>Ga0123355_10018368_pt1 | contig 11084 bp, 6 predicted proteins | sample TergutEmb28metaG_3_FD_89872 | JGI IMG/M metagenome (GOLD analysis project Ga0123355, IMG submission 89872) | Embiratermes neotenicus P1 segment gut microbial communities from Petit-Saut dam, French Guiana - Emb289 P1 | ecosystem: Host-associated > Arthropoda: Insects > Digestive system > Gut ...
TGAGCGGCAGTCGGGGCGATAAAAAATAAAAAAAAAAAAAAAAAACAATAAAAACATTTTTTTTTTTTGGGGGGGGGGGGGGGGGGGGGGGTCTGCCAGTTTTTTTGGAAAATTTTGGACCAGGAAAGACGTGTGCATGTAGAATGACGCTGTCCGTTTGCAGTGCAGGTAATCGGGCTCTCGGGTTCGATCCACGGACATCAGGAGTTCGGATTAGACCTCGCTGCAGTTAGCTTACACGTTCGGCCATTTAGCCACGTTATTAATTCAGTCCGCTATGTCCACGCGAACCACTGACCGGTTTGCGCTCTTCGTTCCTGTCTGCAGTACGCCCTGCAATTTGAGTTAGCATAGCTTGTGTTCAACCCATTGATTTTGCACCGGAAATTTAATGTAGCAAATATTAAAAAATCGAATTTGCACATCACAACACACCCTCGCTTGAAGAAGCTGAGAATTGTTTGGAACACACACACACACACACACACACACACACACGCACACACACGCACACACATATATATATATATATATATCCACTCCTTGGAAAGATTACTGAGTTTGTTAGTGCTAACACACGTGGTACGTATGGCAACCACTGTGGTAAAATTATGAACAACGCGAAAAGATTTTTTTTAATGCCTGTTGTTAATCAGAGTAAATGTTACTTCTTCAGCCAAGATATTTCAGTTCAGGAACTGGTCTGTGGGCTCGATGACCCGGAATCGATTCGTGACCTCTGTATTTGCCGGATGGATGTGAATTTTCGGCTTTCCATGCTCCAACCACTTCAACGCCGGAGCAGGGTCCCCTGGTACACATTAAGCTGGATGGGCTTCTGATCTGGCCTGGACGCTTTGGCGAAGATACAACACGTTCTCCTGCACGGCCTCGAATCCCGGACACGTAGCCTGTGGTTCATTCAGTGTGGTATGTGCCAGTAAGGCATGTACAGGGTGATTCATGCCATGTGCGAATTAGTGCAGATTTCCAAGGGCTCTGTGATCAGAACTGTTCATATAAGCATGTGTCCGCTGTTGAACGGTATTTTCTCTTCTTTCCGCCACTTTGTGCAGATCAGCTGCGGCGCCCCTGCGTCCACCCATCCAGTTGATACTAGAGTCTGTTTGTTTGGGAATAAAGGGACGGAGGCTTGAGTGTTACGTCACACTTCGTCAAATTATGGGTTAAGAATGTATGGAGCTATCCCGCCACGCCCCTACCATTATTGAATGTGGTATAAATATTCAGGTCGTTTGGGACGTTATGCTTGTGACCCGAGGAGTAGCTACCGACGTCTCGAAGGTGAGTAATGCCCTCGTGGTGTGGCAGTCCTACTAGAGACTTCGTGGAGAGACAAACAAACCAACTTGTGTCAGTGTTTCTTTATGGTAGGCTGCTGTACGCTTTGTGTCGCACCTGTCACGACTTAACACAAATTGTTTTGTGTTAGTTACGTTTTGCTGTGTTTTCAAGTTAGTAAATGTGAAGAGGTATTTGTGGCGCGTTCGCTTTTCTTTGCCTAAATATCTCTAAAACTTCCGGGCTTGCGAGAAAATTGTATTGGAATTAATAGCGTGCGTTTGTTTTTTCCTGCACGGTGTCTATTCTGGGTACTTTTCTTTAGACAAACAGCCAACGATTTCCGCTCAAGATACTTAAAGAAACTCAGCGTTTCCTCTCTTTGCCCGATTTTAACCAAAATTGAACTGTGTCGATCAAGTTTAATTTAACACGCCAGTGTGAAATTCCTTGCAGTGCTAACATCAGTTCTGGAGTTGTTTCGTGTTAGATGCAAGTACGTGGCGAAGGTAGAAGGCTACTTTTCTTGCCGAAACTCGTACAAATGCTTCAGAAACGAGAGACCTTCAGATTTTTGCACAGGAAATCCAGAAAGTCATGATCACGTTTAATTCTTTCACACCATAGGCGGAGATTGACGAACGTGTTAAGGCTGCTTTGCTGGTTCTTGCGGTATAATTTCAGGTTCAAGGGGAAGACCTGCCTACGTTGTAACCTTGGAACTCTTCCTTTACGCGCTAAAAGCCGTCAGGTGCTCACCTTCATGCCTGAAGCTTGCAGTAGGTGACCTGTATAAACCGCTCCAGTTTCTCTTCATGCAGTAGGCCTAACCCTCGCTAAATCTCACACCTCACGTACCTTAAACGTTAACGCATATCGACCGGGGTGACGTAGAACAAGTGATATAACAGTGTGCTGCCCTGCCGACTTAGTGTCACTGCCCTTGGTGAGTCTCGCGAGGGAACTGCTGCATGTTGTTATTGATGTGTTCCTCTTGCCATCTCTGTCTCTGATGCTGTCCTGCACCTACTTGGACAGCTAGCCATCAGCATAATGCAGTTCCCGCTTTTCTGCCTCCCACCTCTTCGAAACTAACCCCTTTCACTTCCCCCTGCCACCCCGTTACCCCATCATACTGCTTCATAGTCGCTAAAACCACCCCATGCATAAAAGCCAGTGAATGGTCAATTCAGATAACTTAGTACAACGAACTTGGCGATTGCTCGGTGGTAGACCCTAGCATGTGCGTATGTAGTTCCGCGTTTTCGGAATCATTGTGTCGGACCGCTTACTCTTGTTCAGTTGAAATGCTTTATGTATACATGACATCATCATCATCATCATCATCATGTGAACAGCAGCAATTCATCACCATAATGATTTATGTATATATATATATATATATATATATAGCGCTCAATGCCAGGTACCACCATTAATACTATCGTGTGGCATTAGACTCGACACAAATGACCACTACTCTCCTGATTATAATTTATGTTGACTTACATAATAATTCATTACGCAATTTGCTTGATGTGTTTCCGTCAGCTACGCAGTTGCCAAATTACGTTATAAGTGGTTTGATGTGGGGTGGGGGTGGGCTTAGATTTCAGATTTGGCTTGAGTGAGCGTAACTCTACGTTATGACCAAACCGTCATCAAAGGTAATTTGCGGGGCAGCATGCTGGTGTCGGCTGACCTCTTCCAGGTATTGATACAGTGGCTAATGCTATGTCGAACGCAATGGCAGTGCCTGCAGTTTACTATAAAGAGTGCCGGCTGGTGTCTGACTTAGTACTGGTTCTGTTCAGGTCACGCGTGACCGGTAGCGTGGTATGCTGTTTGGCTGTGTCCATGCCTTGCTTACTGCGTTTGCACAACACCGATATGCACTAAACTGTGGTCGCATAGCTTAGTATAGTCATTTGGGTTCCTACGTCGTGTAGCCTGATTTATTTCGACTTTGGGGGATGCAAATTGAGGCAGTACGTGACTACGAAACGTTTGGAACAAAAACAGGACAGGATATGGTGTAAAAATTCAAAGACGAACTTCTTTTGAAGACGCGCCATGAAAACCCGGAACCTTACATGAAGACAATATTCGCTGCATTAGCCTGGAAACAGTCTCTGCAAGTTTTGCATTAGTGCAGACAAATTTCCTACAGCTTTGTCATTTTGCAATGTCGACTAGATCTGCTGTGTGCTGGACATGCCTGTAACCCATTCTGATGGTTTGCTGCGCACAGTAGTGTCTCGATTTTTTTTCTCACAATTTCTTCTTCATATATGACATAATGTGGCCTATTTAAAATGGGAAGCGACTCCCTGTAGCTTTGTAAATGGTCTTTAAATCCCTACAGCATACCGATCCTGTCGTGTGAGTTTGAAGGTTTTAACGGCCATCAGTATTAAGAGTTACTGAGAGTGACGCGGTGCAGTTTGGTATACAGGGACCTTTATTCGCTGAAATAGAAGCAGCAGGTTGCTTGCTACTAGACGCTGCTACGTCTATACCAACTTCAGAGCACCAAGTCCCAGATCATAATTGGAAGATGGGGTGTTTTTCTGTGACGTAGCAACTGAAGTTTTGAACATAATTTGGTCTGTTTTAATTTTTTTAAGAGGTTAAAGTAGAAGGAAGTCTTTAAGAAGAAGAATAATTCAACATATTTGCACCGCCTTAATTGTAATGGCCACCCCTGCTTCCTGTGCTCTTTTATGTTATACATTATTGCCAGGGGGTGTTTGGAGAGGGTTGGACACTTGAGGGGTTGAGCATTCTGGCGTTATCTCTCTGTAACACTGCCGGTCATCCCCGTGTAGATGAAGGGAGCTGGCCATTGACCGAACAGGGGTGGTTTGTCCGATACAAGTGCATCTGTCTATTGTTCTTGGACACCAAGACTACGCTTTTGCAACCTCGGCCCCTGTAGTGATTACATCGGAGTGTAGAGCATATTGAGTTAGTTTGTGTTTTGTTACAAACTATCTTTTGTTAAGAACTCGCTACCTGATTTAGTGATCTGGGTACCTTAAAGCTGTTAGACACAACGTTAAAGTTGCATTTTGTGTCAGGGTTAGTAGTTTTTGGCTTACAAACAGTACATTTCTGACACAATGAGTCACTATGTATGGTCTGTCTCTGTGACCATTCCCAAGGTTCCTCTGTTGTCACTGTCTAGCGGAAGGTAAGACAGTCTGTGCGCGGCCACCATGTTTTTGTTTTACATTCTGCAATTTCATCACCTCAACAATTTAAAACATTTTTCCGCCATGTTTTACCAAGCACGAATTTATGACCCAGAAGAGAGGCTGTACTAAGTAGGACCTCAGTAAAGGCATGTGCCTGTGTGTGTGACCTTACCGCCCTTACACTAACTGACCGACCGATTTCCACGACACTTGGTATGAACACTGTGTTACTACAAACGATAGTAGCCCACTTTCAGATGTTTTCCTAATGTTCTACCGTCTATAGTACCAATGTGACTGTCAAGCGAACTTCTGAAACTAGGAACAAGGTTGCTGCCATTTGTTGTAAGGCCCTGGAACTGTGTTTGGACAGCCTGTTTACAAATATGTAGTTTTGTTAATTATTTGTTGTTGTGAACATTAAATGGGAAAATTGTAGCTGGACAGTAGGCTTATCTGTATTTAGCTTCCTTTAAGAGAGACAGAAATTGTATGTTTATGGTTCTGTGCATCGCTGATCTATATTAATAATTGTCCGACCAGATGCAACACAAAGCAGTCTATTTATTATTCTGCAAGTTCACTCTACAAGTTTCGGGCGTCAACCACACCCATCATCAGAAGTACACAAAACTTTAACGGTAACTACAACGCGGCCAAAGATAGCTGCACAAAAAATATGACCAGTACCGGAGGCTGTAGTTACAGTTTTGTGTACTCCTGATGATGGGTGTGGTTGACACCAGAAACATGTAGAGTGAACTTGCAGAATAACAAATAAACTGCTTTGTGTTGCATCTCGTTGGACAGTTATTAATACAGACAGAAATTAATTAACTTCGCACATAAACTGGCTAATGAACTGAGCCGACGTAGCGGAGTCCGTCTTGAGAAGTTAACAGCTCCTCATCTACTCAAACTCTGTGCATTTTGTAGTGTCCGAAGTCATATTCTTCTCCACGGGAGCGCCCCACTTGTTCGTATCCTCTAGTAGATAAATCAAGTCTACTCATGCTCCATTCTATTTCTGTAGCATACATTTTAATATTATTCAACCGTCTATGCCTAGGCCTTCCAATCGATCACCACGGAAGTTAGTTTTATGTACTTTGGTACCAAGTAGGTCGGAAAAATATCTAGGACTCTGGCTGCGGGATTCTTTATAACTTCAAAATGTAAAGTGTGCAGACACACGTGTAGTCTGTGGCCAGCAGCAAGCACGTTGAATATTATGCCGCATCTTTAGTTTCCCAGTGCTATAGCCGAGAATAAAAACGAAATCGAAGTGGCATGCTTGTATATAACACATCAGTTGAGCGGCTGCCGAGGGACGGTCCAATCCAAACTTCCCTCTTTTTCTAATGCATACAACTAGGGTGTTAATGTAGATTGGGGGTGGCATGCTTGGGGATGAGAGTCAGATAAGGGGTAGATGTATTTTTATTTTACTTTTTAAAAAAGTATAGATGATTTTGAGGGATGTTTTGAAGGACGGTTGCTCGAGCGATGGACACGGCAGTTGCTGGTAAATGTCATTTTAAACGCTGTTTCTGAGTGGTGACATTGTCACTGCACCACGAAATTGTGTAATAAATTGTTAAACTGAAACTTTTAGCCTAACGGAGTAAATATTTTACTGATCCATCTGCGCTTGTAACCTAACTGGGCAATAGGATTCGCTACTATTAGGAAATTTGAATAGTAGGCTGCCGTACGTATTGCCCGCAAGTATACGGATTCTGTATGCTTGCTGACTTTGTCCAGTCCGTTCGTAACTGTATTATTTCTTCACCTCCAACTGCGTGCATGAACCAGATTGAAAGTAAGTTGCCTTCGGGATCTACACTCACCGTCTATAGATTTTTGGTACCTCAGCGAGGACGGCTGGTCAGTCGGTCTGCGATTACCATCATTCGCTCGGATTGTCCTCTACCGCACCATACACACACCATCCTTCGAACGAGAGGTGACCTATCGCCAAGATGTCACCCTACTCGGAACAGAATAACTGGGAGGTGCGCGGACATACTGTCAGTTGAATGTGAATGCGTCAACCGAAGGCAAGAACAGATTTCAGGGCACTAAATATGTTGTGAGTTCACAGCATAAAGTGGCATGCTTAGTGGTAGTTACGAATAGTAACAGACGGTGGCTTAATGAAAGGTACTGGAATATATGCTTGAATAGTCAGTGTTGCGGTAAGTTTATTGTATTCCTACACTTCTAGATGACAACGTTTGTACGTGTTGTAATCAAGTGCCTCGTGTAGTGATATGCTGCGGTGAGATGTGTCATTTGCACAGGCAGAAGATGCTAGACTGGAGGTTCTTGAAGGGGCGTTGTTGGGGATTCCGGTGTTACGGTGCGTTGCGCTGGGCGCTGTCCATCAGACGTTTCGGAGAGCTTGAATCTTGGGCGAAAATGTATTGCGGCATAGAAATAATTTTCTGAACCACATTTGTGCCCAACAATTTCCCAACTAGAAGCCAGCATATGGTTTTTTTTATATGTGTGGTATAAATATGGAATAGGAGGGCTTGCACTGGATTCATCTGGCCCAGAGCGAAAACATTGGCGGGTGTGTATGTACACAGTAATGATCCTTCCGGTTACGCAAAACATACGTAATTTCTTGACTGGCTGAGACACTGTCATCTTCTGTATCACGGTGCTAGTCCGTCATGCAGGTATCTGGTTACGAAGGTACTGGCATCTTTCAGCTGTTGTGTCTTGTTAACTGTGAGTGGCGACTGTCCAAATTTGAGTTCTGAAGTTGTGGGTATTTTCTGGACGGAATTCCAGGCCTCGTCTGGGACCAAAGCTGCAAATTCTGAACGCGAATTAGACGCTACATGCAAGGAGTCTGCAGGTTAGGCACTGATGTGTCAGACTGTGGACTGATGTTTAAATTGCTCGAGTGCCGATTCATGTCCACTTTAACCTCAAACTGGCGGTACTTCTATAAGTGACGACAAACTGTGGCACTTCATTGCACCTGTACGTAGGTCGTAAAATAGAAGTTTCTTATATTGAAGTGTGGTGCTGCTCTGTTAGTCACTTTCACAACGTCACTTAGACTGGCATTTCAGCACTGGAAATGGAAGAGTTTTTAGCTTCTGGACGCGTAAGACAAATTGTCTTGTTGTCCCGTCTGAGCACCACAACCTGAAGAAAGAGGAGTGCTACCACTACTACCACTACTACTACTACTACTACTACCACTACTAACTACTACAGTACTGATAGTAGTAGTAATGCTAATAGTAGCAACATTTCTGTTATTTAAAGACGCTGTTAATTCCTAAGGTTATGTGGCGTCATTTAGGTATTTAGTTGTGCAAAAACACCTGCAGATCTTCGTGTGAAGTGTCTACAAACAGCTTCATTTTTCCTTCCTTTCTGTACCCATTGGTGGATCCCAGGATCTGTAAGGATGGGGTGGTCAAATAAAACCTTGTGTCCCTGCCGATAATCGAACCCTGGCCGCGCGGTCGGTAATCCGTCACTTTATTGGGTCGTCATAAGTCAAATTCCAGATTCGTGTCTGCTGGTTTGTGAGGCTCTTGAGGTCTTGTAACTAGTTACCAGCATTTCAGAGGAATCTGCAGCCTTCCTCTAGGTTCTATGAGGATGGACTACCACACTGCACGGTGTCACCTCGGAAGAACAGCGCCTGAGAGCTTCACAACTAACGTTTTAAATTATTTCGAAAGTCGTCCATTTTACAGGAATTTCATTCAGTATAAAGACCTATTTTATCTCATCCATCGGTGTTTATAATAGAATAATATATTACATAATCGACAAGAAATATGGCGGAACTTATTCACCGCACCTGAAATCAATTCCCCGTGCACTACATGCCTTCAAAACATCTCCAGCAATACAGCCGTAACTTACGAAGTGCTTAGCACCATATATTACACACGCCATGAAGGCGTGTGGTTTTTAAAAACGCGAGATGAACAATCTAATATATACTGGCCTATACGTGACGGACTTCATAACAAAAAATGCGTATATTCAATGTTAGAATATATAGTTAAGGCTATAACTATTGATATGGAGGGTTATGGAGATGTACAGCGTAGGAATATAATAGAATGGCATGGCTGGCTATAAATGGGAAATATTGCAAACCCTACTTTTTTTTTTTGTAACGAGAGAAATAGATGGGGGAAGGGGGGGGGGGCGTACGGACGGAATGGTTAGAGATAAAAATGTGTGGGAATGTTAATTATTGTGAAATAGTGTGTCAGTTGTTTCGGGCATCGTTACTGTTGATGTACTTGGCTGCGGTATGCTGGAAAACGAGGATCGTTTTAATTCGTATATAGGATGTGGGGAGGTGGGGGAGGGGTGTGTAGTTACCTGCCGCGAGTATCCAGTCAGTTGCATTAATTTAAGTACGAGGGAAGGGAGCCCTCGTGGCTGGACCATCGTCATTTCTCGCTCTTTGTTAAGTAGCAGTAAATAAGAGAGATGATTCATGTTTTGAATTTCAAATGCTTCTATTTGTAATTCTGATTTGAAGCATTTAATAAATGTTACCATTACGTCCGTTGAAATTTTAACGGGGTTTGTTAATGGCGTGATATTTCACATCTGGATACAAATTCTAATCTATAATCCTAATAAATTAACTTCGATTTTGTCGTTTATTTCACCCAACTCACCTAATTTTATTGCTGAGGTTAAGAATGAGTGGAAGTATACCTCCACTACCTCTGTGTACCTTCAAGGCGTGCCAGGTACATGTATACGTTTTTACGAATCGAAACTTGTGACGCTGACTGTTAAATGTTTACTGTCATTTTGCTTCATGATTGGCCATAAGGCACGGGTTTACTCTTATTTTCTTACATGTGTATTGGATAACCGTTTTCTATACATGTGCTGTGTACTTCATGTGTTACAAAAATACATTATGTTCGTACTTGTACACTTTGACAGGATTTTAGATTATAAATACATGAATAATGTGTTCCACATAAACAAATACGCCATTTTTTTTGAGGGATTTGTTTTCAAGTGTGCTGCAATAAGCCCCATTCAACCCATTTAGCTAGTGTTACAGATGCTACAATTTAACTAACGTTACAGATGCAACAGTTTAACTAGATTTACAAATGCTACAGTTTAGCTAACGTTACAAATGCTACAGTTTAACTAACGTTGCAGATGCTAAAATTTAGCTATCGTTGCAAATGCTACAGTTTAGCTATCGTTACAGATGTTGCAATGTAACTAAAGTTACAAGTGCTGCAGTTTAACGAACGTTGCATATGCTACAGCTTAACTAACGTTATAAATGCTACAGTTTAATGAACGTTACAGATGCTACAATTTAACTAACGTTACAAATGGTACAGTTGAACTAACGTTACCGATGCTACAATTTAACGTTACAAATGCTACCGTTTAACGAACTTTATAGATGCTACAATTTAACTAACGTTACAAACGCTACATTTTAACTAACGTTACAAATGCTACAGTTTAACGTTACAAATACTACCGTTTAACTAACGTTGCAAATGCTACAGTTTAACTAACATTACAGATGCTACAATTTAGCTAACGTTACAGATGCTACAGTGTAACTAACGTTAGAGTAATTAATCCGCACATCGGTGTGAATGTATTGTCGTGAACACTCGCGCATTCCGAAGACATACAGACTACTTTTCAGCGCCAAATATTTTGCAGCTGATCATTGCCAGTTCAAATCATTTTTTGTGCTGAGATAGATTGTATTAGAATACTAATTCACTCAGAACTGGGGAAATTCAGACACTAATTGGAAATGGTGGATGTATAACATAAATTGCGACCGATATACATTCATTATATATTTTTAATTTTGTTTCTGTGCAATTTTTTTAATTTCCAGTTTATTAGTACGTTGTGCATTAAACCAATTGGAACGTGCCAGACTCTAGTGTAATTATCAAATACCCACCTTTTGTAATTCATTTGGTTGTCATGTTCAGTTGTCTTACAGCATCAAGCTGCGGGTTTTTTATTTTACCGTTTCATTCATTTTAGCAGTTTTGGTAATTGTAAATGTTTAGGCGCTTTCACATGGTTCAGAGCGCCAGTTAAGCTGTAAATTGTAAATGTTTAGACGCTTTCACATGGTGCAGAGCGCCAGTTAAGCTGTTTTTTCACATGGTGCAGAGCGCCAGTTAAGCTGTTTTTTTTCTTGTCTGTCTGTGCACGTGAAACAACTCGACGGATTTTGATGAACTTTCGTGCTGAGAGGTTTTCTGCAGATTTTCGTTAGATTCTAATGCTTGTCGAGACAAAATGTTTCGCGCAGGATCTGTAGACGAGGAAACTCATGTTTTTTACCCAATACATTTCTTGTGGTTGAGTAAAGAGAGACCAACTTGATGTCACTTGCTTTATTATTTCTTTACTTAATGCTCAACATGTTTCGGATATTAATACATCCATCCTCACACCACCACAGCCATACCACAACGTAACTCCAACACACATCGAACCAGATCAATGTAACCCACGAAATAACTCAACACATAAGTCGCAAGCTCCTGAGGATGGATGTATTAACATCCGAAA
>Ga0123355_10018369_pt1 | contig 11084 bp, 3 predicted proteins | sample TergutEmb28metaG_3_FD_89872 | JGI IMG/M metagenome (GOLD analysis project Ga0123355, IMG submission 89872) | Embiratermes neotenicus P1 segment gut microbial communities from Petit-Saut dam, French Guiana - Emb289 P1 | ecosystem: Host-associated > Arthropoda: Insects > Digestive system > Gut ...
AAAATTTTTGGGAGAAAAGGTCTGAGGGAAAGACGGGCGGGGGAATGAGGGTTCTTGGCCCGGCCGGTGTGGGCGAAACCGACAATAAAGGGGGCAGGGGGTTGGCCCCCCCCCCCCCCCCCCCCGCTCCCCCCACGATCTGTTAACGCATTCAGAATTCACAGAGGTGTTTCCATAGAGGTACAATGTCCTGTATTTTACGATTTCCCTAAATACGCCAAATATTTTTTTCTAATGATTTTTTGTAATTTGTTGTTCGCCCAAAGTGCATACCGCGATTGTGAGAGGACACTATGAGCATCATTTTTTCTGTCAGCATGTTTAAATTTCGGATTTACGTACCAAATGTTACGGGACTATGCAATAAATCCCCTTGAGGGAGCTGCGTTTTTGTCCGTTTTTCCGTAACTTAATCGAGGTGGAGCTCAAATCGGAATTTATGATCTCCACATTCCCAGATTTATCATAGCAAAAGCTCCTCAGGGTACGTCTTTATAACGTATGTGTACATATTCATTCATTCGTTCCATAGTCTTTCTTACGACAGGTCCATAGCCTCTTCCAAAGAGAGTTCTCCAGAGATTGCGATCCTTCCTCTTTCAATTTCCAGTGGCCTGTTTGTTTCCTTAAAGTCATTCAGTAGGTGCTTACATCTTCGTCCTCATACTCCCGCCACTTCAACATATATGTTTATTTTTTACACCCTTACACCCTGTAAAATATACGTTCCTGCGTAGTCCTGAGCACAGTCGAAATTATTAAACACCTTAGTCTTGGTATATGCACATCCTCTCCATGTTCTGTAATATAAAATGTCACCACTTTTATGAGTCGCTTGTCCGGCCGCTAGGCGATCGTTACGTGGTCTCTCGTAATGCATAAACAGACCTCCGCCCACCTCTGTTTGGTTGCTCGGTAAACCGTTAATGGCTAAAGATTTCGCAGCGAAAGTAACTAATATGAAATATGTGTCGTAACATTTGTTTATCTGTATAACGTGATTTCAAATAAGATGAACGAATAATTCAATATTTTTTTCTTGCAGCCTCTTTTATGTGTCAGTTTAAGGCCTACAATTCAAAGAGTTGTTATACGAAACGAAAGACGTTATGTTCTATTGCAGTTTGTTTTCAGAAGAACCCAGACGCGGAACGAGTATGCTGTGTGTGCGTTACACAGAAAACATAACGATCGGTGGATGAAAATTCTCTGGAACTAATTTTTAAGTTCTCTATCCTGAAACTTTGATACAGGAATTCATTCACTAACCACCACTGTTTAGCGTGAAAGATCTTGAACTCGCGTAATATAAAGAGCGTGTTCATGTTTGGTGAGGGAACGGTCCTAAAGTATTCTGCATACAGTCGTCATGAAGGTGCAGCATTCCGGCAGCAAGACGCGAACATCTGTCGTAACTAATCCATACGAGCAGACTGTCGGCGTGATCACAGGTGGGATATCTCGACTGGCAGTAATAACGCTGTGCGATGAGACATTTTGTTCGCAAATTTAAATTCTCTGTTACCTCGTACCAGGTCTCTAGTCCGGCCTGCATTCAGGGATTAGAACTGTGTTATATACCCCAAGAAAACAGGAAAGTTGTATGCCGCTACGTAGCTGAGTGAGGGGGGGTCCTTTTGTCACTGATGACCGTGAGAAGATATCTGGGTGTGAAATTTGGTGAGGGGAAAATAAACTAAAGGTGTTTCACAAAAAAAGTGTAGGTACAGATTTCACTTAATGCTTGCCATCCCGAAGCGTTTAACACGTATTCAAAAAATGGACTCAATTTCGTATGTCTATATTTCCTGAACTATACAAGATACATGAATAATCTACATAATATTTGAAAGAGGAAGTTCTACATTTTCAAATACTACCACTAGAGTACTCGCTTAGCGCACAGCCGTGCAGCAGCGTCAGTTGAGAGCAAAATGGCTACTATGCAGCACAAGGTTTTTTGCGTGTATCAGAGGAGAGCGTGAGAAGAATTCAAGAGATTTTTGGGCGTAGCCCACGCAAGTCAACCCGTAGAGCGAGCGGAGAATCTGGAATACCGCAACCAACTGTCTGGCGTTTGTTGAGTTGCCATTTACTGTTCAATTGAGTCTATCTTTTTTAATCACCCTGTATTATGTGTAAGCATTGTTAATTTAAGGATCTGTATCTTAGAAGGGCCTGAAGATGACCCAATAAGGGTCGAAACATGTTGCCCTAAATAATAAAAAATATATAAAAGTTGTTGTGTTTGTCTGATACATTATGCATTTCACGTAGAGACAGATGTTATGGCTTAAGGAGAAGGATGTAAAAATGGAATGGAGAGAATAGCATCATGAAGAACTTCATGATTTTGTACCCTTCACCAGATATTGCTAGGATTATTAAATTGAGGAACGTGAGATGGGTGAACTTACAGCACGCGTCTTACGCATAGGAAATTAAACGCAGACGTTTAGTCAGAAAACGACGATGGAAGAGATAATCCCTAGATGCATCATCCTCGTTGTGTTTTGTGTAAATTAGGAGGGGGTGGGTACGTCAAAACACAACTGTCTTTGTATCCTATTTATTAGTCTGACGACATGTTTCGGCCACTGTGGGCCATCCTCAGGTCACAAAAATATATAATGAGGAGAAAAATATACAGTGCTGTCGGTTGAAGTAAATGTTAGCAGTACAGCTGTATAGTTTCCTCTTCGTATTTCCGTATTGGTGGATGTGGCCTTCACTGGCATTCATAATCCTTAGATGCATCATCCCCGTTGTGTTAATAATTTGGGGAACTTTGGCGTAGAAGGTTAAAACTGACCTCAGATAAATAAGCTGCGAGACTGTGGACTGAAATATACTGGCTTAAGGTAGACGGAGTTCACTGGCGGGTTCTACTGAATACGTGATACAAATTTTGGTTCCGTAAATGTCTGAAGAATATGTTGGCTAGTAAGGATATACATACGTGTATCTAGTTGCACCTGAAACTAACGAAAGGTCTTGTTTAAAAGCAGCCCATTAAATCACAACCATTACAGGTGTTTCACATACCTCAACGGATACATATGGGTTAATTCTTCTTCCAGAGGAAGTGAAAATGAAGTCTGTATTCACAACCTGAAGGCATATGTTGGAGTCGAAGTGTAGATCCACTTATTAGAAATATAGATCAGTTTATTCGAAGTATAGATCCACTTATTCTTAAACTTGGCACTAGGTGAGCTGTTAGAGTCACGCCCCGGCAGATTTACCCTAAGTAAAGAGCCTCCGATGCCCATTGATTAGGATGTCCCATTACAATAGAGCAATAAATCAAAAGTAATACTGAATTTTGTAGAGGGATGAAAAACGCTGACGAATTTAGGTGGAAAATCTTAAGGGAATAGTTCGTTTTGGAGATACTTAGAGTATATGCAGTCGTAGGATAATATTAAAATAGATCTTATATATGAGGAGATATAAAATCTGTTTTGGATTTATATACCTGAGGGCAGAATGAGATTCTTGTGGACACGTTATTGGTTCTTCAGATCCCATTTAAGGCAGAGTAATTGTTGACTATTTTATGTTTCATTGTTACTTTCTGAAGAAAGCTTTTGCTGCATGAACTACTCGTAAGGGACTAATATAGGTACTCGACACCTGTGTGCCAACTGCGGATCGTATAGTGGCTTATGCAAGGGAGGAAAAGTGAACGGGATTACTGGAACATTCCTTTGCCCTCAGAACATTTAGAATCTAGAAAGTAGAATTTCGTAACCGTAAGGTCTGATATGCAGATCCTGACGACATTGAAACCCATCTTTGTGCTACAATATGCAACAAGATTCTTACTTTCATACACAAAACAGTTAATAGGAACGGACAAATATTAAGTAACTTTACAGTCCTCCTCCAAAGTCCCCGGAATAAGTAAAACTTAGATAATTATATTTTCTTGAAATCTAAAGTTTCCACTTTGTTTTCTCTGTAACTGTTCTGTTCCAGCTTCGACGGCCGGCCTTTCTTTCTGGCATTACAGTGGAATGCCATTTGTAAACAATGGCGTAGAAAGAAACAAGAAAGAGTGCTGTATGGAGTTTGCTGCGTATTGCTTGTGATTTGCGGAATAATATTTGCAGTCATTAATAAGAAAACTGAAAATAAATTATTTCTTTCTATTATTCTGCGTTTTAAGAAATGTTTTTTGAAGTAAAAATTGAAGGTGATGACAAGCTGCATTGCGGTTTGATTGTTTAAGAACCGCAGTACTGTATTTTACGTTGTCAGCTGTTGTGCTTTCATTTCACCAATTTATTACAGGGCCTTGTATTTTTTGAACATAGAGAAACCGTGTTAGGCATTTTTCGTAACATCAGTATGCGAATCGGATTATTATTTCAAAGTAAAACGCGTGTGTGCGAAATACATTATTTAATTATTTTCGTAAAACAGTCGTGCCATTCGACTCTTTACGGCTGTGACAACTTACTGAAATAATCTTCTTTATTTGAGCTTCGCCCATCGTCTGACTTTAACTGTGGATAGTACAATCGTACACTTGGATTTCATTCCCTAGGAAGTGGATTACATGTACAGTAAGGCATATTAACATGTCTTTGTTAGTTCTTTAAGGGAATGGAGAACAAGTCAGTAAGGGGGATATTTATGTGACAGCCAGTTAATGGGGAGCCAGCAGAGTTTTATGTTTGTGAAAGGGAACTAAAAAAAAGAGTCCATTATGTAGTGGACTTAGCAGAGATATTGTAGTTGGACTCAGAGGGACAATTAATACTTTGGCATTTAAGTAACACATAACTGTTAGTGGTACAAAGCAGACGGGTGGCCTCGCGACGCTTGCTAACGATGGGCGCATAAAGGATTTTATTTACTAGGAAATTGACGAAAAGGAAACCGGAATTTGGTAACCTAATGAGAGTTCAGAATTTGAAATATTTAAAATTAGACTTGGAAATTTAGAGAAGTTCACTATATAGCGAAACAGGGCAATAGTTGATTTTTAAAACGTTACGAGTTCACGAGTTTTATGCTGTGCTTAGCTAGGGGACGCTAGGGGAATTGCCGTTTGGACATCATACAATTAGGACATAAAATGGCATCACTCTTCGTTTGAGAATATTAATTAATAAATTACAGTTAAGGGTTTGCTGTGCGGTGATTCTGACAAGATTTAATGCCGTTCTTCTTTCTGTTTTGTAAGTGAGTTGTGTTACTTTCTAAGAAAATGTACAGTGAATTTAGTGATTAATGAGGAGATTTAGTACTGAAGTGGTAATAACCCGATACATGGTGATCCTCTGAGATGCCACACACATACTTGCACAGAGATGTCGCATAGCTACCGACAAAGGAGTGAGCGATATTAATATATGTAGGCAGAGTCCATGCTGTTGGCTTAATTCAACTCTACATGGCTCTGACGATGTTATATGTGGTGCATTCAAGTTCTAAGGTCTCCTAATTTATTTTTAAAACAATTACTCATCCTAGGTAGCTGAAAATGCTGTCATTTCTCAACGTAATCACCCTGAAGACGTACACATTTTTCACAACGCTGACGCCGTGATTACATGGCCGCAGCAAACGCTTCTTTAGGGGTTCGTTGTGACCACTGGCTAGTGCATGGGCGAGGCTCCTTCGGTTTGTTTTCACACGACGTTCGGCCTTCTTTCAATTGTCGTACCCACGAACGCAAATTTTCACGTCCATAACGCCATCATTGCATGTCTCTGTCAATTGTTGATGAATTCCGATGGGTTCCATGCCACGCAAGTGGAGGAATCGGATAATCACGCGTTGTTCTTCGAACGTAAACGTCGCCATTGAAGGATCTAAAACACTATTGTCACTCGACGACGTCACAAGCATTGAACGGGTAGGACAGTGTTGTCATTTGGTATCACCCAACCTGAAGAACAGCCACGCCATCTCCAACAACTTTCACGTTTCTACCTGCTTCCATTCCCGAGAAAAAAATTAGGAGATCTTAGAACTTGAATGCACCACGTATAACTTGCTGAACTCTTATTGTCACCGTGCTATTAGAGACAGAACTGTTCCTGTCACTTGCATATCACAATATTTCTTCAGATTTTAAGATCACGACCTACACTTAGTAAACCGAATATTAGAGGATTCTGGCTCTATTTTCTTTAAATCTGAGTAAGCAGCACTAGTGACACAAAGTTAGCAAACAAGTCGATTAGGAAAGAGATCCTGCTGATGTCTATTTTCATCGGGATCTACAGTACCAGCTCTTTGCAAGACGATGAGGACATAGACCCTGCTGACACCTGTTTGATTTGGTGTCTGTAGAGTACCGGCGACTCTTCCAATTACAGGGACATTGTATTGACTGACCAATATTGGACGTCACTTGTTGTGGGCTCGCTTGTAGCCGTTAAGTTTTCTGCCATCACGCGCGATTCAATAGAGGCGAGAAGTGACACACCATATTGCTGAGATAAAATAATTATCCTGTATAAACTACTGAAAGATACTGGTGATGTCAATTGATGCTTACCCGATTATGAGAACTGAAATCATAAGGATAACAAGGAGCAATGAGAGAACTCAACATTGTAACTTTCTACAGTTCACTGCTGTAGCGATATGCTGCGACTTATGACATCACTTAATCTCCGCGAAAGAACTGTGACGATATTTCACACTTTGGATCATTTGGTTTTTGGATTTGTCCATCGTTGTGAAATTCTGGACTGTAAGAGAAGTCCAGATACAAAGTAATCCTCAACGCAGTTCCCTGTAATTCCATAGACATATCACAGGCTTTTTTATGTTTTGTGTTTTTTTTTGTGTCAAGGAGTTATTTTGTATGCATGTCTTCGTAGTGTTGCAAAAATATTTCGGCTATTAGCTTGAAATCGAGGATCCCGTGAAAACATCTTGTTCTGGTTGATAGATTTTGTGTTGAAATATAAAGTAATTTTGTGACAGGGTTACTTTCAATAGTGAGAGAATATGTTGTGATATTTGTGTGTTGTTGTTTTCTAATAGTTTAGATCTGACGATGTTTAATGTCTCATCTATGGGGATGTTGACATAAAGGTCTTTGATGTCTAAAGCTATCATTTTGTGGTTTTCGTGTACCTATACTTTTGTTAAGTCATTGGCAAGGTTTGTCGAGTTAATGACGTTGTAATGGTTATTGAGTGTGATATGTTGGTTTCGTATTTTGGTTAGATGTTTGGCTAATTTATATGATGATGCTGATCTGTTATTGATTACGGGGCGGATTAGGATGTCATATCACAGGCTGTCGCATTTTAAGCACTTGCAAACCATTGCAATGTGAGCACTGGGTGTCTATTGATGTTTATATGAATGATGTTTTGAACAGCGTTTAAGAATTTGCGTTTGATCGAACTGAAATTCCCTTGGTGCAACCAAAAGTACCTTTCACTTTGTTTACACATGTTCATTGGTAAACAAATTCCTTCTTTAGATCTGCGTCCTACTGGGATGTCACGCAGCGTTTAGTGGTAATTCCTTAGCAACATTTCGAGGCAACTTATCGGTCACATCTTCAAGGGTCAAGACCCATCTTCAAGAATTCTTGACCCTCAAAGATAGGACTGCCACTGTACGCTGCGTAACATCCCAGAAGAGCACATCACGGCGAAAACCTGAAATCACACAGATTTCTTTTTGTTAACAAAAAGTAGCTAATTAGCAAATATCAGTGGCCATGTGGTGTACGGCTTGGGTCAGCGGCCGCTCGCTTGCTGGGACAGTGGGTTCGAATCCCGCCAGGGGCATGGCTGTTTGTCTGTAGTGAGTGTTGTTTTGGGCAGGTAGAGGTCTATGCTTCAGGCTGAGGAGTCATGCTGCCTGTGGTGCTTCATTGTGTGTGATCTAGAGACCTTAAGAATGAGGAGACATGGCTCGCGTTGAGCTGCAGCGCCCCCCCCCCACACACACACACACACACTCACACACACACACACTCACACACACACTCACACACACAAACACACACACACACTCACACACACACACTCATTCACACACACACTCACACACACACACACCCACACACACAAAGCTAGTTACTGTAAACAGATTGAAATTGCAATTTAGGTTCCATATTAGAAAACGCAATGGAATACCACCTACCATGATTGCACCTTAAGTGCATGTTTGAGTTCCTAGTGTGTAATGTTATTTGTAGTGCACATATTTTTGAACCTGTCGATGATCCCAAAAAGCGCTGCAATTTTCCAAAAGCTAAACCGGAGGTCACACGTTCTGAGGTTTAAAGCGACAAAAGGCAGGATTATTTTTGTGGGACAAGAGTTCATCCCAACCGAAAATACGGTACTGTAGTACGCGTGAGCGAAATCTAAATAAAAAAAAAAGTCTCAATAATAATGTCGTTCGCTGTGGGTCCTCAGTATGGAACTTGTTTCTTATCACCAAGCTGGTGCCTTAAATTTTGAAAAGGCCCCTAGATTTTTGCAAAATTTATGCATCCCTGACGAATAGTTTAGTAAAATACCTAATTTATTAATGGCTTGTAATAATACGCATCCATTACAAATTCTCTTTCTCTGCAAGTTTTCTTTTATCACCTCCTTCAACGAAGTATTCTGTGATATGAAATAAAATATGCGTGTCTTTGAAAGCTTCTTTGTGAGCACAGAAGCGAGCTGCAGCTGACCTAAATGCAGTCCGTATGGAATTCTGTTACTGTAAGGAACAAAAGATGAAATAGTTCACGAACTAGCAGAATAAATTTAGTGTTAAGCTCCCATCATTTGTCTCTGTCAGCCTTCTGTTTGAGCTGTGTTAGACACTAAAGCGAGAAAACATAACTCTACAGAGAAGTTCGTTACAAATGTAAACAACTAAAGTGTGAATGCGGGGTGTTGCCAATTAATTTAAACTGAATTTAAAGATTTTTTCCTGTTTCGTTTGTTTTGATACTTTCGTGTAGTGCGCAGGTTTAGATCTATACAGCTCTATCTTTTGTGTGCCATGTGTATTCGTGGCTTTGTTCTTAATTGCATACACACAAAATCTTGCCATTTTATTTCCTTTCCAGGGACCAGAGCTATAAGGATATTCTAAAATATAGCTTGTGTTTTAACGAAAGATTTGTGATGCAATGCAAGTATGAAGCTCATTTCGACCGGAAAGAAAACTGCATTTCCCCTCTTTTTTTTTAGAGTTTCGTTTAACACTTTCTCTTTGTTCAGAAGTTTAGGTAACCTTGTATTTGGTATAACGTTTTACGCATCCGGTACAAAACTTATGCCAGCATGGGTGCCTGGAGCGTGCTCACAATGAGCAGAAGATTTTCATTATTCCGACAAATTTGGCATAATTTTTGTATTGATAATATATTAAGGTTTTAGACTTTTCATTTTGACAGCAACTAGTATAAAGTCTGTGTGTCATCATTTACAACAAATCACGTAAAAACGAGATTAAGTTCTGCTCTCGAACAATAAATAGGCTTTCATCTAAACAAATTAAAGATATTAGATTTTTATAATTATATTAAGTGTTCATCCTGTTTCAATATGTGAGCCGGGTAGCTCAGTCAGTATAGCGACTGACTACGGGTTGGACGGTCCGGGGTCGAATCCCGGTGGGGATGAGATTTTCCGCCCGTTCAGACCGGCCCTGGGGCCCACCCAGCCTCCTGTAAAATGGGTACCGGGTCTTTCCCGGGGGTACAGTGCGGCCGGGGCGTGCTGCTGACCACTCACTCCCTTCTACTGCCGCGGTCATGGAAGAGTTGAGCTATACCTCTGCCCACCTTCTGGGCCACACCGGGCCTGTAACGGGATCACTTTACCTTTATTTTCTACCTGTTTCAGTATGTTAAAAGGTTAATCTTTATGAAATTGCACCGAGTTCGTTTTAACTTTATTCATTCCTTCAGAAGTGCAATAATAGCTATATGAGCCACATCTTTTACAGTTTAAACTCTGGATTTTAACCACAGCTCCTATAAATAATGTAGGATTCTCAAAATAAATATTTATTAGATTTCACACAGCAGGTTTAACCAGACTTCTTTGAAATGCAGGTGGATGTATACTTTCAGAGGGGAAAGTACTTTTTAAATTCTTATTTGTACGAACGGCTTGACGCCAGCGTCTTTCCTTCCGTCCGTATTTTCCGGGTTCCCAGCTTCCAATAAAATACGAACACAACAGCTCGGTTTATGTGGAACTAGGAATGAGTGACCACCATTAAAAAAATTCTGTCATCTAGTATATGAGACCGTCTAGTCCGGTAGGAATTTACTGACAATTCGGAGGAACCTGCCTGTTTCTTGTTCTTCGAGTCTGCCAGTACACCTGAAGCATCTATAAAATTCTAACAGACTGCACGACTCCACATCCAACAGAGATTATCCTTTCTAAGAACTTCAGACGTCACATCCACCATGCAGCGTGATAAGAAATTGAAGCTGAACATTTCGTCAGCCGCGACACTCGCTTTATTCCGTGTAGACTGCCTTGCGATCACCGGTTGTAGAAACCGACCGGATAACCGTCCATGAAATCGGGTGTGGAAACTACACAAAGTGCGTTCAGCAATGAGGTCTGTAATCCGCTTTTGCTTGCAGTCTGCAAATGGATTTGCATCTCAATAACCTAGTAATAATTCATGGACCTTTGTGGCCTGGAGTGTGAAATGTGATGCGATGATAGATTATCGAAGGGAAAGAAAACTCTGGGTAATTTTAATCTTCGTGTGCTTCGCAGTGACCAGTTCCTTTGGGTAAAATGCAGTTGTGGACTGAGAATGTAGCAGCGTTATTTAAACGTTGTAATATATTCATAAAACAATTGTACTTGTCTAGAATGCAACAATTTTGCGTGTAATCGCACTACATATGGCATCTATGTTTCTGTAATAATTTTTATACAGGAGTGAAATAAGGAAGGCAGTCAGTCTTATGTTTATTGGACCGTGCATCATCTTGATAATTGAATAAAGAGAGACCAACTTGATGTCACTTGCTTTATTATTTCATTATTTAATGCTCAACATGTTTCGGATGTTAATACATCCGTCTTCAGGAGCTTGCGACTTATTTGTTGAGTTATTTC
>Ga0123355_10018370_pt1 | contig 11084 bp, 6 predicted proteins | sample TergutEmb28metaG_3_FD_89872 | JGI IMG/M metagenome (GOLD analysis project Ga0123355, IMG submission 89872) | Embiratermes neotenicus P1 segment gut microbial communities from Petit-Saut dam, French Guiana - Emb289 P1 | ecosystem: Host-associated > Arthropoda: Insects > Digestive system > Gut ...
TTGGCGGGGGGGTGGGGGGGGGGGGGGGGGGGGGGGGGGGGGGGGGAACTTGATGGCAGCTCGCGTCTCTATGTTGTTGAAATTGCACACATTGTCTGATATGCTTCCTTTCAGCCTCTGTAACAATAAAAGACTTGCAATTCGGCACATGAACAGACCCCTCTTTCCAATGACACTATGGACTCCGTCCTATGACATTAAGAAGTAGGTCGGGCTAAGTACTTATCAGCACCCCCTCATACATTTAACTTTACTGGCACTGAAGGACAAAATTTTCTCATATCTCCATTTATTTTTGTTCACAGCCATGCTGCCTGGCATGTCACACATATTCCCCTAAGAAACACAGCATGTCCCATTCATAAAGCAAATTAGCACCAAAGGCAAAATTAGGGCCAAAGATTTTGAACAATATCTTGTATCAATTACTTACTTATTTAATTATGCCAGACGAATTATTAAGTTCTCCAGTATCAATGGGATGCGAGGATGCTCATGTATGGTGAAATAAAAAAATGGAGAGGCCTGTTGCAATGTACTTTTCTTAATGTGCGACATGACAAATAACAATAATAAAAAACTTCGGCCTGGGAGTGACACCAATCATTACCTTTCTTGTAATGGGCTGCACACATCACTGAATAAGGGGCCACACATTCTGCCTGCTACAGGCAGCCCCAGCATTTCATTGGCCCACAAGAGTGGATTGTAACTTGGGACCTCACCTCCCAACTCAGCCGGCAAAATGTCCTTTGCAACATAGTCATGCAGAATGCTCAGATTGTTGCCATGAAGGAATATCTGGTGACAAAACAAATGGGAGTAAGCATCACAGCACAATTACTTAACACATGGTTGTCTTTTCATGTGTAGAAACTGGTAACAGGACGGTGATTTAGCAAATTATATGATGGTCAGTTCTAAAGTATATTACAGGTGTCACATTATGCTGGGCACTCCAATAGTGAAGTGTACTTCTGAAAATGTGTACTATACATTACTTTTATTCATGGACTACTGTACCTTATCTTTTGTCTTCTCCTTTAGAAATGGCCGGATAACAGTGAGGGCTGCTTCCACATACCAGGGCTGACTAATGAAATGAATCCCTTTAAAACGTGCAGGAAAACAATCCTGCAGGCCCTCTATCATTAACTTCAGAACACGTGGATTGAGACTGGAGGACTGTCTGAATGAAAATGCACTCCAGTCCACTACCACAACAAAGCCATTCACCTGATTGCGTGGCTTTTCTATCAGTCTCTCCATAGTAAGTAACAAAGCTCGATAAATTACTTCAAGGGAGTAAGCACAGTGGTCCCAATTTGCTGTGAAAATCACCAGAACACAACGCCCTCTCCTGTGGATAACAAACAGTAATGCATATCAGAACATGACAATCATAACACAGTTGACACTAAATTAACAACGTACAGCGCTATTTTATCTCAAACCAACAAGCAAAGTATTTAGATTCAGGTAAAAAACTGTATGACTGAAAGACACATTACACAGTGTGTATCCTTCAACACAGCACAAGAAAACAAACACAAGAAAGAAAGGCATTTACAATGTTCCCCCTTTGTAACATACCCTATATTCTCAATAACACCTTCCATCAATGCATAGGTTTATAACTATTTACTCCACCATATTGCCACACAAAATACTATTTGGTACCAATAAATTCAGAAAACCTAAGATCATTCACCATTCTAGATCTATAAAACATCATACCAAGCAAAGAAAAAGGGGCTGTTAATGCAAGAACTATCAGGATATATGAGGCAGAGTTCAACAAGATGGGACAGACCACTCTCTCCCTTTTCAAAACAGACACAAAAAATAAGAAACCATTATGCATATATTAAAAAAAAACCCTGACAGAAAAATCCACAAAAACACTCTGATTTACTAATAAAAATTATGCTGTGCAGTGAACGTCTTGTTCAAGCTGGAAAGCCATCCTCTGATCTCTGATAATACACTATTATGATTACAACTCAGCATAATGCAGCCATCACAGGTGTAGCTATTCTTGTAATGTTTCAACCCTACCGATCCCTCTGTGGTAAAACTCCAGGAAAACCATCACGAAGAGCCTGTTGAATCCCTATGTCTTGTGCAACAAAGTTCTCAAACAGCTGCTTGTTCCTCTGCCGGTAAGAATAGTAATTAGCCATCAATTCAAAACTGTCAGGAATGCTATTCTTTCTAGCATTCAGGAACCGCAAAATGAAGCTGTCATCAGTTCGCTGAAATTCTGAAACAATTCCAACAAACAGAGTCAAGGCCAACTCTCTCTTTTTACCTTCGTATCTCAAGGTGCCAACTGACTGGTAGGTAATATAGTTGTTTAATTATGCTACCTCAAATGAAAAATAATCTAGATATCAATAACATGTGACAAAAAATGTTAACTGAAAACTGTATGCAAAATGCATGCAAGTGATGAGACATAACTCAATATCCTACCCATGCATTCACTTGGAAGTAATAAGAAAAATACCAAAATATTGAACATGAAAGCCAGTATTCCTGGTATTTTTAACAGCCAAGCCCAATGATGGAAGGCTTCAGATCTTTATCGCACCATTTTCAGTGTTTATAACATGTTCAAAAACAACAAAAATATTGCATTTGCTCAATGTTATCCCTGGTTAATTAATTATATTAACATACATACAATTTATGTTGTGCCAGAACTGAAGTGGCAAAGATTTATGGAAAGGAACTATTTACGGCTCTTATTTGCATCAAATGTCAAGCTTCCACAATAACTGAAAATGGTAAAACCTTCTTATGCTACTGTATATTTGGTGCTCCAATGTGACATGGCTGGTAGCCCATGATGATTTTACCACTTTTATTCTTGCTATATAACATATAACAACAGTCCATTACATAAGATGAAAAGCAGCATCCTATATTAACACCATTTACTCAAACATCAACATATCCTGAAACTCACCTATTTCTGGTCGAGTAGGGATTAAATTTTGAACTGCCTGAATGAGCTGTGATTTGTCTTGAATGCCATTAAATGATTCAATCTTAGTGGGAGATGCACTGGAGAGACCAACATGCCGATGTGTCCAATCATATTCAAAGTATTCAGCCATCATGCAGTCAATAATAGCATCACCTGGACACACATAAAGACATGCAATCTAATTTCCATTCTGCTACAGTTTTGTAAGTGGTCATGCTCTATTTGTGAGATTTGAGGTTCTCATGGTGGTGACTGTGACAATAACCATTTTGTGATGTGACGTTGTACAGTCTGGTATGTATGTACAAATGTTTCAGAGACACATACTACCTTCATCATCACTGTAGCTGATCTACCCTAATCATGATGGCAGCAGTCCTCTGAAATGTTGGGATACATGAACCAAATTATATCACATCACATGCTCTATTCCAACCACCTGTACTAAATCTGATACAGTAACCTGCACAGAGTAATTCCACTTAGTGAGAGTTGAACTTATACGTACATGTGTCTCATGAATTTCATTTAAATTCTCAACAAGCTGTAACAAACCAAGCCTTTGGGAAGTAGAGATGTCAGACACCTGAGAAGAACACTGGAGATTGACTTACAAGGATTCTTATGTGACTGGAACAGGTCTTGATGAAGACCCTGATTATTATTATTATTATTATTATTATTATTATTTATAACCTTTATACAGGGTATTAACAATTATTTAACTGTAACAAACTACATTTCTAGGATATACAGTGTTGCAGCTGTTCTGTATTTACCGTTTGTGCTACACATAATGTTATTTTGAATGGTAAATATGTTTTGTACTTTTACATTAGTAATTCTGAAGTATGCGTGCAGTGCCTAATACGGATATTTTTATAATTCCTTGATTTCATGCTTTTCTGGTAAGTTGTTCCAGTATTGTCTAATTGATTCTGTGATGGTTCCAGTTGCCCCTACTGTTACTGGTATATTATTATGTTGTTGCTGTCTCTTGTCACAGGCCTTTACTATTTGGTACTTCTCTTGAACCAATGACGATCCCCACCACTCAGGGTTCAAGCTTCAGACTGCAGTACTTTCCGTATTATGTGTGATGTTGCTGGTACAGCTGCCTTTTGCAGCGAATCTATTGAATGCTTTCCTGGTATGGCTTCCAAATTTTTTTTGAAACCAATTGTTACTATTCCAGTGGTTCCAATTATTACTGGTAACATCATACATTCATGTTCCACCTCTTGTATTTTAGCCTCTATTCTGCTTCCTTTTGGAAGACATTTCTGTCTGCAGGTATTGCTACATCTATCAGAGTGAATGATTACTTGTTTTGTTTTCAACTGTTATATCTGGCATACCTGCTGTAACTTCTCTCACTGTGTGTACCCCTTGATTCCATAACACTGTAGCATCTTCTTGTTCACATACTGGTTTGGGTGTATGCGTGTACCATTTGTCTGTCATTTCGATGCTTAGGGCTTTGCACATTAAGTAATGCAAATGTGCACAAACTTTATCATGTCTCATTACATCATTCTTTGCCAAAATGGGACATCCTGAGGTTAGGTGGTCAACAGTTTCTTCATGCTGTTTACATAACCAGCATTTATTGTCAATTCCTTCCTTCAAAATTTTATTCTTAAAATAGTTTGTGCTAATTGTTTGGTCTTGAGCTACAACTATTATACTTTCTGTTTCTCCCTTAATGTCTCCAAATTTTGGCCACTGATATGACTGTTCATTATCCACCAGCTTTTCATCTAAGTTAACTTGTGAACTGTCTATGAATCCTCTTACCTTGACATTTTTCTTTTGTCTCCTCTGCTATGCTGTCCTTTATTTGTCTTGTTCCTCTTTGTAATCCTGTCTTGAGGCATCTAGCTGTCTGTAACATTGCTGGTTGATGCTGTGTTGGTATGTTCATACAATCTGTATTAGTGGATCTTCTTTGCTGTCTACATATTCCACCAGTTGTGTAATTTCTACTACATAGGCTTCTTCTAACTGCATCAGGCCCCTTCCTTCCTGTTTTCTGGGAACATACAAGCAATCTATGTCTGCCTGTGGGTGGTGCAGTCCATGGATGGTTAGCAGTTCTTCTTGGTGCCAGTTAATAATTCCAAAACTGTATCTAAGTATTGGTACTTCCAATGAGTCCCCCTGGAATATTCCTCTTCATCTGAATGGGTTGCGACTGCATTACTTCCTTTTCTTTTTTAAATGAAGCTTGGTGTTCCATTTCTCCACTGAAAATTTGCAAAATCTGACAATTTTACTGTTCACTCCTACCAATTCTACTGACTTTTCTACCCAGCTATGTGGAATGCTGTCAAATTCTTTCTGGTAATCAATCCAGGCTATACTTAAATTCTTGTTCCTCCTCTTGCAGTTCTCATATATTGCTTTTGATATTAACTGATCTTTGCACCCTTTACTTCCAAGGAAACAGCCTTTTTGCTCTGCTGGTAATAAATTCTGCTCTTCCATACGTGAGGAGATTTTTCTGGCTATTATTTCTGTTAGAGTCTTGTACACGGTGTTAAGTATGTAATGGGTTGGTAGTTTCTGATTTCCTTGCTGTCTCCTGATTTTGGCTGCAAGTAAGCTACTCCTGTGGTTAGTCAGTCTGGTACCTTATGCGGTTCCTCCATTACTACATTGGAGTTTTTTGTAATATGGCCGTGGGCAGCTGGGAATGCTTCAAAGCCAGTAATTTTTTATTTGATCACTTCCAGGATATTTCCAATTGTGAGCTTTCGACAAAAATGAAGTGATTGCAATAATCCGTATAGGCACCCAACCCATATTACCGACTTTCCTTCTCTCTTCTCTTCTTATTTGTTCTGCTCTTCCATTATGCTGTGCTTTGTCTCCCCACAGTGACTTCCAGTAAAGCTCTACTTCTGCCATGGATGTGGGGGTTCTCTGGCCTCTATAACCTTCATGCCCAAGTTCCTGTAAAGTCTTTTGGTATCTTTTTGAACATCTTATTCTGGATATACTGGGTTTCCCTTTTTTCATATCTTCTGATTCTTTGGGCTTTTGCTTGCACTTTCTGCTTCACTGTCTCTGTCAAATGTGCTACTTTTCAGGCATCTGAAACTGTGTATTTCTAAAAAATATTCCTCTTTTTTCTGTTGAATTTTCCATTACTACAGCCAGTCCCAGTTTCAGCTATTAATGATAAATCTTTTCTCCAGCTGTTTGTCTCTTCATTCTTACTTTCCAAAAACTTTTATTTCTTCTATTTTTGCCTCTTTTGCTAGACAGACTCATTGTTTGTGTAGTAATTGTGGCTGCAGCATATATAATGTTGTTTGTATCTGTAACATCCGATTCATTTTCTTCTAAAAGTTATTCAATTATTCTATTTATTTCATCCTTAAGCTTTATTAATTTAATGTTTTCTTTCAGTTTGGCAACCTTTCTCTTTCAGATATGTGTGGTAACCTCACCTTACGCCACATTCTTTAAAGGTATTCTTTTAGCTTATTCCTGTGTGCTGCCCCACTTCTGTTCCTGAGTGTTTGTTTTCTATTTTATCTAAGCCAATATTGTTACTCTCTTCATCTCTTTTCTGGTGTTCTGTACCAGTTCTGACCATTTTGTTACCATTAATTGGTTTTGTGTGATCTTATGTATCATTCCACATTTAAAGTCCGATATTTTCCTGTCCTCATCAATTTCAACAGCTGTTAATTCTCTCTGCTTTTATAATGTAGTTTTTCTGGTTTAACAATAATCTTGCATCTATACATATCCTTGTTGCTGGATTCCTCTCTCTCCGTAGTTCATACACTGCCTTTCAGTTTTCCCCAAATGTCTTTTCTTTGATGTACACTTCCTTCATCTCCTCTTGGCTCCATCAAATTTGTTTATTCCATTCCTATCCATTTTCTTGCCTGGTTTTGATATTAGGTGGAACTGAGATGGTCCATGTTGAGTTTCCTCAGCATGGTTACCATTTTTTTCAGTGCCGTTAGAAGACCTCTGCTCTCTCCTTCTTCCTGGTTTTGTACTATTTTGTTTTCTAGTCACCACTGTTATCCCACGAGTAGCTAGAGATGTCTTCTGTCCACTGTGGTACAGCCCCACCTGCCTCAGTAAGGATGCTTGAAACGGAGGGTCGCCACTTCTTGAGGTTCAATGTTCTTGGTGTCTTAACCTCCAGTGTAGATGTGTCTGTAGTCCCTGAGCATGGTAGTGTACACCTTGGAATAGAAGACTTTTTAAAACTGTTATTCTAGATCCACCATGTTCTGTTAATCAACGGGGCTATCTCTTGTAGGATGTGATTCTTCATCATGCATGGACAGTCTTGAGCACAGAGAGGCTATATATTTGCATCACATGCCCCTGGAAAGGGTGAGGGCAGATCCCTTCCCCACTCTTCTGCCCTATATATTATTGTTTTATTATTATTATGGTGGTGGTAGTGGTAATGATGGATTGATTTACACTCTACTAGGCCTTAAACTGTAATTAAATCACACATTTTCCATTACCTGAGACAATTTGCTGTGATGATCTCATCAGTGAAGGTACACCCTGTGAACTACTACAGTGTCATTTCCTGTCCTACCTTAACCCCCTCCACTTAACACTCGTCTGCCATCCATTTCCCATGCTGCTTGATGCACATTCTGCTTCCACAAATTCTCTGATTAACATCACTCCAATCTGTCTTGGCCCAATTACACAAAATTATGTTTAGCAAGGGGGCTTGGGACAGAATCCTTGCACTGTCATTGGTAAGGTACTTTTAATATTTTCTTTTTATATTATGTCCTTATAATGGGTCGTAAATTTTGGGTTTGTTTATTTGTATTGTATTGCACAAAGTGGAAATGTTTGAAATCATACACTTGGGCATCTGTTCTCTGAGTCAATTTTTGTATCACAGTAAGCTGCTTGACATTGCTTTATTCCTTTAATACATATTGTTTCCCATATTACATGGAAATATACAAGGTTTACGCATCCCTTTAGCTTCTACATGCTACCCAAGGAAATATTAATTGTGGTACGGTTAGCACAAGCAGAGATAGGATGGCACGTGGCAATATATTGATGTACACAGAACTTCTGAAATTGACTTTAAACCAGTCATCAGGTAAGATAATTGGTTCTTAATAATATACAAGGTGGTTCAAATACGACCGGGACTGAGTAATTAGTTACCTTCTGTTCGCTCATCACTCTAGCAACTACAAGACAGGACTGAACAGGTTCTAACCCGAGCAGGAGGGAGGGTGGAGGTTGTGGCTTCACTCTCTCAAGGTCGCACAGCTGCTGTGCAATGCGGCTTGTTTACACACAAATCAGTCCCGGTCATATTTGAACCACCTTGTACTAACTACCTAACTAACTCCATGGGGCACAGTTCATCTTGAGAAGCTAGAGCAATCTCATTCTTCTTGATCTTATCACCCACACAGTATCACATGAGGAGTAAAGATCATAAAGCACCTCATTAAATAGTCATCTCCACTTCCCTGTTACCACATCCCTCTTAGGCCCAAATATTCTCCTCAGCACCCTATTCTCGAACATTCTCAGCCTACATTCCTCCCTCAACTGGAGAGACCAAGTTTCACAGCTATACAAAACAACCAGCAAATAGTACTGTATATCTTAATCTTTGTATTTTTGGATAGCATATTAAAGACAAAATATTCTGCACCCAATGATAGCAAGCATTCCCTGACTTCAATCTTCACGAATGCAATTCAGATTTGTTAGGGTTGTTGCTAAATATTTGAGTATGCTTCCACCCAATATACATTATCATAAACATAAAGTGGAAGATGATGGGTAGCATTTAATTTCAAGCCCTCCTGGTTTACCTGAACCCTCCTAATGGCATATTCCACAGCAAAGTTGAAAAGCAATGGTGATAAAGTATCTCCCTGTATCAAACCATTCCGAAAAATGTTTGCCTACTTGGATTCTGCTACAGGTTTTGTTTCAACATAATTATATTAACCTTATCAGTTTCATAGGAATCCACATTCAATGAGAATATTATACAAGACCTCCCTCCTAACTGAATCATAACGCTTTCCTGAACTCTAACAATAGCTGACGCATTGCCTCATGTTATTCCCTTTGTTTAAAGTATTTGATGAGTGTGGAATATATGTTCAGTAGTTGACCTGTTACATCGAAATCCACACTGATGATCCTCAATAATTTCCTCATCATATGAAATTAACTTCGGCAGATGGGCGTTGTTTAAGAATGTGTATGTAACTGATAAAAGTAATATGCCTTGATCATCACTACAAACTGCTTTATCACCCATCTTGTAAACAGGTACAATGATTGACTCCCTTTCATAGATAATTCCTCCTTATCCAAATAGAATTATAAGTTACAGATCTCAGAATGAGTTCTCATACCTGCTGCTTTAATCAATTCTGCTGGAATTTATCAATACCCAGTGATTTGTGTCTTTTTAGATTTTCAATAATCATCTCAACCTCAAAGGAACTGGTCTCAGGCACAAGTGACTCAGCTGTATGTATTGCAGTCTGTCTCATACCATTAATCCCATTTACATTCAACAGCCACAAGAAATAATTACTATACCTAGCCAAAATAATGTATGAGTCTGCAACCAGATCACCCTTCTCAACCTTGCTGAGTACCTTCTTAGAGTCATTAACGCCCCTACACCAGTCTCTAATACGATCGTTCTACTGTACTTTTCAAGTTCATTAACTTTACCTTTCAGATATATTCTCTCTTTGTTCCTGAAATGTCTACAAGCTTAATAACTTACACTGTTCAGATTATCTATATTACTTTGGTTTCGATCTTGTAACCACTGAATTTTAGGCTGCTTTCTTTGATCTGAAAACTGTGAACATTTTTCAACAAACCTGGTTTATTCTGTTATTGACAATATTATCATGCATATATTGGCAGTGCAGAGATCCATGAATTTTTTTTTTAAAATGTAGGAGGGACCTCAAAATTCTAGGCACCACAAGGGTGACATGAAGCATGATCCATATTGAGTACTGTACCCACAAATACTAGACACTGCCACAAAACATTTAGTTAACCAGACAACCTTGTACCTGAAATTTGTGCATTTCCTGCATTAATGGCAGCCACTTTAATTGCACTCTTGTGTGTCATCAAGTGATGCTGTTTTGAATTGTAAATCTGTACGCTAATCATAAGACAAATGGGGCTCAACACATGATGAGCACCCTAACTTGTAGCTGTCAAAAAAATGTATGATCCAGAAATGTCACATAGTAAATGATAAACAATGTAAAACTCTCTTATACTTGCCACCATTTACTATGTTAACATACAAACTAATATAAAAGCTGTTTTATCACTATGCAAACAGCAATGACTTACACTTACTTGAGATTCTGTGGGTTGGAGACAAGCACGGATTTCATGAACACACATGTAATAATCTCAACAAACACTTCCCAAGAAATATGTAGATGAAGTATTAACAGTTCACAAAGAAAAGATAACGGGGTGTACTTTACTTGGATGTTATGAGCTGTGGACCAGCTATTAATGTAATGCAGCAGTACCACGCACAGTGAAACCTGTAACAAATTATTTATTCAGGAGAGATGGGAAGGAAGCAGTCACATTTTAAAATAATAATATGACATATTTCTACACAGGCTGTGAAAAAATTGTGAAAACATTAGTCCTAATTCGCAAACACAGCCAACTTTTAAACTTGAAACCTGGCAAAATGGAATGTAGTTATCATTCCAAACTATACGGTAAACAACAAATTAACAACTGTATTTCTTGGTTTACTAACTGACTATAACTTAAACTGCCAAACACACACTGAACATACTATCCCTCAACAAAGTTCTGCATGCTGTGTGACAAGAAATGAGAAAATCTAAAATGAGTTCATTTCATTTACAACCATTTTTATACTATTTTAATATAACATTTCCCTTAAAGACACTTTCTTTAAACAAAAATAATAATAAATGGATAACAAAGGGACTATTAGTATCAAAAAATAAATTGCGAATACTAAGAGGATTAAAAAGAACAAAACAACTCTCAAACAAATCTAAAAATTACATTAAAA
>Ga0123355_10018371_pt1 | contig 11084 bp, 11 predicted proteins | sample TergutEmb28metaG_3_FD_89872 | JGI IMG/M metagenome (GOLD analysis project Ga0123355, IMG submission 89872) | Embiratermes neotenicus P1 segment gut microbial communities from Petit-Saut dam, French Guiana - Emb289 P1 | ecosystem: Host-associated > Arthropoda: Insects > Digestive system > Gut ...
GCGGCTACGGAGGCAGCGGCTTTGGAGGATATAGAGGCGGTGGTTACCGTGGCTATGGCGGCGGTTTCGGCGGCGGCTTTGGAGGATAGACAAGTACTTTTTTTCGACCATCTATCTATTGTTTCGAAATTATGCTGCCTTATTAATTGCTGCAGGAACAAACCCTTTATTGACTTCAAAGTACAGTGCGGCTAATCGACAAAGGTCTTCCGTTGGGCTTAAAGCACCATCGTTGTCTTCGCTAACCATTCGCGCATTGACCTTATGCCAAACCCCTCCTATACCGCCGATATGAAAGTTTCCTCGTGTACCAATTTCAAGTGTTTTTCAACTGCGTACATAATGCCTTTAACCCAGAAGCAAATAAGTTCATAGTATCGGTCTGGAAAAACATCTAAAATTACCGAGATAAATTCCTTACCTCCAACCCTAAAAGCTTCCGTCAGAGTATTACCATTGTATGTGCCTCGCCGACAGAGACGCTTACAACGTTCTCCATTTCTACTGTAGGTATAGGCTCACCCATAGACCCTCTCCATCCCCATAGCACACCGTGGTCTGTTAAGGCAAAAGAGTTATATTAATAAAGCTATTCTGGCAATAGTTTTTTTATGAGGACATCTCCTTTATCACAAAAAAGGCGCAGTTCTCAGCGCCCCTAAAACTTCCCACTATTCAAATCGAAGTGCCTCTATCGGGTCTAGCTTAGCCGCTTTCGCCGCAGGATAAACACCAAATACAATTCCGATAATCGCTGATACAAAAACTACAATAATTACCGTCCCCACAGAGATATAAGGCTCCATCGGCATTCCCGTCATCATACTAGCTAAAAAGGCGAATATTAACCCTCCCGCATAACCAAAGAGCATCCCTATCGCGCCGCCAATTGCAGTAAGTATTACAGCCTCTACCAAAAACTGGAACTGTATATTCCAATTAGTAGCACCAAGCGATTTTCTAATACCTATTTCGCGTGTTCTCTCAGTAACGGATACTAGCATGATATTCATAACGCCTATGCCGCCTACTAATAAGCTGATCCCCGCGACAACGCTCATGAATACGGTGAAAAGACCGATAACCATATCAAACTCTTCAAATATTTCCATCATAGACTGCGCATTATACCTGCCTTCAGTGCCACGGTCAAATTCTATGATTCTTATAACATTTTCCGATATTTCTGTCAATCTGTCCATGTCAACTATTTGTACCGAAATATTGCTCACTGTACTCGCTCCACCATTGTAGCGAGCTTGCACAAGTGTGATGGGCACTTGAAATCCTCTAGCAGGAGAAAATATGGCCTCCATCGCAGACATTGTAGTCGATTCAGTAATGCCAACTATTGTAAGTGTAAGTCCACCAGCCCAATCGTCAATAGATACAGTCTCACCTACAACATCTATGCGCCCAAATACTAAAAGTGCGTCATCCTCATTCATAACAGCAACCTCAGATTGGGCAATCAAGTCCTGCTCAATCAAGGGTCTACCATAAATAAATGTGGTATTATTCATTCGAAAATAAGCGTCGTCTGTACCTGTGAGTCTTACACTGTTTATTTCGCCGTCCACACGCTCCAAAGCATTCCAAAAAGAGAATGTCATATTAGCGGTAACATCCAACAAATCTTCATATTGTCTAAGTGCCGCTACATCATCTAAAGTGAGAAGGTCATGCGTCTCTATTCTATGCAGTCCATCCCGTGTTGTTGTGGTTATAGTAACTATATCAAGCCCCATATCATCAAACTCTAGGGTCATGCTGACTCTATAGCCCTCACCAATACTTGTAATCATCATAACAGAACCGATACCTACTATAATGCCAAACATTGTGAGTAAAGAACGCATCTTTGATCCCATTATACTTTGTAGGGATGATAATATGCTTTCAAATATATTCATAGATCCTCCCTATTCGTATCGCAATGCTTCAATAGGATTCAACTTAGCCGCCTTACTGGCAGGGTATACTCCAAATATTATGCCAATAGCTGTTGATGCAAAAAATGCCATGCCTACATTTCTGGCAGATATCGCTGCAGATACATCAGCACCCATACCTTCAGATATAAGACCAGCCATAATCTCTGCGATCATAAACCCAAGACCTATACCAACACCGCCGCCAATTACTGTCAGCGTTATCGCTTCCAAAATGAACTGGAACTTGATACTGCGTTCAGTCGCACCTAATGATTTTCTTATACCTATTTCACGCGTTCTCTCCTTAACTGTCACAAGCATAATATTCATAACACCAACGCCTCCAACAAAAAGGCTGATACCTGCAACAAAAGCAACAAACACAGTAACTGCTGTAAACATTATATCAATAAGGTCAAACGCGGCCCCCGTATCCATTACCATAAACCCATCTTCGGTGTCGTGACGAATATCGAGCAGTGCCGCTATTGTCCTTGATAGCTCAACTATATCGGCATCATCACGAACGGATGCACCTATAAACTGAACGGTGTCTTGGTCACTATGTGTAATGTCATTAAAAGTCGTTATTGGGATTACAGCGATAGCACGGCTCACAGGGGTCATCATTGCAGCCATCATAGCTTCCATCTCAGTCGGGTCATAATTCCCATCTAGTATGCCTATGATGGTAAAGTTCTCTGTGCCGCGCCCAGAGCTAATCTCAATCTGCTCACCTATAACGTTTATGAAGCCGAATATCTCAAAGGCAGTCTGTGGACTAATAATTGCAACCATAGAATGATTCTCAACATCCATATGGTCGATAAATCGTCCAAGCTGTATATCAACTTGTTCAATCAGATTATAGTTTGCATCTATCCCTGACACGGATCCGCTTCTTATCCTACCGTCGCGCCGCTCAGTTTCAAAGCCCCAACTTTCATCCAATATGGTTGTTCCTTCTATACCTTCAAGCATCATTATAGCGTCGATATCCGCCATAGTTAGATCCGCATTTGACTGAGATGCTATTTGAATAGTATTGCGGTCTAAGGCGGCCATCGTATTAAATATAGTGGCCTGCACACCATCACCTACAGAGGTAATCGTAATAACAGACCCAATCCCTATAATAATTCCAAGCATAGTAAGCACTGAGCGCATTTTATGGCTATAGACACTTCTAAATGCCGAAAGTACACTTTCTAATACATTCATATTACGCTTCTCCTGCCTTTATGGGGTTCTTCACCTTTTCATCGCTTAGAATTTCACCATCTTTAAATGTTATGATGCGCCTGCCATGCATAGCTATATCATGCTCATGAGTAACCATGAGTATCGTCGCACCTTCTCTATTTAATTGCTGGAATATACTCATAATCTCTGCACTAGATGACGAGTCCAGATTTCCTGTAGGTTCGTCGGCCAGTATTATTGCCGGTGTATTTACAAGTGCACGCGCGATAGCTACCCTCTGGCGCTGTCCACCCGAGAGCTCGTTCGGTTTATGTTTACCACGGTCGGCTAAACCTACCCTAGCAAGAGCTGCCTTTGCTGCTCCACGCCTCATAGACGCGGACACCCCCGCATAAATCATAGGAAGTTCAACATTTTGAAGAGATGTAAGCTTCGGCAAAAGATTAAACGACTGGAATACGAATCCAATCTTTTTATTCCTAATCTCAGCAAGTGCATTTGAGCTAAGTCCCGCCGCATTCACACCGTCCAAAAAATACTCGCCCTCTGTAATGGAGTCAAGACAGCCCAATATATTCATAAGTGTCGACTTGCCGGAGCCTGATTGACCCATTACAGACACAAATTCCCTAGGAGTCACCGCAAAATCGACCCCACGAAGGGCTGCCACTTCTATGCTTCCGTTTTTATAGACCTTGTGCAGGCCTTTAACTTCTATTATCAATTTTTATAGACCTCCCTCGTCATTTGCCCGATGCGAACAACCTATTTTATCATAGGATTATTCACCGTATATTCTCGTCTCCAAATTCGTAGGGTTGACCAGCATTCCATCATACATCGCCAAAGAAGGCTGTCTTACTATAACCTCGCCCTCCGAGATGCCAAAAACTTCAACCAACATATCTGCATAAAGCCCAAGCTCAATTACCCTGCGCTCCAAAGTATTGTCATCTCTAAGCACAAAGACGAAAGTGTCGCCATCTCTGTCTCTGAGTGTTGCCAAAATTGGCACAACTACAATATCTTCTCTCGTCTCTAAAGTTATTCTGCCATCAAGCGAGAAGCCCGGTCGAAGCACATTCGAATATCTGCACGGAATAATTGTAACTTCAATAGGCATTACACGCTCAAGACCGTTTGCTGTTTGTCGTTGTTCCGCTATTGTCCCTATTCTTGTGATTACACCGTATACGGAGTTCCTCTCAAGTACCGAACCCGTAATCTCTACCTCTTGACCGAGTGCAAGACGCGCCGCATTTCTCTCGTTTACATCCAGCTTAACTACAAAATTATCAACATCTGATATCTCCACAATCGCTCTGTCAGCCATAATAGTTTCGCCTCTAGTCATTGACAGCATAGTTACCGTACCGCTCATAGGTGCCATAATCTCCATAACAAAATCATCGAGCTCACGTCTAGCATCGTTTAATCTGAGCCTTGCTTGTTCAACAGACACTTGACGCTGTGCTATTACGTTACGCGCTTCTTGCGTATCAGTACGAGAGCGTGTCTCTTGGTAGACGCGCTCCCTGTGTAGGAGGGTATCACGAAGCCCACTCAAAGCCAGCTCGTTTCTAGCTATAGCACTATTTATATTTTCAAGCTCATCACGCAAATCGCGTAAAGCTCTTTCGATACTTTCAATACTATCGCGGCTTACCGCGCCTAAATTATATAGCGCACGGTTTTGCTCATACGTTCTTTGCTGGTCGGCAATCCTTGTTTGCACTCTCTCTAGGTCTCTTCTTTGGTTGTCTATCGTCATCTCCATATTTGTTATATCCTGATTTGCTTGAGTTACGCTGAGTCTTGAATTCTCTATAGCGGTATCTCCGGCCGGTAGCATTGACTCAGCCAAAGCAATCTCTGCACTTCTCAAAGAAAGTTCCGCCTCTCTAACTCGCGATTCAAGTCTCTCGCGGCTTCTATCTGTAAAACGTACTAAAACATCGCCTTCTTGCACTATATCATTTCTGTCTATGTAGAGATGCTCAACCTCTGCCATCGCAACAGAAAAGACTGTTTCGCTATTTAGCATGGCAACGTAACCTCTTGAGGTAACTGTATTTACGATAGAACCTCGCTCAACAGTATCAACCACGACAGAAGTAGCCGGCAAAGCCATCCCCCCAGCCGTTGCATTAAGAGCAAAAAGACCCGCAGCACCTAATAGCACTACAACAGATATTATTATGATTTTTTTCTTTTTCATATAAAGCCTCCGAAAGTATTAATTGTTTGCGCAATATATAGTATATACGTGATTCATCAAACAAAGTTTGACAAAAAACCTAAATATCTTGCTTTTTGGACACATAAATAAACGGGGGAATTCACCCTATACTCATAACATGCCTCTTATATCATACTTGTATAGTATAACAGCTATTTAGCATCTATGCAATTAAATGTTTTCTATTTTTCCTTCTTATTTTTTCCTGCTAAATTCATAAATTCCCATCAAAAGTAAAAATCCTCCAAAAAACTTCTTAAGCAAATCCGGTTTCATGTTTACAGCGATCAATGCGCCTATAACTGCCCCCATCACACCAAACAATATAAGTTTTTTGACAGGCTTTTTTTCAATATTACCGCTTTTAAAATGAGAGATTAAAGCAACGATAGCCGTTGGAATAAAATATATCAAATTCACGCTCTGCGCCTGATGCTGTTCCATTCCATAAAAGAGTGTTAAAGTCGGTATAAGCAAAGTCCCACCGCCTATGCCAAGACCACTTATAACACCAGCTGTCAGTCCTATTAACATATATATTATATAGCTCAAAATAGCATCCTCAATGCAGCGGCAATCATAAATGCCCCGAAAATCTTATGGAGCAGATTGCCAGAAATTTTGTTAAGAAGTCTAGAACCTATAAATCCGCCCGCTGTGCCGCCTATAGATACCCAAACAATAGCAGACCATGCCGCATCATGTTTATACAAATATACAATTGTGCTTATAACAGTTAGCGGTAATATGACAGCGATTGCACTTGCATGAGCCTTATGCTGCTCCACGCCTAACCTTTGCATACCAGGGACTACTATAGAGCCGCCACCTGAGCCGAACAGACCGTTAGCTAAGCCGCTTATTACTCCGAGTATCGCTAGTTTTATATTTTTCATGCTAAACTCCTAAAAATTTGTCATTCGAAAATTATTTTACCCAAAACATACTCTTGAAATGCACGTAGAACCGTGATATCCTAACAAAGTAACGGCAACTGAGGAAAAATTTAGGAGGTAATCGTTCATAACCTCATCTCGTCAGATTTGCGATAAATTTTCCGAAATCTGAAATCTGATGAAAGCAGGCTATGAGCTATTACCAGGAGAAAAAATGTCAAAACAACAAACATCGTTATTTGGGAAAAAAGTTGCGCACATAACGCTTGGCTGTAAAGTAAATATGTACGACACTCAAGCTATGGCTGAGATTCTTAAAAGTCATGGCGCACATGTCATAGAGTTTTCTGAGCGCATGAGCGAAACTGCAGATATTTATATTATAAACACATGTACCGTCACAAATTCAGGCGATAAAAAGTCAAGACAAGCCATAAGAAAAGCCGTAAAATTAAACCCAAAAGCTGTTATAGTAGTCTGCGGCTGCTATAGTCAGGTTGCTCCAGAGGGTGTCTCTTTAATAGAAGGTGTCGACATAATCCTTGGCACAAAAGACCGAATGAAAATAGCACAGTTCATAATTGAGCATTTAGAGGGCAAAGAGCAAAAAAATTTTGTAAAGGATTTGACAGATGAGTTTGAGTTTGAGGAATTAAATATAAGCGAGAGTGGAGGCAATACGCGCGCCTATATCAAGATACAAGACGGTTGTGAGAATTTTTGTGCTTACTGTATAATCCCTTATGCTAGGGGTCCCATAAGAAGCCGCGCAAAAGAAAGTATCCTCGCAGAGGCTAAAAGATTAGCAGCTGAGGGTGTTAAAGAAATAGTTCTGGCAGGAATTAATGTCGGCAATTATGGTAAGGAGAAAAACAAATTTGGCTCTAATTTGAGTGAGGTGCTTTATGAGCTTAACAACCTTGTGGATATAGAGCGCATTAGGTTAGGCTCTATTGAGCCTGACGCTGTTAGTGATAAGTTTTTAGAAGCGTTTAGAGATTGTCATAAACTTTGCGACCATCTGCACATCTCTTTGCAGAGTGGCTCAGACAATACCTTAAAGGCGATGGGGCGACATTATGATACAAAAAGCTATAAATCGATCGTAGAAAATCTTAGAAAAATTCGCCCCAACATAGGCATTACCACAGATATCATCGTAGGCTTTCCAGGAGAGAGTGACGCAGACTTTATGGACAGCTATAATTTTGTGGAGCATATGGAGTTCTCAAAAGTCCACGTTTTCCCTTACTCAGCAAAAGTAGGCACAAAAGCCGCTTTAATGGATGGGCAAATTCCTGCTACTGTAAAGTCCAACAGAGCAAAAACAATGGGAATTCTCGCAGAAGAACTTAGCGAAAAATTTGCAAGAAAATTTGAACATGCTAAACTGAGGGTTTTGTTTGAACAGCAAATGGGTAATAATGTATTTGAAGGTCACTCTAGCAACTATATAGTTGTAAGACACTACTCGGAGTTGGATTTGACCAACCGAATTTTAGAGCTCACGTGTGTTTATGACGCAGAGGGGCGTTTACTGGGGAGCAAAAACTTAACTAAATTGTAATTTGCATTATTGTCATAAGTGTATTATGATGGATGTACCATATGTTTAACTGTGAGCTTGATTAGATTAGGTAGTTAGCGAGGCAATATTTATGAAAAATATTTTTGACACACAAAAGTTCATAGAGTTTGAAAAGAATTCTAAAACCTTGGCGGGAGAGATTTTTAAAGAGGTGTACTCCGCGCTTTCTGAGAAGGGTTATAATCCTGTGAATCAAATCGTAGGATATATTCTTTCGGGTGACCCAACATATATTACGAGCCACAGAAATGCGCGCATCCTTATCGGCAAGTTAGAACGTGATGAACTTCTGGAGGAGCTTGTGACTTTCTATTTAGACAATAATGTGTCTAGGCATCGTGAAAAGTAATGCGCATACTTGGAGTTGATTACGGTGATAAAAATATTGGTGTTTCTGTAAGTTGTCCTAATCATGTTTTTGCTTTTGGTGTAGAGACCATACGGCGCAGCTCATCAGAGAGTTTTAAACAGCCTATTTTAAGACTGCGTGAAATTATACGCGAACATAATGTTTCTAAGCTGATCCTCGGTTTCCCCAAAAATATGGACGGCAGTATTGGTGAACGCTGTGAAAGAACTTTGGAGTTTAGAGACAGATTGCAGAGAAACTTTAAGAGCCTTGAGATAATTTTATGGGATGAGCGCATGTCCAGCCTCTCACAAGAGCGCGCAATGGTTGAACTTGGACTAAACAAAGATAAAATTAAGCAGAACATAGACGAGGCCGCGGCGATATATATATTGCAGGGGTATCTTGATTCTATAAAAAGCGATTAACAAAAGAGATTGGAGATTCGTTTTGGACAATATGAATGATTTAAGCGATTTTGATGAATTAGAAGATGAAGATATCATCGTAGTAATAGACGATGATGGTGTAGAGCATGAGTACCTCATAATTGACGCTGTTACCCACAAAGGCAGTAACTATATGCTAGTGACTCCTGCAGACTACGAAGACGATGATGAAAGTGACGATTTTGAAGCGTGCATAATCAAAGAAGAAAGTGACGAAGGTGATGATGTTATCTTTACCCTTGTTGAAGACGAGATTGAGTTTAATGAGGTCGCGGCTTTGTTTATGGAAAATGCTGATGAGTACGGGATAGAAGTTTAGCGGTTTTTAGGATGATACATCACAGCCTGTCGATGTCTGTCGAATAGGCTTATTTCTTTGTGTTTATCATTCTGGAGCGACGCCAGAAGAGTATATCTACTCACTGCGTCGACTGTAATTTATCCGCTATATACATATTTTATTATGTCGAATGGACAAAAGCAAGGTACAACAGTGCATGACCCAGGCTGAACTCATTTTAATGCTATGAAGCAGGTTATGCGCATTGCGAGGATTTTTGCCACGTTCGATAATTTTACGGAGGTGTAATTTTGGCAACAAAAAAACCAAGGCTTAGGGTTATTCCCCTTGGCGGTTTACAAGAGATTGGAAAGAGTATTACCGTTTTTGAATGCGGTAATGAAATTATAATAGTAGATTGTGGTGTAGCTTTTCCACAGGATGAGATGCTTGGTATTGACCTTGTTATCCCTGATTTTACTTATCTTCAAAAGAACAAAAATAAAGTTAAGGCTGTGCTTTTAACGCACGGTCATGAGGATCATATTGGGTCTATCCCTTATTTCCTCAGAGAGTTTGACGTGCCTATTTATGGCACTAGGCTTACTCTTGCGCTTTTGGGCAATAAGCTCAAAGAGCATAAGCTGAATCCTGAGCTTGTAGTGGTCGAACCAGGGCAGACGGTACCTTTAAAGCTCAAAAACTTCAAGGTTGAGTTTATCCCTGTTACTCATTCTATAGCGGATGCTGTGGCTATGGCTATTTGGACGCCGTCTGGGCTTGTTGTCCACACGGGAGACTTTAAGATTGACTATACACCGATTGGTGACCCGATTGATTTAGCACGATTTGCAGAGCTTGGTCGCGAGGGTGTTCAACTTTTATTATGTGAAAGTACTAATGCGGAAGCCCCTGGTTACAGTATGAGTGAGCGCACCGTGGGCAAGATTTTCCAGCGCATTTTTGATGATAGTCCGACTCAGCGTATTATGATAGCAACATTCGCGTCAAACATTCATAGGATACAGCAAATTATAGATGCAGCCACAAAGCATAATAGAAAAGTAGCAGTAATCGGTCGAAGTATGGAAAATGCGGTAAAGACCGCTTCTGAGCTAGGATATTTGAAACTACCTAAAAACGGCATAATTGACATATCAGAGATTGGCAACTATTCGGATAAACAGCTTGTTATAATAACCACTGGCAGCCAAGGTGAGCCAATGGCAGCACTCTCAAGAATGGCAAGTGGTGAGCATCGTCAAGTTGCTATTAAACCAAATGATAAGATAATAATATCGGCATCAGTAATCCCAGGAAATGAAAAAACCATAGGTCGCGTTATTAACGAGCTTATGAAGCTTGGTGCTGAGGTTATCTACGAAGGACCTACGACAGATATTCACGTATCAGGTCATGCTAAGGCGGAGGAGCTTAAACTTATACACACGCTCCTAAAGCCTAAGTACTTTATGCCTATCCATGGCGAATATAAACATCTAAAGCATCATAAAGACCTAGCTACCCTTATGGGCATGAATAAGAAAAATATTTTTGTCATGAATATTGGGGATGTGCTTGAAATAACAGAAAAGTTCGCAAAAATCGAAGGTACTGTGCCAAGCGGTCAAGTGTTCGTAGACGGACTAGGTGTTGGAGATGTTGGAAATGTCGTGCTTCGCGATCGCAAGCTATTATCGCAAGACGGACTTATCATAGTCACCCTTACAATGGAGAGACATACCTCAACTATACTCGCAGGTCCTGAGATAATCTCACGCGGTTTCGTATATGTGAAAGAGTCGGAAGACTTGATGGAAAAAGCGAGGCAGCTAGCCGCAAGAACTCTTGAAAAATGCGAGGATAAAGATATTACTGACTGGTCACAGATTAAGTCACAGGTTAGGGACGCTTTGAAAGAGTTTGTATGGCACAATACTAAGAGGCGACCTATGATTCTTACTATTATTATGGAGGTTTAACTCCAACTGGCAGCGGTGCATAATCTGCTTTCGTCAGATTTGTGTAAAATTTTTTGAAAGTCAAGGAGCGCGCGAAGTGCAGTACTAGTGACCGAAAACCTATACGGTCGACGGATATCCGTTGCACGCAGTGGGCGGCGCTTGCGCCGTTTTCGCTCAAGTGA
>Ga0123355_10018372_pt1 | contig 11084 bp, 6 predicted proteins | sample TergutEmb28metaG_3_FD_89872 | JGI IMG/M metagenome (GOLD analysis project Ga0123355, IMG submission 89872) | Embiratermes neotenicus P1 segment gut microbial communities from Petit-Saut dam, French Guiana - Emb289 P1 | ecosystem: Host-associated > Arthropoda: Insects > Digestive system > Gut ...
ACAAATACAGGTACTGAATATTTTAAACTTGGTATATACTCTCCGTTTTTTCTCTTCAAAATGCAGTTTGTTTCATAATTCTAACGTATTTGGTTCCTGTTTTATTCACATTTTATATACAGGATGTGCGAAAATTTAAAAAAATAATTCCGGCGTCAAAAAGGTTAAGGAACTCTTAGATTGGAAATGTAACAGAAATGTACTGACCTTATGAAGGAGGAAAGTGGATTAGAAAACGCAAGACCTATTTGAAATAGTTTATAGTACTAAGTAAATGTAATGTCTCACACAGAGGGACAAGGTCGGTGTCATATCAAATAATCTTTTATGACTCTCACCAGCTGTAGCATGTAAGGACACCTACACATGATCTTAACGCGAATTCGTGCCGCTAATTTACATTTGCCATCTAATGGAATAGCTTCACTTTAATGCTTACATTCCGTATCTAACGTCCTTCCGGTTATCTAGTGAATCTGTTTAGTGAATTCAGTTTTTAAATAATTCCATTACAACACCAGTAAAAATTATTTAATAACAATAGGCACATAATTAACAAACATTGCACTATATTTATTTCGGTACATGGACTGTCGGACTGCACAAGTAATTTTAATTTTTTTAGTTTATTGACAACAACAACATTTAAACAAATAACAAATATTGATAAATGTTAACAACAAACTATCAAAACCGGTAGAAATTAATAAAGGAGTACGCCAAGGTTGCCCTCATTCATCTACACTGTTTAATACACAAAGGGATTAAAAAACATGGACTCATTTGAACAGTAAACGGCGCCTCAACACACGCCACACAGTTGGTTGCGGTATTCCAAGTTCTCTGCTCGCCCTACGAGTTGACTTGCGTGGGCTACGTTCAAAACTCTCTTGAATTCGTCTCACGATCTCCTCTGGTACACGCAAAAGATTTTGTGCTGCATAGTAGCCATTTTGCTCTCAACTGACCATGCTTCACGGCTATGCGCTAGGGGAGCGCTCTAGCGATGGTATTTGACATTTTAGTACGTCATGGACTGTCGGAATGCACAAATAATTTTACTTTATAGCCTACTGACACCTTCATTTAAGCCAAACGATCCTTTACTTTTCCATACGGACAGCTTTATGTCTACTTGATAAAGGGTGACAAATTAACGAAAACCTGTAGAAACGTACAAAACACGTACTGAAATACACTTAAAAATTGGGCTTCTTTTGTTCCCAGAAACGAAGTATTTCCCACAGAAATTGACATAATCTCACAGATATTCAATACGTAATTCATGTATTTGAGATTGCAACCGTGCCACTTAGGGGCTATAAAAACAGAGACATGAATCACTTTAATCATCACACCAACTAATGCACTTACATAAAATTTAACATCAAAAGAACTTAAAATCGCTCCGACATGTTTCGATCCTAAGATCATCCTCAGGGAGCAACGTTGTTCCTTGCTAAAGTCATTTTAAATAACATTCACCAAATAATTCCTTTATATGTTGTTGAGAAAGCGCCTGGCGTTGCGCACTCTCAACAACGTACCCTTACACAACACGACATGCTGCCACAACAACCTGTTAATATAAAGGAATTATTTTGTGAATGCTTTTAAAATGACTTTAGCAAGGAACAACATAGCACCTTGAGGACGATCTTACGATCGAAACATGTCGGAGCGTTTGTAAGTGTTTTAATGTGAAATATTATGTAAGTGCATTGGTTGGTTGATAATTAAATTGATTCTACGAAATGCACGGTGCAACAATAAGGACGGAGTCAAAAATATTCACACGTCATTTAAGAGCACAAAAAATAATTCAATACCCAATATCAAAACACAATCGTTGAGTTAATACGCCAAAAAAGACCCTACATTTAAACCTACACTATCCATCTTAACCCAAAACGCACATTGATTGGTCGCGTGGAAATCAAAACAAAGGTGCAGAAGTCCGTGTTTGTTTAAACAATTCTATGAGGTTCAGTGTTATGTGTAATATTTAAGGCGTCCTGTCAGAAGACCGTCCAGTGTTAATACTGCAGTCATGTCGAGCAGAGCTGCAGACTGGTTTCTGGTAAGGACAATTTGTATCTATTTAGTGCCTTCCTGTACCTTCCTGCTGACCGAGTGTTGAGAACAGACAGTGGTAATGTTATGTGAGTGTGCAAACAGTGGACAGGTGTGCTTCTGGTCGTTAACAGCTGTGTTAAAAACGTGTTTTTTTCTTTGTAATTCTGTGTATCTGTGTTTGTGTTGGTGACCATTTGATCCAAACACTAAACCAACCGCAACACGGCAGAAGGTACAGAGTGTGCAGAGATAAAAACTTTTTCTTTCCATTTCCTCACAATTTCAAACAATAGAAACATGATTATTCAAAGATATAAGCAATTATAACAATTCTTGTACAGTGTCAAATAAACTGTAATACCAATTAATTAACTTGATCAAGGTTTTAGATGTTACCCTACATTCACATTTAACGCTGCTCGTCTAGAACTGCACCAGTTCATAACGTCATTAACTGTACAGTCCATTCCATGACGTCAAAACACAATTCGTTTATGTGAATAATACCTACTTTGTACATTATGTCTTACTTCTGGTTGACTATTTGATATTTTCTAGAAAATTTGTCGTTTAGTTGAAGGGATTGAGTTTTCAATTTTTAAAATATAACATGAGCTGTGTCGTTAGTATAGGGCTCCAAGCATAAAAATCATTTTATTTATGTGTAACTGTTTGTACAGGGTGTTGAATATACTAATAGTGCTACAATGGGCTTAGGATGGCTTGAATTTAGGCCTAAACAAGGAAGTAATAAATAAAATCAGTTTTTTTAATCAATAAATTTGTACTAGACTGTCAAGAAATCGTGTTTCATTCTCATATATACAAGATGTACCTAAAATGTTTGGACAAACGTCTGCAGTGAGTCTTTCTTATACCAATATCATAAAAACGTGTGTCCAAAAAGGAGTGGTTTTTTTTAGTTTCAACGAAATATTATATGCAACAACCAATATGTTAACCATATATTACATTATGAAATACATCTATAGTAAACGTACTCAATCTAAGAACTGATCAGTTAATGTTTTTTATCAAACCACATTTCACAACAAATATTCAAAATATCTTCTTACAATAAAACCAACTAGATGCACTACTTATCAAATTTATTTTTGGATTAAACTTAACGTTTCGGACAGTTCCTCTGTCCATCATCAGGAATTTTTTTCACTGTACACACAGCAATGGTATATATTTATCTCAGTAATTAACCACTTGATGTACATTTTTTACTGTAAGTTTACTTCATGCCTCTACATGTTTCGAGTACTGTGTGCTCATCATCAGGAGGTCAAAATTGCACCTATAGGTTTGATGATACCAGAGACTGTGTAATGCAATTTTGACCTCCTGATGATGAGCACATGTGCTCGAAACATGTAGAGGCATGAAATAAACTTGCTGTAAAACAAAAATTTTGTGCATCAAGTCGGTTAATTACTTAGATAAATATACTGAGATGCACGGTCAGCAAAACGTCAAAAAATGGTATATACGTCATACTGAAATTTCACAAATGGGTAAAAATTACTAGTGTAAACACGTGTACATTGTAGTTAAAACGGTAAAATGTGTTGTAGATAAAAATTCTCTATTATATAAATAGTTAAATGTTAAAATATTCCAGAAAATACGATCGGTTCTGCCGACATGGTACAATTCTGTGTTTATATACCAGATTTGCTGAAAGCTTGCGAGCAGGATCAGGATGGTACTATTTCAGTTATGTTGCTGGTGGTGTATTGATCGGATGGTCTCGTGGGAAGTGACGTGTGGAATGTGTAATGGATCAGCTGACATATGGGATTATGTTCGCCTGTGCATTGTTCTGAACTAAGCTGCTTGTGTTGGTGACATGTTTGGATATACAGTTGTTCATATGATAATAATATTCAAGCCTTTTAAATATGTTTCAGTAAAATTATGGTGCTGTTGGTGGGACCGTATTCGTATTTGTTGTTTAGAATGTGCTGTGCATAAGCTGATTGGAGCTCGTTGTGTCTTATATATCTTATGAGTTCCTGATATCTCTGTCTTAGACGGTGCCTTGTCTGTCCAATATATGACATTTGTAATGTGTTACATATAAGTTTATAGATGCCTCTCTTGTCCAGTTCTTGCGTATTACTGGCCTCTTTTGGTTTTCTGAGTTGTAGTAGAGTATTGGTACTTTTGAAGGCTATTCCTATGTTAGTATGCTTGAACAGATTTGTGATTTTCCTTATTTTTGGGCTGTAGTATGTGAAGGTAGTCCATTTTATGTTTTTATTATTCTCGTTGGTTTCATCCTAGTTCTTTTTCTTTTGCATTGAATTTGCAGATTTTGTATGAGTTTTTGCGGGAAGTTATTTTGTGCGATTCGTCGTGTTAAAGTCAGTTCTGTTTGTTTTCGTTTCGTTGTTAACATTTTGGCTCCGGAATTATTTTCTTAAATTTTAGCACATTCTGTATACAAAATGTGAATAAAACAGGAACCAAATACATTAGAATTATGAAACAAACTGCATTTTGAAGAGAAAAAAACGGAGAGTGTATATCATGTTTAAAATATTCTGTACTTATATTCGTTGAATAAATATATAAAATGCAACCTTTAGGGATTAGCGGTGCGGTACGACGACTATAGGTGTCGTTAGGCGTCAGAGGGTTAATGGAAGTGAGTGCATTCTGGTTATGTGATGTCTGTATGTGGCAATTTTGTGTTCCGTAGGGCGATTCGAGTGTAAATCAAAGGCTATATCGGTTGTGGTAGGTTTGAGGAATATGTCTATTTCAAGGTTAGGCGGTTTTCCACTTACGATAAGGTCAAGGAAACTTATACATCCGTTACTTTCCTATGCGGAGTTGAATTTTATGTCTGTGTGTATTTGGTTTTTATATTTGTTGACGAGGTTAGGGCTTTGTTCGTTTGGTGTCGTATGTGATTAAGATGTTGTCTACATATCTTGTGTAAAATGTTCTTTCGTGTCGAAAAATTCTTTTTCATGTTTATCTTCTAGACGATGTAGAAATATTTCTGCTATTTTACTCGTGCTTGCCGTTGGTGAACCCACGGATACTACTTCTTCTGGTTAGTTGATCTTCTTTTGGAAAGTGAAATAGTTCTGTGAGGAGAATGAGTTTCAATAAGATGATTAGCATTTGTGTTGTTTGAGCGTCATTGCTCTTCAGAAGCATCGAATTCGTGATTGTTAGTGTATCTTCTATGGGGATGTTAACATATAGGCCTTTTACGTCATAGGTTAACAGTTCGTGGTTTTCGTTTAGTTCTGATTTTGTTACATCAGTCGCCAAATTTGTGGAGTTTTTAATATTATAATAATTTATCTCAATAATTAACCAACTTGATGCACAAAATTTTTGTTTTACAATAAGTTTATTTCATGCCTCTACATGTTTCGAGCACTATGTGCTCGTCATCAGGAGATCAAAATTGCACCTATAAGTGTGATGATAACAGAGGTTGTGTAGTGCAATAGTTTCAATAAGATGATTAGCATTTGTGTTGTTTGAGCGTCATTGCTCTTCAGAAGCATCGAATTCGTGATTGTTAGTGTATCTTCTATGGGGATGTTAACATATAGGTCTTTTACGTCATGGGTTAACAGTTCCTGGTTTTGGTTTAGTTCTAATTTTGTTACATCAGTCGCCAAATTTGTAGAGTTTTTAATATTATAATGATTTATCTCAGTAATTAACCAACTTGATGAACAAAATTTTTGTTTTACAATAAGTTTATTTCATGCCTCTACATGTCCTCTCTCAACCTGTGCACGAGACGGTCACCTATAAGTCTGATGATACCAGAGACTGCGTAATGAAATTTTGACCTCCTGATGATGAGCACATGTGCTCGAAACATAAAGAGGCATGAAATAAACATATTTTAAAACAAAACGTTTGTGCATCAATTTGTTTAACCCTTTAAACGCCGAGTTAAATGTCATCTGCCATTTTCTGGCCTTATTAGGAGCTCACCATATTCTCCACATTAGCAGGATAAGGGTTAATTATTGGGATAAATATATTGAGATGCACGGTCAGCAAAACGTCAAAAATTTTAATGATTTTTGAATGCAAGGTGTCTGTTAAGTAATCCTACTAAGTGTTTTATTATTTTGTAAGATGGTGCGTTCATGCTGTTGATTACAGAGTCTGATTGAGGTGTTAGGTTTGCGAAATTTTAGTTGAGACTTCAGTGTTGGGGTTAAGGGTTCCTATTGGATTAAAAGTGAGGTAAATTCAGTGACTAAAATTACCTCATTATTAGTCATTCAAAAACAACGGGAATGACACACATCAGAATTATATTGGATTATGTATTTTCTCTTTTTCTTGTCTATGATTGGGTTGTAATGTTTTCTGTAAGAGTTTTTGGTACTTGACAGTAGGATCTTTTGGAGTGAATGGAAACAATCTGTTAGGAAAGTTTGTATTTTTTTGGTGTATTCTTCAGAATTTTTAATTACTATTTTTTTTTCCTTTGTCGATTTGATCGCGTATCGCATTTTGCTTTATAAGTTTGTGGTTCGAATTCCTTACAATAGAAGGAATCTCATGACAACAATCTCAACAGAAAAGTTAGATTGACTACAAGTTACACAACGGAGAAAATCCAAAACTCGACACAAAAGTCAAGAACAGAAATTTTACGCAAGAACAATAATCTATCAAATATCAAATTCACCAAGGAAGAAATGGACCTACTGAGCCACGGCTTGCAATACTCGTGTAGTATGAAGAGACCGTTCAAAACATACTGGGCCAAAGTCATAGTAGAAACCGGAAGAGCCATAAAACTTTCTGAGGTGTACCATTCCCGTTGTGTGTTTAAATTATATGCTGAGGTAAATTCAGTTAAAAAACACAACTATAAATATATGGCTAAATGATGGTGTTTATTAGCAATGGAAAAAAGCTACATGTTTCGGCCTATAGGGGCCACCTTCAGGTTTTGCCAAGTTTCTTGCTAAAAGAGTTTTATATAATAAGCTTAACCCGCATGGTGATGTTGAGATCTCATCATTGTTTTACGTGATTTTATTAAGTTACAACTTGGTGGGATGTCAATTGGGTCAGTGAAATTGTAGGTGTGGATCTTTCCGGTTGGGTAGGTATAGAGTTAGGAGGAAACTGTGATTGCAGGTGTGGTATCTTTTATGCTCCTATGTTGGTGGGGGAGCATATAAGATACCACACCTGCAGTCACAGTTCCCTCCTAACCCTACACCTGCCCAACCAATAAGATCCACACCCAGCTACCTACAAATTCACTGACCCAATTGACATCCCACCAATTTAGCTTAACAAAAGCACGTAAACTGATGATGAGATCTCAACATCACCACACGGTTTAGGCATATTATATAAAACTGTTTTAGCAAGAAAGTTGTCAAACCTGAAGATTGCCGCTATAGGCTGAAACATGTAGTTTTTCCCATTGCTAATAAACACCATCATTTAGCCATATACGTGTATATAGTTGTGTTTTTGACTGAATTCACCTCTCCATATAGCCATAAAACTCTTAGACACGAAATCACAAATCTCATACCTCGCACTATGGCTACCAATAAAATGAAAAAAAATTTCAGTTCAGACAACTACCACAACACCGAACAGAAGAGACAATTACTTGAACAATAAACCTATCGCATTTTATGGAATATCTTAATAATTAACTTTTTATATGACATAGAATTTTATCCACAACACATTTTAACATTTTAACTACAATGTACACGTGTACACACTAGTAATTTTTACCCACTAGTGAAATTTCAGTATGACATATATACCATTTTTTGACGTTTTGCTGACCGTGCATCTCAGTACATTTTTCTCAGTAATTAACCAAATTGATGCACAAAAGTTTTGTTTTAAAATAAGTTTATTTCATGCCTCTACATGTTTCGACCAAACGTGCTCTTCATCAGGAGGTCAAAATTGCACTACACAGCCTCTGGTATCATCACACCTATAGGTCCAATTTTGACCTCCTGATGATGAGCACATATGCTCGAAACATGTAGAGGCATGAAATAAACTTACTGTAAAACAAAAAATTTGTGCATCAAGTTGGTTAATTACTGAGATAAATATATACCATTGCTGTGTGTACAATGAAAAGTCTCCTGATGATGGACAGAGGAATTGTCCGAAACGTAGAGTTTTAATCCAAAAATAAATTTGAGAAATAAGTGCATCTAGTTGGTATTATTATAAGAATTTATCACGATGCAGGGTCACTTGAACATCAACGTTCATAATATCCTCCACCTTAATGAATAAATACAGACATTGACATATCAAACCACGCGCATTCGAGCCCTTTCAAAGATTTCAGACATCTTGCGAAAGGTAGGACAAGCTTCAAAGACGACTGGGGAAGTGTGTCTTCGTTGTCAAATGTATCTGAAGACGCTGAGTTACTTACGTGACCCACAGATGAGAACTGCAAGTCATGAGGACTGGGGAATCACAAAAAATATTTGTTTGCAGAAAGACACTGGTGTGTGCTTTTTTACTTCGTATGTGTGGGGAATTCACTCCTGAAGTTTGCCCAATCATTTTACACATACGCCGTATATAAAAGCAATGGGCAGTCTTACATTAGGAATTACACAATCCAGACGTACATGTGAGACCTCCTACAAATTTCAATTGAATCTTTTAGACATTTTGCATTTTACACCGTGTATTATGGAAAAATCGGCTTCGGTTGTCTAGGGGTAGCGTGCTGGCCTTTAGTACCCAAGTTTGCGGGTTCAAACCCGGCCGAAGCCTTCGGATTATTAGGGCGAAAAGAAACCTCAGCACGCCTTCCTTCGGAGGGGAAGTAAAGCCGTCGGTCCCATGTCGTAGATTTGCGGCATGTAAAGTATTCCTAAATTTAAGTGGAAGTCGGAATTTAGGCAAAATTACTACCGGATATCTTTCTTGCCCACAGTTCCACCTTTTGCTGCTAGGATCTCTCGCGTCGTTGAGGACGGAGGCACTTGGCGGCTAAAGTGGGAAGTCTAAAGGCGGGGGAAAGCAGTGGCAAACGACCGCCAAGAACTTGCCCAGGATGCAGGGTGCCATAGCCATACCGGTCACATGACTGGGCTCTGGTTCCTGCCAAGCCCGGCCTTCAAGGCTGAATACTAATGAAGGAATGAATTATGGAAAACAGACGACTGATCTATCCAGGTTTCCTTGCATGGAACAACTAAAAAGGAAAAGTGGCAAAGCAAATGTATTTTAATAAACTGTAATACTGTTTATAACTGTATTCGGTTAACCGATTACCCAGCTTAAGAAATAAAACAATCGCAAGTACACGGGTTTTTAATTAACTCCAAACACCTGCAGCCAATTCAACTTAATATAATTAAGAACACAACTTTCACAATGTATATCGTGACGTCATCAGATCAACGCACCGAAAAGACAGAGAATATTTCAAACAAGTAGAAAATAAATATGGCGATATTATCAAAGGAAAGTCACATTAATCACAATGTCCTTAAGTAACATTACCAAAGCAATGTACATAATGTAATTGTCTCCTAATATTTTATGTAAAAGATTCTGATAATGCACTGATATGAAATGTCGAAACATGTAGTCTGCCATGTCTATGCAATACAGCCGTACTGACGGTGTGTGTACTGTTGGAGCAAATTAAACAGAGCTAATGTTCTGAACATGTTGCAGATTGTGGGAGGTGAAAAGTGCATATCGGGTTGTGGTGGGGGGAAGGTGGGCTACGGTAACACTCTGAAGATTGCGAGTAAATAGTAGGATAATATTAAGAGCAGCTGGAAAATCCAGGATGCTTATACGTAAAATAGATTTACATTGTTCATGATAAGGACAGATGTTGGGCTGTGGTGAAAACGGTAACGAACTGTTGGTTTGCATAATTTGAGGGCAATTATTTGATTAGCTGAGCGTAGCGTAAGTTATCAAGATGGAATTTGTTGCAAGAATTTTGACACATATAAATATATACACACAAAAATTCGCGCACACACACACACACACAGCTACACCTGCAACATTAAAGTAAACTGCCTCAATCATCTGTATTTTTTTGTGGAATAAATATTACATTCATTTCTTACTCTACACAAATCGTCACTGCTTGGAAACTCATTCATTTACCAATATCACATTTGTCTATAATCCGCCAGTTATAACAAAAACAGAATTCGGGTTTGAGAGCTTTATATTCGGTTTGCACTTTACTGACGTTCCGAAAGCATGTACAGTTTTTATTTCAAATATCAAACAATTCTTGTTCGACCACCCAAACCTTGAAGATGAACAGCACTGTGTGCCTTTCAAATGTCAGTAAACTCTAACCCAGCGACACGGCGTCACACACCACAGTATATGAATCCTCAGCAACACAGTCGTGACAACATGAGATCTTTCACGTCTCTTATTGTTCACAGCTGACCATGCTGTTGGCGTCGGTGGTGACATCCACAGTTCCGGCTACACGATACACCGACGAAGGAATTCAGCGGGGTTCTCAGAAACAACAGGCAGATGAATTGGTCTCCAGTGACACTGCTGCTTCAACAGACATGTCGGACAGGAGTGCGAATTTAATCACAGTGAAAGTACACTTCTGGCAAAACCTATCTGACAATTACGTGACATATATAATTGAACATAAGGAACTGCCGGATGAAGCAGCTTTCAATGGGGCTGACAGTCAAGGGGTGGAGCTGCTTCTGGCCAATGAACTGGCGACGTCACAAAATGTAACATTTGAAGGTTTACTGGACAAAGCATCAAAGTTTAAATCTGTGCTACTTCTATTCAGACCTCTAAATAACTTCACACAGTACACGGTTCAAACCCAAACATCAAACAATACAACCAAAGTTTTGGTTGAAGCAGCCGCCAATTCTTCACTCAGCATTGCTCTGATCTTGATGAACCAAACCAACGCTACTCAACAAGTGAACACATTCCTCAACAATTTGAATGTCACGTTCATTACTCCTCCA
>Ga0123355_10018373_pt1 | contig 11084 bp, 9 predicted proteins | sample TergutEmb28metaG_3_FD_89872 | JGI IMG/M metagenome (GOLD analysis project Ga0123355, IMG submission 89872) | Embiratermes neotenicus P1 segment gut microbial communities from Petit-Saut dam, French Guiana - Emb289 P1 | ecosystem: Host-associated > Arthropoda: Insects > Digestive system > Gut ...
TATTTGGATCTTTTTTGACATGTTGTCACATCCCAGAAGACCAGAAGCCTACGGCCTCCTTCCCAGTCTTTTGTCTCAACATCCGCGATCCGTCCTCATTTGATGTAACTTCCACAGTTGCAGCACTGTCATTAAATAAATCAACAAACACTATTAATCAAAACACAGTGGCTGCTTGTAGTTGATTTCATTCCAGTTAGGCTGCAGCATATAGAAGTCCATAATGTCACAGAACTGGAAATGTGGCAGCAAGTAATGTTTTGGAAATTTAAATCTTCTAGAACATGACACTGTGTTGTTGGCTCAGTATTTTGTGACATTTCGTGGGTATGTAGTGCCTTGTCTTGGGGTCTAGCGATCTGATAAAGACTGTGTGTTATACAGCGTGGGTGGAGGAAAGACGACTGAAATGTGGGGAATCAAGTCTCTTGAGGTGTTCTGCAGTGTTGATTGGTAGAGGGTTACATTGTGCCATATTTCTAGTTTCCTCACTGCCATAATAGTAGTCTTGTCTGTCTGTCTGTTTCAGGCTCAACATCCGAACATTGTTACAGTAAGGGAGATTGTTGTGGGCAGCAATATGGACAAGATCTTCATTGTTATGGATTATGTTGAGCATGATCTGAAGTCACTTATGGAAACCATGAAACAGAAGAAGCAGGTCTTCATTCCAGGTGACAGTTTGTTACATTTTGTCATCATTAATGTAATGGTGAATTTAAAGCCTGGTTATGTAACATAATGTGTGTTGCACCAGAACCTGTCAGTGCGCAGAGAGTGCTGCTCGAATGTTTGTGTGTGCGTGTGTGTAAAGCCTGGTTATGTAGCATAATGTGTGTTGCACCAGAACCTGTCAGTGCGCAGAGAGTACTGCTCAAATGTTTGTGTGTGTGCGCGCGCGTGTGTGTGTGTGTGTAAAGCCTGGTTATGTAGCATAATGTGTGTTGCACCAGAACCTGTCAGTGCGCAGAGAGTGCTGCTCGAATGTTTGTGTGTGCGTGTGTGTGTGTGTGTGTGTAAGGCCTGGTTATGTAACATAATGTGTGTTGCACCGGAACCTGTCGGTGTGCAGAGAGTGCTGCTCGAATGTTTGTGTGCGTGTGTGTGTGTGTGTGTGTGTAAAGCCTGGTTATGTAACATAATGTGTGTTGCTCTGGAACCTGTCAGTGTGCAGAGAGTGCTGCTCGAATGTTTGTGTGTGCGTGTGTAAAGCCTGGTTATGTAACGTGTGTTGCACCAGAACCTGTCAGTGCGCAGAGAGTGCTGCTCGAATGTTTGTGTGTGTGTGTGTGAAGTCTGGTTATGTAACATAATGTCTCTTTTTGCAAATTCTCAGTTATTTCTGTGCAGATGGCACAGCCTCTTGCTTCCACATGCATTACAGTTCCTCCTTTATGGCCATCCTCCTTTAAAGCACTGTGTTTTATACATGCACATGTGTGTCAGACATAGACAGTTATGACAGTAACATATGGTATTGACATCAAAACATGTATGTATTCACATATACTTGCCTGAGAACAGGTGGATAGACATATTTGTATCTTCCTTCAGGAGAGGTGAAATGTCTGATGCAGCAGCTGCTTCGAGCCGTGGCTCATCTGCACGACAACTGGATCCTTCACAGAGATCTCAAAACATCCAACCTGCTGTTGAGCCATAAGGGCATTCTAAAAGTAGGTGACTTTGGACTGGCAAGGGAGTATGGGTCTCCACTGAAAGCGTATACTCCGATAGTGGTGACATTGTGGTACCGTGCGCCTGAACTGCTGCTGTGTACCAAGGTAACTATACTGCTGTGGTGGTCACTGGTACTGTGCACCAGATAGACTGCTGTGTTGGTGACTTGTACTGTGCACCAGATATACTGATGTGGTGGTGACTGGTACCGTGCACCGGATATACTGATGTGGTGGTGACTCGTACCATGCACCAGATATACTGATGTGGTGGTGACTGGTACCGTGCACCAGATATACTGATGTGGTGGTGACTGGTACCATGCACCAGATATACTGATGTGGTGGTGACTGGTACCGTGCACCAGATATACTGATGTGGTGGTGACTGGTACTGTGCACCAGATATACCGATGAGATGGTGACTGGTACTGTGCACCAGATATACTGATGTGGTGGTGACTGGTACCATGCACCAGATAGACTGCTGTGGTGGTGACTGGTACCGTGCACCAGAGGTGTTACTGTGCTATAAGTTAAGTCTTAATGCAACACGGCGTAGAACCGTTGAAGAAGTAACAGTATGCGTGTTAGATATTAGGGCAATTAAGAGGCTCTTGAAAGCAGAATGTCACAAATTTATTGCTTGCCTGCTGTGTATTTTTCACTGTTTCTCCTGGTTTTCAGTCTGATCCCTCATGTTCTGATTGCAGGAATATTCAACGCCAGTAGATATGTGGTCTGTTGGTTGTATCTTTGGTGAATTTCTTTCCATGGAAGCATTATTCCCAGGCAAATCGGAGGCTGATCAACTCAATCGAGTATTTAAGGTAGTGTTCTGTTAGCAAGGAAAGCTTAAAAAATTATGCTGTATTAAAGATTCAGGTCTTATGGGTTGTGACCGTGTGTATGCTGTCACATAGTTATGACCGTGTGTACGCCGTCACATAGTTGTGACCATGTGTACGCCGTCACGTAGTTCTGAGTGTGTTACGCCATCACATAGTTATGAGTGCATGTACGCCGTCACATAGTTGTGACCGCGTGTACGCCGTCACATAGTTGTGACCGTGTGTACGCCGTCACATAGTTGTGACCGTGTGTATGCCGTCATATACTTGTGACTGCGTGTACGCCGTCACATAGTTGTGACCGCGTGTACGCTGTCACATAGTTGTGACCGTGTGTACGCTGTCACATAGTTGTGACCGTGTGTACGCTGTCACATAGTTGTGACTGTGTGTACGCTGTCACATAGTTGTGACCATGTGTACACTGTCACATAGTTACCTCTGATTCAGAAGGTCATAGTGCCTTCATCTTCAGGGTAGGTAATCCAAGAAAAGCAGATGCTGCAATATTTTGCAACCTGGCAACTGTTCAACTGTCCACACAGCATAACAACCCAGGAGCACTTGATTTGAAGATACAGGCAGTACAATCCTTTGAAATGTTGGTCACTGTCTGCCAGTTATCATGGTGTAACAACATGGAAGACTTGATTCTACAGTAACACAGCTGTGCGAACACAAAATATCACAAGGCACAATATCTGTTATTTCCCTAGTTTTAACATATCATGTTGATTAATGCACAAAAATACTGCTGTGTGTGTTAAGAATGTGCCTACAGCTACTGATGTTAGGTCTGAAAGTGTTTCACAGCAACAGAATTGTGTTTATGCTTCCAGAAATGTATTTTACTGAAAGTAAATGTTCTTTATTTTATGTTATTTGAGGATATTTTGTACTTATATTACTGGTGTTTTGTACATTTTATGAACCAATTAGGCATTTCACAGTGACAGTAGATTTGTGATAGTCGTATCAGTTGATTCAGTCACACACATTCACTGTTGTATTGTACATTCAGTCTCACACATCAATTCACTGTTGTATTGTACATTCCATTTCCTGCTTTCTTCTTTGCACTTTTCCTCACTTGGTCTCAGTACTAATTCTGTGCTCTCCCACTCCATAATTTAGTCAATATGCCTCCACCACAGTGAGTGTCAAGAGTGCTTTTGTGTGCGGCATAGCGGTATAGCAGTACAGCGGTATAGCAGTATAGCGGTATAGCAGTACAGCGGTATAGCAGTATAGCGGTATAGCAGTACAGCAGTATAGCGGTATAGCAGTATAGCAGTATAGCATTATAGCAGTATAGCGGTATAGCAGTATGTGGTCTGGTAGATATTTACTGAAATTTCAGAGGAACCTGCTGCCTTCTGCTGCTGTACTATTTCATTGAATGTCTTCATTTTTTATGAGAGCTCAGACAAGCAAGAGTAGAGATGTACATATTCTGGTGCATTAAGTAGGAACAAATTTTACAACTTTCAGGACCTGGGGACTCCAAATGAAAAGATTTGGCCCGGTTACAGTAAGTTGCCAGCTGTCCAGAAGATGGCATTCACAGAGTACCCTGTAAACCAGTTGCGGTCACGTTTCGGAACCATGATCACTGACGTCGGTATGGATCTCATGAACAGGTATAAATCTGCAGTGTTCAAACTAACAAGTGGTCAGCTGTAGAGTGTTATCAGCAAGTGCCTTCCCATTGTCCATTTGTATTAATTGTTACATGTATGGGAATGGAGGTTTTCATGGCAGCAAATATTTAGACATTGTGTGGGATTTAGGGTGGACAAAGTGGCACTGGGATAGCGTGTTCTCCTGGTACTTCATTTTTCCTGTCAGTGCCATTCATGTCATTTCAACGGAACATTATGCTTTCATTCTTCGAGGGTGTGGAATTCTGAGTAGACTGTTGAAGATGAAGCCACGGCGTTCCTTCAAAACATGGGGAACGAGTTACCCAGTGATATTGTGTTATATCCCAAAAGTAGAGAGTCCTCAACCACACCACCAGGAAAAGCTCTAATATTTTCCCGGGTTTTAGGTTAATTTTTTGTAATCCTGGCCATCCCCTGACAAGAATAATGTGTATTTTGGTTGGTTTAACATTCCCTGGTTTTAAGCTTTTCCCATATTTGAGGCACAAAAAACTGACCTGTATACCATTTTTGAGTCTGAATTTATGGTTTGAGTTTACAACTTTGAGTCGGGGTTGCAGAAGTGAGGCCGTGATAATGCGGAATGGTAGCGAAGCAGTGCAGCACCATACTGCGTTCAACAAGCCCATGACAGCAGCCATTTAGAAATGTGCATGTTTCAAACTCAAAACTTAATTGTAAGGTCATGAATCATGGATGTTAGCTGCTTTGTGACTGGACATGATACACTGCACAGGCAAGGGCCACACTGCATCATGTAATTTTACTCTCGATCTGTTGACAGACAAATGGAACCATATAGAGAGTCCTGTGCTGTGAAATGGTACTTAAGTTCATTTTTCAGGTTCTTATTCTTTTGTCCAATAAAATAAACATACAAGTGTAAATATAAAGTCATAGAAGGAAAACATCATTATGTTTAATTTAAGATTAATTGTAATGTCTGTATGTAACGGCAGTAATATTTTGCTTGATTTTGGCACAGCCACCATGTGATTTCTCTCGATTTGAAGTGTAAGAAAGCTTGATCTTTGTAATTCAATTTCTGGTTGCCAGGTTCCTTACGTATGACCCTGTGCAACGTGTTACTGCAGAGGATGCCCTTCGTCATGACTACTTTAAGGAAGCCCCTCTCCCCATTGACCCAGCGATGTTCCCAACTTGGCCAGCCAAGAGTGAACTTGGTCATAGAAAAGCTGCAGCTGCTAGTCCAAAGCCTCCACCTGGTGGCCATGAATACAAGCAACTTGTGAGTACGACATATTTTTCTGGCCTTTGCAAGGTTTGGGGTTCTGTCATCATGTCCCTGAAGATGCTGTTCATCTGGGGGGTGACGCCGTGTCTTTGGGTGTGAATGTAGTTCTCCGCTATGCACACAACGTGGTGGCACATCCCTGAAGAACTGGATCTTAATCCACTGGCCTGCTTCATCATGCAGCTTACATACATACACACACCCACAAGAAGGCTGTCAGAAGTGCACATAGTGTGGAGAAGCTTTAAAATGTGAAAAAATTTGCAGAGTATGATTAGGCATTTGTCACCCTTCATTAGGCATCTGTCACCCTTCATTAGCTGTCATTTTTTATTCTGAAATAATTTTGACAAATTGTACTGTCCATAGTTTTACTTTAAAATGTTAAAATATAAATTGTAACATTTGCAGTTGCATAGTGAATAGCACTCTTGTCTTGGCCAGATGAAGATCACATTTCAAGTATTCATGTATGCATGCATCAAGGCAAATAATGAAGAATTTGTGTGGTTGTGACTCGTTGTCTGCGGTGTACAGTCACGTTTGTTCACAACGTGTAGTAAGAAAATAGTGTGTGGTTTACAAAACTTCATTTTTGAAAGAACCATATGTCATACTCTGCTGCATTATTGTCTGGCATGTGGGAGGTGGGATAGCTCAGAAAGTGTAGTGACTAAGTTATTAACTGGACAACTGCAGGATCATAGTTAGGTTTCCTTGAGTGGCAAGCGGTGTGTGTCTCCTCCAGAGCATTCAGACTGGCACATGCTCACCCAGCCTCTTACTAGGTGGATAGTGGGAGTAAAGTGGCCATGTTGTGAAGCTGACCACTAACGTCCCTCTTGTAGCCATATTTAAGAACAAGTGGAACTCTACCTCCACTCCTTCATATGCCTTTATCACATGCTTCTAGTCCTTCCTCCCTCAAAAGCCTACTTGCCCAAGCATGTTTCTTCTGATGTAGGCTGTGCTCATCACTTTCTTAATTTCTAGTCTCGTTTGTCCTTTATATCCAGTGTGAGGTGCTGAATGCATGATGTATTGTGTTATGATGTGTGTACTGTGCACCAGTTGCTTGCTTGCTTGCTTGCTTGCTGAACAGTTTAAAGAAATGAACGGTAAAGTTTGATCTGTGCTTTTTGTACACAAGTGGTATATTGGGCCTGCAGGAACTAAAAGAAAATTTTTATCATGTTTTCTGATAAAGACGCATTGTTAAAGCCCACGATGCATTGAAGTTTGTCCGGTAGTTTCAGGCTTGGAACTTGCACTGGCAAGTGGAAGGACTTTCCCTTTATATATGTTATGATTTTCTTGCTTAACTTGCAGGGTGATACTGATGAAGATGTTCCAGCTGGAGGGTTTCACATGGGTCTTCTGGAGAAGGGACGTTCTACAAGTGGTCCTGGCTTCAGTCTCAAATTTTGACCTAGCTTCAATATGACTGTGGTAAATACCCAATTAGTTTAACTTTCAGTGGTATATTGCCAAAGAATTTGATCACATATTGACTGATTTGTTGATTACTTCTAATTTCCATTGCCATGCTGTGCTGACAGCTGTTCTTGAGATGTTTCAACACCCCGTTCAGTCCTGTGATGGTAACATCCCATGTTATAATCTTCTTGCCAAGTTACATTTTATATAGTTTTTTGCAGTAAACAATTTGAAACAGATATGTGAACAGTCAATGGTTCACGAGGACTGCTTTGAATTTTCCTGGCATAAAGAAGGAAGAAAATTGAGTGGATGATGTGAGTTATGTATAAAGTTTCAGGGAATTGTGACCAATCAGATCAGTGGAAGAGGGGACAGGGTTTGTATGGAGCTGTTTTGCTGTGCTAAACACGTTCGTGACTTGTGATCACATTGTGTATTTATAACTGAACTGTACTGAGCATTCTGCCACCGTTGTAAATATCTTAGTCCCGTAGCTGGTGGCTTCTTCCATTTTCAGTTGACCTGCTATGTTATAGGAAATGGAAATACCAGCATTTTTACAGTAATTGTAGATGATTAATAAATTATACAAATATTTTTCTTTGATAATATAATTGTCATTATTTCACATTGTTATTCAAGAGCTGTTCGCTCCCCAAATTAATGAATCCTTTCCTTTTTTCTAAAGATTGTGATATTGCAGCCTTCACCTGGATTATTCTTGATAAAATTAGTTTATTTAAAAGAGGGAATTCATTATTAATTGGTACTTACAGATAGTGTATGCTGTTGTGTGCACATGTGTTTGTGTGTGTGTGTGTGTGTGTGTACAGGTGGGGGGGGGATCATGGAAATAAAAACTGTAACCATCCATACCATATTATGCTGGGGCTACTGAGCAAAAGTCGAGGGTGGTTAGTCAGCAAACCAACACCTGAGCAGCACTACCCACCAGACAACCAGGTGACCGAAATGTGTGATACTGCCACCGATTTGCATGAGGGTTGTTCCTTGAAGCTTTGACTTTACATACATTGAAATGTGATACTGTACTCACTAAACATATGTGTATAGGCCGCAATAGCTCATCTGGTATACCTAGTTGCTACGGGCCAGACAGTCCAGGGATCGAATCCCGATGGGGGCCAGATTTTCCGCACCCTTCTTGACCAGCTGTGGGGCCCACCTGGCCTGCTATACAATGGGTACCGAGTCTTTCCCAGGGGTAAAGTGGCCCAGAGCATGGCATTGACCACCCACCCCATCTAGCACCGAGGTTAAAGAAAGAATAGAGCTATACCTCTACTCCCCTATGGGCCTTCATGGCCTGTTATAGGGTGAACTTTACCATTATGTATATATGTGTGTGTGTGAGAGAGAGAGAGATGGCCAAACCCATGAGTTTATACACATATCTGCAAAAAATGCAGAATGGTGGATTTGTATCCATATTCCACATATTTTTTCTCTCTCTGGTTATTAAGAGAGGGTACATTAGTTTGTGTGCATATATTAATTTGGACATGTATTGATTTTTTAAAAAATTCCCTTATGTAGGAAGTTTATGTTCTGAGCGTGTTGTAATATTTACATGCCCAGATTTTTTTATACACGGTGTGTGGAAAAGGTTGAGTTTAAATATTTCATGGCTTACATAACCTAGGGTTACATGTAACTGCATCATGAGGTGACTGCAGTACATTATTTTTCACTCTGATATCAAAATTAGATAGTTTGCACTGTTGGGGTTGCAGGAGCAAGTTACATTCTTACTGTGCTTGAAGTGCAGTGTGTCCTTGCTGATGAGGCGTACTGTGTGTTTTTTGTTTTGTCACACACTGTGTCCTTGCTATGCTGCAGTTGTCATTGGGCATTCTAGCAGGTGGTGTGGTGTCCTGTGACATGTATAGGGCATTACTGCAGGTGATATGGTGTCCTGTTATGTGTATAGGGCATTATTGCAGGTGATATGGTGTCCAGTTATATGTATAGGGCATTACTGCAGGTGATATGGTGTCCTGTTATATGTATAGGGCATTATTGCAGGTGATATGGTGTCCTGTTACATGTATAGGGCATTATTGCATGTGATACGGTGTCCTGTTACATGTACAGAGGATTACTGTAGGTGATATGGTCTCCTGTTATATGTATAGGGCATTACTGCAGGTGATATGGTGTCCTGTTACACACATGTATATGTCAGGCCAGCTGCCGCATATGGCACATGTCAGTATATTTGAGGCAGAAGTCAGTCCCTGTCTCAAATTGGCAAGTTAATAGTAACATTTGGGTTTTACCACAATTGGATAATAATTATGTTATAAAATTGTCATATATATCAGAATATAAGATGAACCCTCCCATTCACAGTGTTCAGTTTCCACAAAAATACCTGCACAGAACTTGCTTAACTTAATGTGCAATTATTAGGCTACCCCCAATTTTTCAGATGAATTTAGAGGGAAGAATCATCCTATATGCAGCTACATACAGTACATAAAGCATGTACAGCACATACAGTACTAATTCTTTCCAGTTGGAATTTTTCCTGGTGTTCCAGCCTGTGCTTGTTGTCCCAGACAAGTGTGCATGCAGTAACTGCAGCAGCAGCAGTAGCATAAATGTTCATAGCAGCTTGTTCATCTAAGTACAGTTAATTTCATTAGTGCACCCCTGGACACAAGCTGCCTTATTATTACAAAGACCAGTTACTGATGAGCAATCCATTCTTCTGGAATATGACTGTGACACTGGATGAGCAGGGTAAGCGAGTGCATACTGCAAGGTGAAGGGTTGTGCAGCCCTCTGAAACATTAGGAACTGTTTTCAAAGTAATGCAGCATCATCCCTGAAGAATGGATTTATCAGGAACAATGCTGTGAGAGTCTCACAGCTTGTGTCAGTTGATAAAAAAAATCACTTTGTTCTGATGATACAACAAAACCCAGCAGTACATGGTGTAGACAGAATATTGAGCTCTGGCATCCTACAGCAGACAGTAAACCGGTAGTTGTGACTGTGTAAGCCCTTGCTGCACCTAACACAGTTCTGTGTTGTAGAATTAAACTGTAGTAATGCCACGTCAGCTGGTAAATGGTGACTTTTTACAAATTTGCAGGGCCCAACATCTTCCGAACGCTCACATTGCAGTAGCTCATTGAAAATGTAAATACTTGGAAATATATACTCAACCTAATGATGTCACACACCAACTTGTAGCTTAAACTGGTAAGGGTGTGTATTTCTTGTGGAACTTGTCACTGCTGTGTTAATAACACAGTGTTTTGTGTAGGGCAGTAGTGACACCCTGTAGAAGAGTTGTTATTGAGTGATTGATCAGATTTCATCTTTTTTGGCACAGGTTGTTATGTTTAGGTATATTTTGCATGTTTCACTATACATAGTTTTTACCTTCATTTTGCCTACCCCATCCCATCATTTATTCCTTTCAGTGGAGCACAGAATCAGCTTCCAGTCAGAAGGAACTTCTCTCAGGAACTCACCTCGTGCTGTGTCGGTGAGTCCAAGCTGTTATTTCAATGCATAACTTCAAAAAAATGCATGGAAATTGCATGTGCATAAACAGGGGAAAAAAGTCAAGTTTAAACTGCTGTACCATTCACACTGCACTGCATACAATTTGGCAGTAAAACCAGCACGGTACAGGGAGCGACCATAACTTTGACATTTCTCAGTTACCTGAAGAAGCCACATCCATCCTGCTGCATCCGTGAAGTTGCGCGGGACAGTGACAGCCAAACGATTTAAGACATCCTAAAGAGAGGCATAAGAACTGCACACTACAGGTGGCTGACAGATTGATCACTTTCCATGGTATTTGGAAGATAGGGCACTGATGTACATTTAACAGCTATGTAAACTGAAGTGGTTGAACAGGCAGCTGTGACATTTCCAAGGGCAGTTTAAGGGTGTGATCTGTGGGTTTCAGTTTAGTGGGGGCCGAGCAACTGTATTTTTATTTGTAATTTATTCCTTTTTGGGTAATTCCCCGGCGTCTGAGTTCTAATTGCCGACGTTTCGGAACTCACTATCGGTTCCATCTTCATACGCAGGTGAATGAAGTATGTCAGTGGCAGGATTGTGCGTGGTAAATATATCTGGTTAGGTTTGGAGCGGGGAAGTGGCTGAGCCAATAGGAAATGGTGTGCCCGTGCGGGGCGGTTAGTGGTCA
>Ga0123355_10018374_pt1 | contig 11084 bp, 3 predicted proteins | sample TergutEmb28metaG_3_FD_89872 | JGI IMG/M metagenome (GOLD analysis project Ga0123355, IMG submission 89872) | Embiratermes neotenicus P1 segment gut microbial communities from Petit-Saut dam, French Guiana - Emb289 P1 | ecosystem: Host-associated > Arthropoda: Insects > Digestive system > Gut ...
AGTACGTTCGCCTTTCTACGCAAACTGAGCCCAACATTATGAAACGTTCTAACAGGAAAAACAGTCCCATGATCATCTACCGCGTTTACAATTAATTAATTCTCAGGATATGTCCCACGTCTCGTGTTGAATATATAAAACAGCACGGTTCCCGTCTTCAGGCTACAAATGCGGTCAGTATCTATTCAGGTGGTCCTCCCAGGTAAAGCTACGTTAGAGGAGGAGAGTAGCTTCGCTCATCGGGCCCAGCCGAGTACGTTTGGACTGTAATTTAAGCTGAGCACAATGACCGTTCCTGTGCCCCAAAAGTATTGTTTTAGCTAAGTTTTTATTATCTTAACATAAGTCAATTACAGAGCCAGGGACAAAACATTCAAAATTAGTTTCTCTTCTTGTTTGATTAAAATTTTAACTTCACTCGTGACAGACCTGGGATAATAATAATAATAATAATAATAATAATTTTAAAGGCAAGAATGAGTAAAATGTGTGGTAACCAACAAAATGTTGTTCATGAATCTGGTTAAAAAAGGATCAATTGAAAGAATTTCGAGTTAGTGGCACAGTTGTGTTAAAGTGAGTTGTCTTGCGAAAGATTACAGTCATTTTGATAAGTCTACCAAACTACACGGCGTCACATCCCGGAAAACAGTATTGATAGTTACCTCCGTGAAAGCCCACATTTTCACTTCTGTTGCTTTAGCCAGGGGTACAGTCTTACCATTCAGGAAATACAGCGTTCGTCCACATGTTACGTGCGGGCTAGCACGACTCACTGACCCGTAAAAAAAATTTCGATTTTGAAAATGTGTTCAACGTGGACCACTTGCTTTTCGTGATAGGGAAGTCGCATTCAGCTATAGAGACAAGCATTCCTGGAATTCTTCGGTACGCGATTCTTGCACCGGTGACTACGAGGAATGCCGCCTAATGGGGTGTGACGACGTGAAGTCTGGTAGCATATGGTCCGCGCATATCTCTCCCAATTCAATAACCTAACCTTGCAGCTACAGAAGTTCAGGGCGACGCTTTCACATGCAGTCCGCGGGTATGTCTCGCTACCCACTCAACAACCTAGCCTGTACAAGACTTTCCACCGCCAGCGTCGTTAATTTCCGGGTTTGTGCATCATCTCGCACTATTGCAATGCTCTCATTTCCTTCGATCTTGTCTGAAATGTTTCCTAGTGTACCTCTTGCCACTCTTTCTACTCTTTAATCTCTACTTAAATTATTATAGCATAACTTGCCCATTATGTAACAACTTAATTGTCTGTACTTTTGCCACGGATCATCGAGGTGCTGAAGAATATCTATTATTATTATTATTATTATTATTATTATGAGGGTGAGTCAAGTGAAAACCTTAAATATAACTATATAAATATATTATAACTTTTAAGGTTTTCATTTGACTCTCCCTCGTAAAATACCAAAAGTCAGAAAAATGTTTAAGTTCACAGTATGTACCGGGTGTCGCAAAAGTCACTTTACACTCGATATTTGACAGGGTGCCTCTAGTGTCAAGTGACTTCTGGGCCTTCCTGTACTTCCAAGTAACACTCAACCATTTTGATAAGAGTGGTTTAGTGGGACGGTTTGGATGCATCCTGTTCTTACAGATTTGATGTGTTCTCATTCATTGTACCGTACCCAACGAAAATAGCTTTCAGTACTTCACAGTGGCACTCTTCGGTGTCCATATCCTGTGTCTGCAGACAGCTGTTTGTGTGCTGTAATGACACGCAGTCGGTGGATATGAAAATAAGTGACCAAGATAACCGTGACTATACATACCTACAAGCAAATTTGTTATACAATTTTAGCAACATTCCTGACCACAAATTCTATGGAGTCCTTGCGATGTATAATTTATTACGTCAATGTATCACAAAAGTCAAGAAAACATATATGAGTTTTACTTCTGCAAAACCTTATGAAATTTCGAAACTTGTAAGGTCAGTTTCAAAGCATTAACATCGCAAACAGTGAAACTTATGTCAAAAGTACTTTAACGCACTTTTGCTGTAGTAGAAGTTTTCTGTTGTTAGTAGCCAGCGAACTAAGCCAAGAGCTTGTGACGTCATAGACTACTGTGTTCTCATGTCATGGAATCCACCAACGGTTTCAGTACAGCACAGGCAGCGCGACAAATGACTTGTTTATATACAGGAAATATGCAATCGTTTTCCCCCAGTGCAAACTTCAACTAGTTACAAACACACACCACCGGCCGGGCTGAAAATTCGCAAAGTACGCGGCGGGACTGCAAGCCAGAAAGAGAAAAACACTGCTTCAGCGTGTCTGGAAACATCGTGGTGAGAATAATGGGATGGCGAGATGAAAGTAAAGCCGAGCAGAGAGAAAATTGCACAATGAAGTTAATAATTTGTTAAACTGCTAAATATACTGGACACTGACCACCCTTCTTGTTTTCCTTAAACACGAATCTTAAATAACTCGCCTCCGTTCTCAAGAGAAAATCTGAAACCGACCCTGGTTGAGTCGGTTAGACGCAGCTAAACTCTAATTCCGGAAACAGGGCCAGATTCCGAAATGCTGTGTAGCTCTAAACAAGACGAGATGAAGGAGTGTCGAACTGTGTTTATTGACTAACACACGTTCAGAAGCAGCTTAGCAGTGTGTACAAACGTGACTGTTCCGTTCGACACAACGTTATTACTGTATGGCACAGTACCTGTTACACAGGCAACGAGGTTTGGCCTCCTTCCCCACACTATCAACAGGTACAGCCAAAAGTACACAGATCTATACCATAATCGTTCGATCTCACACTATCATGCGTAAGGATAATGCAACAAAGTAAGACCCGCCATAAGAAATTTTTTTCACTAAAAACATCAAAATAAATATAAAATTGTGATTATAAATTTGTATCCAACCCGTCGTTGTTGTGACGGCTATGGGGTGCACAGAATCCCCTTAAGACATGGGTGTCCAACACGCGGCCCGCCATGTTGTTTTATGCTTCTCACGGCCATGTGTGTCAATCGCACGTGTAATGCCAAGATCGCACAATAAATGAGGAGTTTAGAGGTACTACTTATTTTGGTTCTTACACGTGCAAGCCCCAAACGGCTGTGGCCTTCTGCCAAGAAAGGACTACACACACGTGCCTTAACGTCTTGACGGATAAAAACTTGTATAAAATACGTTAGGCTGAGGATAGAACTAAAAATATAGCGACTGTTTCATGCGTCTTGCTTGTTCGCGTGTGGCGCTTGACGTTACCCCGTCATGGGAACTGGTGTAATGCTGCTGTGCCCTGAATGCGAAGTGGAGATGCCGAAGTTCATATTGGGGAGGTGTGCTAAGGGACTGGTGTGCCTCCTTTGCTATCAGCACTTGTAGCGTATTGAAACAAGCGGATCGTGGGTCGTCCGGCACGAAGCGGAACAACGTTCCGCCCGCGAAATTTGAGGTTCTTTATTTGTTGCTGGGTTGCATGAGTGAATGTCTTGGCTGTAGGTTCCAGTCTATAAAATACTAATAATTTGTGCCCGCACTTATGTTATTACGGGAATAAAATGTAGAAGGAGAGAATGAGCCGCGCTTGTATCGTGTGGTGGCGACAGGAGACATGAATACAAAATGTTGGTCGGGAAACTTGAGATGAGGAGACGCTTTGGGAGATCTAGGAGTAGAAAAAAAAGCGTGTGAGGGTGCAGAGTAGATTGATCTGACATGCGTCAGGTTAGGGTTTGTTGACAGGCTGCTGTCAACACTGTAATGAACGTCATCAATACAGACTACTCCCAGTATTATAAATACACTGGCAAGCCTGAAGAGTCGCACTGCTCAATCATGCCTGCTAAAAATAGGTTGCACTCACATGGAACGGGGAACAATTCATCGGGACTGTACTAACAAGGACTGGACCAGGGCAGGAGAAAGTTTACGAGCTGCTCTCTCCGAAAAGTCTGCTCTAGGAACATACAACTCCAATACGGAATACATTCAACACGACGACCCTCCGAAACTGCAGAATTGGGGGACTGCAAACATCAGTTTTAATTGCGTTGTTGCTATTTAGGTTATTTAATTAAGCTCTTTCAAGATAAAAATAGGTAAACAGTAAATTATATTGGAATTTAAAGATGATCATAACAAGAGAGTCAAGATATAGAAAATATTTTGTCTATTTAGCAGCCGTCACAACAGAAAATTGTTAAGTTGAGGTGTGAAAATGATAAGATGGAAAATATTGACCTTTGCAGCCAAATAATGGAGTCGACGGAATCTTTGTTTAGGCTTAGCTTTCCTCAAGATAATTTATGTATGAAAGGGTCAGGGAGCTGAGTTGATACCTTCCGAGTTTCTGCACCAAGCGTCTCTGAATTTACATGCAGTAATAATAAAAGTTTTGGTTATTATTTTTCGCATGCTTCGCACATTGCCCACTAACGCCAAGGCTTAGCCCGACTTGAGAACTGGCAGTCGCATACCTGGCCATGGGACCTCCCACCAGACTTTTACAGAACTGGAAATTAATTGCTCTGTTAACAATAGCTCCCTACTGGAATTTATCCAGATTCTAATAAACCCAACCCAAAACTTCACACGCAATTTCTTCGTGACTGCTTTTGGCACGAGCCTATCCTCCGAAAGGGTTCACCATTACGGGTTTGCAGATTAGAATATTGTAGTATATAGATGTTATCTCTAACTGGAGCCATAAGCTCGATCTGTATATCTTCCTTGATGACAAACTAACGAACACAAACAATGAAGCCTCTCATTATCTAATTATCTCCATCAACTTATTACTTCCCCTAGATTGAGCCAGAATTTTCCTTACAGAAACCTTCTCTTAAACGACCGGAAACAATGTTCTTCCGTTACGGAGTGAAGCAAAGTTTCACATAAACATAAAACAGAAGGCGAACTTTTAGTGTTGTGTAACATAACCGTTACATCACACAGGATGTAGCAATAAGTGAAAAATCTTATTTTCTCTAATTTTCCTTTATTATCCTCATATTCTACCAAGTTCTGCCTTCCATCTGTGCAGTTTGAATGGCGCAGTCAATGAGACAGCAAGAGAAATCTAAAGTACTGTTCCTGACGGGCCAATATTTCTGTAAATTTTCGTGTCTACGCTACATTTCTACTGAGATTTGGGAGATACAGGACATGATCAGATATAAATCTGAATCAAAACTGCATCCCAGTGACACAGCGACAATTTTTATAGAAAAGGATTATCCCAGTCTTATGGCCATCTTCATAAGCTGCCAATTACCTCTACTTTGTTTTGGTCAGTTCGTAATGAAGGCTATGTTTGACTGTAATACGCCTGTGGCCCTTTCTTAATTTTACACAGCCGCTTCATTGGTGGCGACAGACAGATTCTCTGCTACCAACTTTTTCGGGATTGTAGAAGTTTCCATATGTACTGGTTCCTCGGGATACAGAAAATTATAATCAGGGTTCCTCCATGGAAAAATGCTTGGTAAACACTCCTATACCGTAAACGTAGTGCTTTTATGTAAAGAAAGAGAACATAAATGCGAAGTTTTCTTGAAGATTTCCGTCTTTTAAGGCTCTAATGAGAAATTTTAATTACTTCTTGATATAAAGGTCTACTCAACAGGTGTCACTGCACGATAAGGGTGACAATAGGGGTCTGCCTTTTGGAACACACCAATCTAACTTGCGCAGTTTGATCAAAGTGCAAACGCGTGTGCTCATGGTTTATGTTAAATAAGTGCAAATAAAGGAAATTAAACACCCCCCCCCACCAAATATCCTGCTGCAGAGCAATTATATTCCGTATTAAAGCTGCTGAATAATATTGACTTCCATTCATTTTTTCTTGGAGTACTACTGACACATCACATTCTATATACATTGTATGATTTGTGATAAATATTATAAGAATTGTAATGCGTATTCCTAGATAGTGTCGTTGACGCGGTTTCTGAGCGTTTATTAGAGAGTGTAATTTTTGTCAAAAATACAAAATTACGCATTTCAGTAACACACAATGTTCTTCCGTTTGAAAATAATACAAACTCAATAAATTTCATAAAACTGCGTCCATGAAGGAAATCACAGAGGATCTAGCTGTGGATAAACAAAAGATTGGTTGATGGAAGCAAAACTCTAATTTTTTTAGCCTTGTAGCTCTTGTGGTTTACAACAATCCAATAAAAGAGGTCTGACAGGCTTCATGCAAAACAGAAATTCATGAATTTTGTATGAATTGTTCGAAACAAGATAAAAAGGGAAGTAAATACATTTCACAGTTCCAGAAGGAGAAGAACAACGAACTAAGTGACGAAAAAACTACCATGTGCGTCGTGTAAAAAGTGACAAAGCGACAAAAGGGCACATTTCATTCGGTATATTACAGATGGCTTTCTGGCTGCCATGAAACACAAACTGTCATTTACACAAAAAAATTACACGACGTGATCTTAAGAGTGAAGCATCCTAAGGAACAACTAGCTAAGTGGTACTGACTCCGAAATTTGTTCCGATAGTTCCAGTTCCTCCAGACAAACGTCGGCATAGAACTTGAGTTAAACCACGACCGACTCCTTCCACATCCCTTCCAAATTATTTTTCAAGAATCATTTTACTGTTCAATGAAAAATAATTTCAGCCCGATAATATTATCGTCAAACAGCAAATACATAAATGAATGAATAAATAAATAAAAGCTCCTTGTTCTGTATTCAAACGAAATATGTATTCCTGAAACTGTCTACAAAAATTTAAAATGTACGTAATATGTTTTTAAATATGTTTAGAAAATATTTATAAACAAACATTGCACCCAAAATGCTTGGTCACATTCTTGGCCGCTAAATATATTTCTATCTCACATCTGTCATCGTACTTACGGAAATAGATCTAAAAAAAATCATTTAAGTTTTCGTGCAAAATTCTAACTTTCTGCCACTCACTTTGGGCCAATACTAACAGTAAATGTCGTCTATACCTTTCTTAGACACTTGGATATACAGGGTGCGTATAAATTTTCGGAGGATTTTGCAAAATCATATTTTCACAAAAACTGAACAGAAATACATGATGTTACTACCATTTGAAAGAGGAATGTTTGCAGTTTCATACTGATCTTAAATGCATTCGATGTGCGCCCCTCGTGTGGCACGGCAGACGTCCAGGCGATACTCCCATTCCCGCCAAACCCACCCAGACACCCCGGTCACCAGACCTGACAGCGTGTGATTTCTTTCTGTGGCGTTTCGTCAAGGACAATGTTTACGTCCCACCACTTCCAAAGACACTACCAGAATTGCAACAGCGCATCAACACCGCAATCGGGAACGTCACACAAGCCATGCTTGAGAGGGTTTGGCGGGAATGGGAGTATCGCCTGGACATCTGCCTTTCAACACGAGGGGCACACATCGAATGTACTTAAGGTCACTATGAAACTGCAAACATTCCTCTTTCAAATGGTAGTAACATCACTTATTTCTGTTCAGTATTTGTGAAAATATGGTTTTGCAAAATCCTCCGATAATTTATACGCACCCTGTATGTTGAATAAAATTTTATTCATCCACGCATCGTTATTTTGAAGTACGAAAAGAGAAAGATGGACCCGACAGGCCGTCACTATGGCTGCCAAAGGACATATCAAAACATAAAGAAATGTAGGGCAAAGTCTGGTAGCCTTGGACGTTTATTACTTCACCAAACTGTGGTTTAATCATCACGCAAATATGTGTTTACCCTCGCTAATGTAAAGCTATTTTATTCAGGAACAACGTTCATGGAAATGAGCAGGCATAAAGCAAGACGAATTATGCGATATCTCGTTATGTTGGCGTTTCAGTCTCGGCCGGTAGCACCGAACGTAAAAAAGTGTCTTCTGCCAATCATTTAAAATTAGCACAAGCTCACACAGCGCATTTACAGAACTCACGTTTATAGTTATCACCAAGCTCTTCAAGGTCAGCTTCAATTTCGTGGCCAATTCTTCACACAGTATTCTCAGGGTTTCCTTCCTACGTCAATGTTCTACACCGATTGACTAATTGTTCTTTCGTCTGTTTGGCTGTGATGTTTTCCTCGGGCATTGTGCCTATGATGGTTACTGCACAGAGAAGTTGCATGAGTATCTCTCCAGTCATCCTTAGCAGTTTTGACCCCTGCGGTTTTTGAAATATACTTCATATGAGAAGGCACGAAACCAAATGTTAACATTAAGTATACTGAAAAGATAACCGCTTCTTACCAACTCCAATCTGCATCCTTGATGAATGCTACAGTCGATACCCGCTTTGTCGTCCTCACTAGTCCAAAAGCCTTCTCTTTTTCTCATCTGTGACAAGTAGGTTCCGGGGTATGCCGCTTTGAACAGTTTAATGGAAGTTCTCTGTAAAGTCTGTATTTATGATCCTGGTTTGGTAGGGTGCATAACAAATGCGCATTAACTTATCGTGCAAAAGAGATAACTTGAATATTATTGTGAATGTTGAGGCCATCTGAGATCAGAGTAACAGGACTGTCTGATGAGGGTGAACATGCCTCACAGAATTCCATCAGCCAAGCAGGAAGGATGGCAGTCTAACTATCCATTTTGCTTCGCAATAACTGCAGCCTCAGAAGGTGCATTTAACATGAGTCTCTGGTCAAAATTTACTCTCCGGAAAATAAAGAAAGGCGGAGTAAATCTCCCACTGGCATTCACACAAACCACTAATGTCACATGGTGGCCCCTCTTTCCTGATGTCAGCCTCCCACCTGTTTTTGCCTCTTGCAGAAAGCATTTTGCTTTTAGCAGGAACAAATGATAACCCTGCTTCATCTGCATTGAATATGCGATGCGGAGAAAAGCATATTTTTACGTCATATATTCAAGTTTTGAAAGGGGTTTATGACAGCTGACATTTGTTGAGTCCTAATGCTTTCATTAAATTTGTGAGTTATGCATTGCGCAAACACAACTGAAGATGCCTGCTCATGAACTGGCAAAAACTGCCGTGAAGACTTAATTCCGTATTAAATCTACGAGGAACATTCGAATCCTTGGTTAAATCATACGCCAATTTCACGAAATGCTTCCTTAACGTAGGCTTTAAAGAGCTGACATTTATTGGACCGTGCATCGTTGTGATAACTGAAGAGTAAAAAACCAACTAGATGCCACTTATTATTTTATTGTACTTCTTATAGACTCATCATGTTTCGGGCACTACTATGCCCATCATCACGAGCTCGCGACTGTGATGTTGACTACCACATTGGTCGTTTCGTTCTTGGTTTGCTGTAGGTTGGAGGTCAGTTGCGGTTAGGCTGGAGTAGTATCCGGGTTGCAGCCCGGACACTACTACAGCCTAACCGCACCTAATCTCCAACATACAGAAAACCAAGAACGAAATGACCAATGTGGTAGTCAACATCATAGTCGCGAGCTCCTCATGATGGGCATAGTAGTGCCCGAAACATGTTGAGCCTATAAGAAGTACAAGGAAATAATAAGTGGCATCTAGTTGGTTTTTTTTTATTCTTCAGCTTTAACCCTTCGACGCCAAACGACCGCTATAGTGGCCGTACCGCACCGCTAACTTCTAAACGTTGCATTTTATATATTTATTCAACAAATATAGGTACTGAATATTTTAAACACGGTATATACTCTTCATTTTTTCTCTTCAAAATGCAGTTTGCTTCATAATTCTAACATATTTGGTTCCTGTTTTGTTCACATTTTATATACAGAATGTGCTAAAATTTAAAAAAATAATTCCGGCGCCAAAAGGTTAAAGAGCTGTCCGGTTCAGTAACATGCCGCTCAAAGGTGCCTCCATCTCGTACGGAAAAGTAATCTCAAATTTTCCAAACTTCGGCCAACCCATTTCCTGTTCTTTTCAAACCTTCCTGAAGTGAATCTGCGGCACGCTGAAATTCTAAACCGCTTCTCGCACGTACATTTCCTTTCACATTGATTTCCGAATGGCTCATCTCATGCCCTTCTCCCTCCATATGGCCCTTGTAGTACTTTTTTCCTTGAAGTTTGGCATTCTGAAGAGGGAATAACGTACACCTAGTCGTTCACAACTTTTTTTTACATATTCAGATGCCAATTTGTACTACATGCTTCGGCCCTAATTAGGCACAACACTTAAAAGTAATTGTACAGTTAACACTCAAAAATGATTGACTGTTGATTGCACATCATTTCTTCAAGATATGTTTAAGTGTAATGCCTGACGCTAGCAGGAATTATGGCCGAAAAATGAAGTACAAACTGATAATTGGATGTAAAAAATAATTGTAAAATATTTATTCTTTATTTCTCCTTTATGTACGAATTCACAACCGAATGTATAGAAATGAGTTTATTTCGAAGAAGGTCGATTATTGAGTAATATTATAATGAATCATGCAAACTGCCAGTGGCTACCGGTATTATGGCTCTCGGGGGTAACGGGTTCGCAAACTTTATCAACCTGCCCAAAGTTTTACGAACAGGATACCTGAAATGCTTCTAGCCCAAAAAAATGTGAAAGAGTTCAGAGTGCTTACATATTCCGAAAACAGACAGGTGTGAAACTATCGGCAGATACCAGACACCTACAGCTAAAAGCTTGACAGCACTCTTCCTACAAATATAATGATCAAAGGAACAAGTTGTAGATAATGCAGTAACTTAGGTATGTTGGTCTAGCAGCGAAATCTGAATTTCATAACTGTCGGAGACTACCGGCCGTCACAGGCTACCAGACTTCTTCTAACAAATCTGATATTTATTGGACCGTGCAACATTGTGATAACCGAATAATAAAAAAACCGACTAGATGTCACTTATTATTTTATTTTACTTCTTATAGACTCAACATATTTCGAGCATTACTATGCCCATCATCAGGAGCTCGTGACTATGATGTTGATTACCACATTGGTCATTTCGTTCTTGGTTTGCTGTATGTTGGAAGTTAGGTGCAGTTAGGCTGGAGTAGTGTCCGGGCTGCAGCCCGGACACTACTCCAGCCTAACCGCACCTAACTTCCAACATACAGCAAACCAAGAACGAAATGACCAATGTGGTAATCAACATCATAGTCACGAGCTCCTGATGATGGG
>Ga0123355_10018375_pt1 | contig 11083 bp, 5 predicted proteins | sample TergutEmb28metaG_3_FD_89872 | JGI IMG/M metagenome (GOLD analysis project Ga0123355, IMG submission 89872) | Embiratermes neotenicus P1 segment gut microbial communities from Petit-Saut dam, French Guiana - Emb289 P1 | ecosystem: Host-associated > Arthropoda: Insects > Digestive system > Gut ...
ATACATGCATACAAACATACATACATACATACATACATACATACATACATACATACATACATACATACATACATACATAATACATACATATATATGGATCAGTAATTGTGTCATAAAGCGGTAGGATGTGGAACAAGTCGTAAAGGCACAAATATACAAATTTACAGTGTAAAGTATTACATTTTACAAAAATATTATAAATCATCTTTATACATAAAAAATTTATTTACTGGGTAAAGGGAGTGTGTATGTTGGTATTTTCTTAAAGCTGCTTTAAATTTTGCCTTTTCATTTTTGAGGATTGTCATGCTAAATGGTAAACTGTTGAAAATGTTTACGCCAACATAGATGTACTTTTTTTGAAAATAAGATCGGTTGGCATACGATCTGTGAAGGTGATACTTATTCCTTATATTACTACATTGTGCGAATGAATGTGTTTGAAAAATTACCTGCTTATTAATAATGAGATTCATTAATGAAAGTATATACTGACATGGATCCGGTAGAATATCTAATTGTTTAAATAGACTTCTTCAAGAGGTTCTAAGTTGTGCACCAGCCTGAATTCAGATGGTTTTCTTTTGTGAAGTGAAAATATTTCCATTGTTGGAAGAGTTACCCCAAAAAATTATTCCATATTTTATAATAGAATGAAAGTATACATAGTAAATTGATTTGACAGTGTTAATGTTCCTGATATGGACCATTGACCAAATGGCTCTACATGACTTAGGAATCATTTCTTCAATGCGATTCTTCCAGTTTATGTGGTTTTCAATTTGTAAACCAAGAAATTTTGTATTCACTGCCTCTGATATATATTTTTCTTTATAACCAATATATGATGTAGAATGTTATGGATTTTTTGTTATGGATTTCATTATATTCATTTTCTAAATTTGTAAATAAATTATTAGCAGCAAACCATTTAATAATATGCGAGAGAACTAAATGTGCAACTGAATAGAAATCTTTGAAATTTCTGCTTGAAATTATGACACTAGTACCATCAGCAAATAATATTGGTTCTGATACAGAATACATTATGTACATATGTGAATCCTTGTTAATATACTAATGTAGTGTGAGTTTTAAGATTCACACAGCAGTGTTGAAGAAGATTAAGTCTTCTGAGATGTTGCAGGACAGCTAGGTCCTGAAGATGGAGGCAGTGCACTCTTCCTAAATGTCAGTAACTAATTACCACATAGTATACTTTAGTATAAGATCTGAAGAATGCAACACTTAGTAGAATAAATTCATATGCGCATTATATCATGTTACTCAAATTAGTATCTGCTAGTCAGTCCTGTCTCATCATAAATATAAAGTCATAAAAGGAACTATTTAGCATGAATATAATTAGTGTATCACTTTAGTCTACTAACTATTGTATTATTCAGACTTTGTACTGAATTATTGGATTGATCAACACAATGGGATGGTGTTACCCAAATTACCACTCAGTATGGCATAGCATCACAGAGGCTGGGATCTCCATATTGGCATGGTGTTTGGCTGAACTGCGTGGCTGTTTATGTAGCTTCATGGAAAAGTTATTGTGAAAGTTGAACTAAAAAAAGCCAAGCTAGGGTTTTGGTGTATTGTGGGAGCTTTGCATAATGTAATGAACCCTCTGTACATAGTTTCTGAAGGCACTGCAGAAATAGAATGAAGAACACAGGATGACAGCAGCTGAGGCAAAATTGTAAGGTGTCAGATTTATAGAGACCACAGTAAATGAACAGTACTTGCGCGAAGATGATGCATAAGAGAATGATTGATTGGAGGTTTCATTGTATGTGGTGTGGTAGTAGTGAATTATTTCATTTTTGTTTCTTTTTAAAAATGAGAGAACCTTTATACATTCTGTATCCGATAAGACAATTTCTTATCTTAATGATAGAAAAAAATACGTGTGAAAGGAAGGAAACTGTGCTTGTCAAGAAACCAAAAAGTTGACCAGTTATCCAGCACTGTGATCAGTCAGTCAAAGGATTCAGGTGGAATGGAATGGAATGTATCTTCTGAAGAAACTCATTTTTTTTCCTCAACACAGCTGCTCTCTGAAGTAGAATTATTTTAGTTTTTTGTTCATATGTTTCATATTCATGAAAAGCTTACTATGTTATTTAATCCCATTTGAATGTGTTACGGAGTTCATACTTACATACATACATATATTACACACACACATATATATATATATATATACCCAGTCACTGCTGTGAACAGAAGGCTGGCTGGATTTTGTGTAAATGGTGGGTAAGTTGTCACCTTCTTGCTGTGATGTCTTCAGTATTGTTAACAACTTATAAGTCATTTTTATGAGGCGTGTAAAAATGGATTTTTTTCCTCTTAGGTAATGTATTGTTTATTGAAATTGTACCTTCTTAGAAAACTACTGTAGAATTATTTGGCTCTTACAGAAAATGGGATATGCAAGGTATGACACTGATATAAGTGAGATACTGTAAATGTGACAATAATAGTTAAAATGTTTGTAATGCATACAGATTTAACAGGAGAGTCAAAATAGGTAAATTGGTACAGAATTTATGTTTAAAAATGTATATACCTGGAATCAGTCTGTGAATTTGACAAATTAATTATTAATGACCTACTTTATCTTTCAGGAATGATGTTGAGTTACACCTACTTTATCTTTATAAGTTACATTGTAGACTGAGTCTTAGTTACAACTTAAGTCATCCTTCATAATTACCAGTTGGAGTTTATAGAACTGTATAAGCTTGTAAGGCTTTTATACTCTTCCTGTTTGTGCAGGAGAGTGTTTCATGCAACAAAATCTCTAACTTTCTAACATCTAAACTAATGCTGATAAGAACTGTTGTGCCACAAATATGCCTGTGTAAATCATGAATACATGTATCAAACAGGGCAGCAAGTGTATTTCTCTGTGGAAAGCCAGCCACTCTTGCCACTTCTCTGATTGCAGTGTGAATGTAAGATCACATTTGAATATAGTGGCCTCTAAGTCAAAATTATTGAGCAGCCATGAATGTGGGAGCACAAAGAGTCCTCCCAAAGTCTTGTCAGTGTACAGGTTTTCTCAGTTGTTGGTGGGTAAACAATATTTTACACTTCTAGATGTGTTTGGGAATGTATGTTTCCTGTTGCCACAAGTTGATGGTATGGTGTGCTTTGTTCCACATGAGCCTAAAACATTGTACAGAGTCTTGGAAGTTTCAAGAGGAAGATGACACCTGCCACATTGTAATATCACAAGACCTGAAGATTGGTTAGTTTCCATAATTCTTCACTGTTTATGTTTTTGTGAACATAATGTAGCAACTTGTGTGTGTGTGTGTGTGTGTGTGTGTGTGTGTGTGTAGCAGGTGCACGTCTAATAGGAACCATATATACATGTGAAATAGCAGTCTCAGTAAGAAGTAATGAAATGAAGGGCATAAGGGGGCTGTATAACCTCATTTGGAACCATAAAATCATGATATTTGAACCACACTGCAGACCTTCACTAGAGGATTGTGAGAAGAACACAAATACTTAATAACTCTCATGTCAGTTGCCCTAGTATTAGGTACTTTGTTTTTGGTTCTGGTTTATGCAGAGATCTTTCAGGGCTTTAAACTGAATTATTAGTGCTATACAATGAATGAAAAGACAGGATATGTTTATTTTTCATATATTGATACAACATAAACATTTAAAACTTGAGGCTCCTTCTTGTAAGCAGAATTAATTTTCATGTCAGATATTAATGCAGAAATAAAGATGACTGTCATAACAAACTTTAAGATTGACTCTCCTAAGTCTTCAGTAGTGACGGACTCCTATACTTATGCCCCCATCACAATCTTAGGGTAGACACTTTGTAAGCAGGAAAAGACTGTGTGTTTATTGTATAAATTGTTGGCAATATCTTGTTGTGGTAGCATTCTTTGGTGATTTACCCCTCTACTTTGAAGTCATAGTACCTTCTAATATTAGAGTTGGTTACTGTTTCTTGGCATCCATGATATAAAAATGCAGATTGATTGTGTGTAATAAAGTTGTTAATAACACTGCAATGAAAATGAGAAATTGTGCTTATACTGAAAAGTTTGGACACCTGTTCATCAGTTCTGACCAATATGCCTGGAAGTACATGAAATAAAACCCCTGTTATGGGCAGAGAGTGAACTTTTTCTTTCTTTCTTTCTTTCTTTCTTTCTCTGTCTCTCTGTTTGTAAGTGGGTGAGTTTTTGTGTCTTCGTGGTTGGAACGTTCATTATATCATGAAGAATGCATGCAAGTCTTATTAACAGAATACTTGCAAGTCTTATTCACCATTTAACTGCCATATGGGTTAACATTTTCCTGTAAATAAATTGCATCTAGTAAATGTTAATAAAAATTTGCACTAAACCCTCAGTGACAAAGTTGTGCCTGTTTTTGCACAACACAATGTTTTGCTGCAGCAAGAGAAATGTTAAACATTTCGAGTATAAAGATCCTGTTGTTGAGGAACCGCAGACTTTTTTGCAAACAGATCACTTTATGTTTATGTGTGCGACAGATTTATTATGATATCTTAAGGGGCTTTCATTATTTGTTAGTAAGTAGTTCATATCCTTGGGTGCCAAACACTATGTATTTGAAATGCCCAGTGGAGTGCTAAAACTGCCAAATGTTAGGTATTGCTGACAGCCAATTATGGCCACTCTTATTCAGCTCTGATTTAAATTCCGGTTTGCTACAGATCACACCAGACATACAGTTCTGGTACCAAAGTGTTATGGCCAGTGTAGAAACAGGACAAAGGTGACAGTTCTGTAATGTTCAGAGTAATTTGTATTTTTTCTTTGTAATTAATGAAATGTACAAATTGTGAAGTTCTTAATCAGATTTCCTGAAAATGGTATGATGTGGTTTTAAAGCCAGGGATATACAGAACCTAACCATTTGTACAAGAGATACAGTACACACTAAATAAAGCAACTTTATCTTATCATAGTATTCAACATACTCATACTGATTGGACTGGTCATGAAGTTTGAAACTGCATTTGCTGAAAACTTGAAGTCTTCTGGATGAAATATTTATAAGTAATAAGCTTTTTCGAGTGGAACAGCATTGGTATATTGAGGGGAGTACAACTGAAACTCTTTTAGGTAATGAAAGTGAACATTTCCTGTTTCAAATCCATTGTATGAACATCTGTCTTGCCCCTGTTACAATGAAGGCAAGGAAAATATAAGAAAGGATATTTGTTAATAGGTTTTTGTAGGATAGCTCATGGACAGAGAGGATTTGATTGTAGGAAAAGGGACATATCTAGGAATGGAATATGTCACACAGAAACTTTTCTACTGTACAATTTTCTTTGAGCATTTGTTTGATTTATGCCCGTAATGCTTTATCATCTTGCCGTTATTATGTGTTGCAATAATGTTTCATGGCTATAGCTCAGATTCCCCACTTTATTTTAGTATCAAAACAATTTTATAATAGTAGTCTGGAATGTACAAATGACTAAAAGTTTATTTCATCTTATTCCTCTTTTGCTTTGTGTGTGTTGTAAGTTCTGAAGTAAAGTATCCATTAAACAGGTATAATCCTTAACCAGCAATTAATTATATAGTTCCATTGTGCAGCAGGCATTCATTTTGTGTCACTTTGATGCTGTATTTATATTATACAACTGCCATATACAGTCACAATCATTAAGTGTGTTTAATACAACACGTGCGAGTTCATAAGCTGATTTTGATTTTGATGAAAGTACAGAACATATGAATATCTTTAATCTTGGGTGTCAGCATGGCAACTGTTGCAGGATCTTTATACATTATGAGAAGCGTGTATTTGATACATCTCTTGTGATAACAGCCATGCTTAGAATGCAGATTAAAAATATTCTGTAGTTAAAAACTGCAAAATTATATGTTAAAGTATACTGACTTTGTAAATACACAAGTACGCATGCATGCACACAAGTCATTCTGGTTTGAATTTAATCTGTGAACACTATAATTTTAAATAGTACTTAAATAGAATGTGTCAGTTTTTAATAATTATTTTTCAGTTTGTTTTTAAGTTTTGCTTTCTGAAGATGGGATGGCATTGTGTGTGGTTGTCTGAAAAGCTCTGATGATTTTAAAAGGCAGATATATAAGATAGAGTTTTACATTCACCAACTGGGAAAAGTGACCGGTATATGCATATTTTGAAAACAGTGAGAACTGCTGCTCTCTTGTGTATGTGCATGTGACTTTTGTTTTATCAGGCATTGTGTTAATCTGCAGATAATCACAAGTTTCATAAATTTTGGTAATCAGAATGTTGTGGAAGAGTCATGTATGTTTGTGTGTGATCGTAGTTACTGTTGTTTATTGTATTTGAGACTGGACATGAAAAATTGTCTGCATAATTTGGAGTGTCATTAGAATGTGAATTCATTAAACTACACCACAATATAATGGCTGTGATACTGGCTGTATTGACTTAGAGGCCATTTTTTGATTTATAAAATCTGCTGTGTATTCTTAACGCTTAAGAAAAGGTGAGTTTGAATATCATGAATATATTTCCAAAAATATTAATTTTTGTTTCAAATCCTCACTGCGCATTTGAAAGGTAAAGTTGTTCACACACTCAGTTAAGTACCATTCCCTGAAGGCTTACAGGAGTGTGGAGGTATAACAACATACATTCTTGACCTTGGTTGTAGGTGGAGGTGAGTGGTCAGCTTGATGCCTTGGTGCATCGGTGGTTGCACCCTCAGGGTACAAGTCACTAGTACCCATGAATAGTTTGAGTGGGCATCACGCAGCTGGACACTTTAGTGAAGAGCTGTTTTCTGCCTGCCAGGACTCAAACCACAAGTCCTTGATCATCCAGCCCATAGTTTGTATTTCCTACATTCTCATTTCTTAAGGGAATGGTATTTCAGAGTGCATGCGCTTTGTATGTCTGTTATTCGGCTATAGTTTCTTCTTCAGCCCATGTATAGAAATTCGTTAACAGTCATCACTTGTTTAGAGATAACTAAGACCATCATACATGATCAAGATTAGCAGTTACACAATCCATATGAGTTGTAATGAATAATCTTGAAGTCTCCAGAGTTCATACTGTTTACACGTGTTAATGTGTAGAAGTCTGAGATTAATTGGAGGCTACTCTTAAGTAAAACTGACTGAAGGAAGTAATGTCAGATCAGAAATATTGGTAGGAAGATTAGCCCTACCATCAGATTACTTTGTCATGAATAGCATTGTGGCAATCATAATTTTTATACAAGGTACCAATTTTGTATAAGTCTTCTTTGATTCTGACACAGTTGTTAGGATAGCAAGAAGTGACAGATGTGTGGCTGCATATTAGAGCTGTGTAATGTGCTGATGTGTAATTGTGCTTCAATCTCTGAAAGTGCAGTAAATGGGGAGTCTTGATGTAAAAAAAGCTTAGTTTCTGCAATGAAGCGAAATGTGAATAATATAAACTCGTCTTTACTAGACTGATTGCAAAATAGTGGGGTGAGACAGAAAGAACATATACAATGTCAGTTTGTCAGAATTGTCTTTTTTGTATGAATCATAAATGCAGCTCAAAAACGATGCAATGATATAGTAAACTATACCTAAAATTAATACGGTGCTATTACGTATGAATATTGTTGGTTTTCTGTGAAAACGTCTTTATTCCTGTAAGTGTGAATACATTAAGCTTTGTTTTCCATGATTTATTGATGAGTCATTTACATACAATATGAATAATGTGTTGGTTGCAGCACTTCTCCTTGGATCAGTATTTTTTTAAAACGTGACAAAGTAGACTGCAGTGATACTGAACATAAAACAAGGTAACACATATTCTCACAAGTACACAAAATATGTATGGTAATAATAACCAAGACTTGAATATCCCTTGTTATCTGTGTACATTTAGAATTTGAAATGTTTCCAACTAATGGTGAGTCCACATCAAAATATTTGGAAATTCTAACTCAATTACAGACTTCTTTACTGATGTTAAAAATTAGGTTATTAACAGATTTTGTATGGCAGTGTTTACCATAGTCTGTAAACTGATTTTAATCATATTTAAAAAGTGGTTTTAAAAAAGAAGGGGTAATAGACTTCTATTATAATCTGTATGTAATAATCTGTCTGCAGTTGTAATTGATGTACAACGTACGTGATACAGTCCAGATGATGAATCTACCATCAGGCATGTTAAATTGAACATTTTGTATAAATAACACAAGTTTATTTTGTACATATATGTATCTTTTTTTAACCTGATGATTACCTGCCACATGAAGAATAACATACAGTGTCTGCTTTTTGCTTTCAGAGCACCACAATTCCTGCCCTGTCACACCTACAGCATGGAGATTCTTGTTGATTTTATCCACCTCTTTTACATCCCTTTTCTCTTTTTTGAGCTTGTAATAATTGCACTGTTAGAAAGTAGACAGAGTATGTGGGCTGCTATTACATTGCTAGTATACATCACCTTCTTAACAAAATGTGTGAAATGTCAGACACAAAACATCGTGATAATCCTTTCGAATTATATTTGCAAATGAGATTTTATAGTCAGTATTTGGATGGCCTCAAAAAACTTGGACACATATCCTCCAAGAATATGAACAGAACTAAATTTGTTGTGTTCTGAGAGTATACAAAATAAACTTACCCATTTTTGATAGGGTTCTTGTAACAGAAATTACTTGATTTCTGTTATACATGACAAGTATTTCTGATACTGTCGAACGAAATTGCCATTTGCTATTTAGAATCAATATTATGATCACAGTTTTGTTATATTGGAGGTTGTTTTATGCCAGTGCATATTGTGTAATTGTTTACAAGTTCTGTGTTTCAATTACTGCTGCATTAAATCAATTCCATATTAACAGAAGTCATATCTGTTGAGTCATTGCATACTAGATAAAAAGAAATTTGCAGAAATAATCTGAAAGGATTATAAATGTGGTTTTCATTGTACATTCAGTCTTAGGAATACTAGCTATTGTGAACATCATAGGGAATGAGGGCTGAAGTAAACAACTGTGTCGAACAGAATTTTGATAGTTTCAACAATTTGTCACATAGAAAGCTGTATAATGTTAATCAGGGCAAGTGCTTGTTTGAGATTCTGTGGGTAATATTAAAACAAGACACTTGTGGGTTATAACAAGCTGAGCCATCAAGTTAACAATCTTTCAACTTCTTTGTTGAGTCCTGTGGTTTGCCGTGGTGTTGATTGTGCATGGTATGTTCACATTCCTCAGTGTTATTCATAAGAAGTCAACATTTATACCATACTCATGTGGATGTGTTTTAATATGCTGATGTTGAACGGAAGGATAAGAAACCATTTTAAATCTGTACACGGCTTACAAAATAATCTGGTTCTGAATTCAATTGGCAAACGTTTTTCCATCCCCCGAATAATTAAAATAATGTAGAAGTTAAAAGGAGACTTCTGCTGGAATTTGCATGTCCAGTTAATAGCTGTACATAAATCTCTTTACGGGTTATTTTAAAGAAACAGAAATGGTGATATTAATGAAACTGTTGTATATATTAAGGGATTATAAAAATTCACGACTTCCTTCAGAAAGGAAGAAACATACAGTACATGCAGATTTGTATTTGTGTAAATAGTTGTCTTAATGCAAAGTGTGAAAGAATAAAACTTTCAACCATGAAGTTTTTAATTTTCAAGGTAAAGTGTTCAGCCCATTTCCTTCCCCTGATACTAAACACCAAACATTTGGTAACATGAAAGTTGGAAGCTGGCTATGAAGAAGAGTGCAAATAATGTTATTGGTGTGTAGAAGGACTTTAGACTTCAAACTCAGAGTACTTGTCCATGTGGGTCTAGTAGTACAAGAATTGTCTATGTTGTTGCCTAAGCTTAAGTGATTCTACATCGTGGGGATAATTTTCAACTTGCCATTTGATATGTACACTCCAAAGATGTTTTTGTAGATGATCTGGAATGTTATGGTGAGTTTTGTTACTTCAAAAAATACATATAAGAAAAATAAAAAAAATCCACAGTTTCCTTTTCTCATGTCCCACAAGAAATGGGCAAAATGTTTCACTAAAGGTAATACTGCTGCAGAACATCCTAAATTGTTAAAGTTACTACAGTTTCGTTTTGTTATTCCTGCACATAATGGGGGATGTTGAGTTTTCTCCCTGATGTGGTCCAATAGACAATGAGCGGAGAACATGGTCTGCTAACGTCCTTAAAGGAATTTGTGCTGTGCAGTACAATTCTAAAAGCATATCTTGTGAAGAATTGTGCACGTATATTGGTGGTGTTCCTGACCTGACAAGAACTGGATTCCCTGAAAAATAGCCTTGTGCCTAGAATTGACATATAATTTTGCAAGTGTTATTTATTTTTTTTGTTGCATTGTTATGTATGTGTGAGGGAACTACAATATGTTCACTCTTTGATGGTGGATAAGGGATGTCGTCTTGGCTTGTTATGGATATATGGTAACCCCGTACGGAAATGTTGCATGGAAGGGAATTATTTTAGTTCTAATAATTATGAGTGATGGGGGCAGTAAAGAATCATAACTAAATCTGTGCAGTCATAAGTTACTTTAGTACCCAGTGAACGGATTAACTGATGGATCGCCAAGAGTATCAAAGGAACAATCTCGGCAAGATAGATAGATTAGCAATTGGGTTCGGGGCCTCTCAGTCCCGATGCACCTAGGCCTTAATAGAGGGGCCCTTTGTGCCCCATATCGGATCATGGAAGCCGTGGTCCCCAGACAAAATCTTAATAACCTATGGGTCCAAGAAAGGAACTCAGATATACTACTACTTTTCCCTTAAAAGTCCCCACAAATGAACCCCCTCCAGGTTTGCCAGCAGGGCCACTATGGAGAGAAATACTTGTCTACAGGGCATTTAAAGTCCCCAGTATATGAGCCTCCCCCCAAACACCAGGTTCCCAGCAGTACTATAGGGGCCCCTACAGAGAGAGATACCCATATCTGGAGACTATCTGAACATATCTTCCAGGGTTCCCAATGAAGGAGCTCACCCCCCCCGGTCCCCTCCATGGAGCCTCAGAGAGA
>Ga0123355_10018376_pt1 | contig 11083 bp, 3 predicted proteins | sample TergutEmb28metaG_3_FD_89872 | JGI IMG/M metagenome (GOLD analysis project Ga0123355, IMG submission 89872) | Embiratermes neotenicus P1 segment gut microbial communities from Petit-Saut dam, French Guiana - Emb289 P1 | ecosystem: Host-associated > Arthropoda: Insects > Digestive system > Gut ...
AAAAATTTATTTGTTTTTTTTTTTTTTTTTAATATTTGTTTTTTTCTTTTTGCTTACATTTTTTTTTTTTTCGATCACCTCCACTCCTCCCCCCCACCACCCATGTTTCAGGAAATTCCAAGAATTAAATGACAGTTACATTTCTGTTAAATTATCAAAATTAAACACTGCATATTATTTCCCTCTGTACAATAAAATTATAGCTAGCACAGAACATGCTAGTTGCAGGTAGTACCTAATTCTGCCAGTAGGTGAATCTGCCAACATTGTCTAATTTTTTTGTCCCTAAATCTCCAAAATGATGGGAAGGAAAGGTGAGGAGACGGAGGACATTAAATTGAATTGAAGAATGGGGATGACAAGTATGGTAGCCCCACACAAAGGTGGGGGAATGGAGAGGGTCAGTGAGCAGCTGGAGCAGGTGAGGAGCTGTTAGTTAAAGTTATAAATTCTTCAGCCAAAAATTAGTTTTAGAAGGAGGATGATTTCAGGCTTGGACTGTGAAGTAAATGAGAAGTGCACCCTTCTGGATTATTACGCAGTGAGTAGTGGCAATTTCGTACTGACATTTCAGGACAACCTGTTGGTCCTATCTTCAGGGTTTAGCAGTCCCATCTTCAAGGTTCAAATTCTTGAACCCTGAAGATGCAACCAATAGGTTGTTCCGAAACATTGGTAAGAAATAATCACTGCATGCTGTGTAATCACACACAAGAGCGCAGTGCTTAATGGATGTATTTCAAAATTATTCATATCTTGGAAGATAGTTTGGGAGTAAGGTGTAAAAATAACTGATGTGGTCACAGGAAGTTTATATTTATTATTGCTATGGCACTCCAGTGACTTGTCAGTCAGTAGGCAAGTTCACATGACTGTGTGAACTCTTAAGGTTGTAGCTGGCAAGTTGCACACCATTAGAATTTGTTCTAGTGGAAATTATGCCCAGCACTGAATCGTAACAATATCGAGAATCTTATAAGAGTAGTTTGTGGTTCTTGTTAGCCCCTGGGCTGAAGCATTTGAATGAAGGTAGATATTGTAACATTTTTCCCACAGATCATTAGATTAGTTTATAATTCTTCAAACCCTTCACAGCTGACATGTTTATCATGCCAAGCTCCTACACCTTTTATTCATGACTTTTATTATAATGTTATGGGATGTTGTGTAAGTGGGGAAATACCTTCCATCTTAGAGTACAAACTGGTTTTAATGTAATGTATATATATATATATATCTTCTTTATCATCGTCATCACCATCATCATGATCATTATCGTCGTCATCATCATCATCTTTGACTGACTGATGCTAAAGCATCAATAGCAGTATGGATATATTTCGGCCCATTTATTATTGGGGATGGAATTGTTTTGCAATTTGATCTTTTCTTTGAGAAATTCTGCGGCAAGGTAGAAGTGAAAAAATCAGTATTTTGGATAAACAGCTTTTTGTTTTAAATAAATCAGACAGGTGAAGGTGTGAAGTACTACAGCAATATTCAAAGTGTAAGAATAGAGTTATTCCTGGCTAACACTCTTCCTTGGAATAATAGTGAGAGGGTTACTGTAACTAAATGAGGTGTCAAAACCGTCCGGGTGCCTCCACACATTAAACATAACTTATGCATGTGTTGGAAACTGCCCTGTGGAAGCAATACTGCCAGAAGATTTGGTCAGTACACTGTGCTTAATTTGCACCAGTGGAATGTTGTTTAAAGACAGCTTTCAAATATTAGTTACAATTACAAAGGTACTGTATTTATAGTGTATGTAAAGTATTTGGTGTAATTTTATACAACACTGCTTTTTATGTATGATATTCAATTACTTGTTTGTACTGTTCTGTAATACATTTGATAATTTTAATTTTGTTGGGTGGTTTGGTTGTAATGGTAGATTATATCACAGGTGGTGTAGAATTGCTCAGTACAATAGGTTTATTTTTTGCAATCATATCGTACTGTAATATGTTTCTACCTGTAACACTTACTGGTATTGCTGTGTAAGTTGACCAAAAGAATGAAGTAGGTACCATTCCACTTGATACATAATCTTCCACTTAATTCACAGTCTGTAACTTAATTTTAATCAGGGTATAAATAACTTCAAAACATGTAACCTATTGTGAGAGGATATTCTATTTTTTTTAGTTTACTTTTTTACACTTCAGAGACAGTGTTCAAATTGATGGATCATGTTTGTTCTTCTTTATGATGTCAATTTGAACGTCATGATCGTATTTTTTGGCTCGATATATCATCATGCATGTTGTAGCACACACAGAAATTTATGGTTCCATAAGAAAAGTGAGTTAAATATTAGTATGTCATATTGACAGATCAAATTCCACTATTGAATGCCTGCCATTCTGAGAATTGACATCCATAATCTGTTACATTTATCAAGTATAAACACTACTTAATGCATTCATTGCAGGTTGTTTTTAGTGTTGTACTGTGTCAAGAGAAGTAGAAAGGTGTTCCATTCTTTTGAAGGACTGACTGCTCCCTTCTTCAGGGTCAAAGTAGTAGGTCTTCCAAGTGATTGGAATCTTTTCAGCACGCCACAACACTCTTAAGTTTGCAGTAACTGTGAACCACCATGAATCAATTTAATGTAACTTCTTAGGTTAATATTTGCATTTAGTGTGACTTATTTTATGACTAGGTGTGGGGTTTGTTCTTATATATTAATCAAGAAACAAAGGTATGTAAAGTTTTAGATAGAAGAACTGAGACATGCAGTTTAGAAATATTTGCTAAAACTTAAAGAGGTGACTGTTGACAGTATCTGAAAGTGTTTAGAATTTATCATATTCTGAACTCTGTCCATTAGTTTTTATTCAGCAAAGAACACAGTATTTTAGAAATTGATTCTGTTTCCATCTTCAGTTGGAAATGTGAGGAGAGACATACTCAGTTCGGTCTAGTCAAAACAGCAATTTTAAATTACCACTAGACAACCTATAAACTATGTCAGTCATTACCACTGTATATGCACCTAGGTTTTGCCCATGGGAGGTAATGGGAAATATGCAATATAAATTATGGAAGATACAAAACTTTTGATTTCTACAGCACGTTTGTTGAGGATATAGATCTTCAGGGATTTGATGCAATGCCATGTCACTGGGTTGTTTCCCACAGTTTGAAGGAATGTATTGTCTTTGTCTGCAGTGCTTGAAGATGAAGGCATGACATTACATCAAAACATTAGAAGACACTAACCCAGCAATATAGCATCACATCCCAGAAGACCTGAATCCTCAAAAACTATGCAAATACCTATAAAGGCCTAAAAATAATACATCGATATTTCCCTTTCACAAAACTTGAACATAGGTGCATATATACATGTAGTTAACTGTCATAGGTTGTGCAGTGATGACAGTAGCTTTTTGTCATTATATATCTTGAAGCTTTTGTGGCAACAAAATTGACACAGGTGCTCTAAGTGTGACAGTCATGCCAGGATGTTCAAATCCACCACCATGTCAGAGACTGACAGTGTCTCCATTGTCACATCTCTAATGATAGAGACAGAGTTGGTCTGTCAAACACAGGTGAGTTGATTTTTCTCCACATTTTTACCTGAAATTGGGATCATTGGACCTTTGCAGAATACATGATGATGGACAAAGATGACACCAAGTAATGGTAAGTGTAAAGTATCATCATCAGAACTGTTAAGAATGGAATCTGAATGTGTGTGTGTGTGTGTGTGTGTGTGTGTGTGTGCATGCGCACATGTGTATTCACATGTGTACTCTAACTAATCCTTCTGTTACAAACTTGTAGCCGTCATTTTAGTTCTGTTATTCTTCAACATGTCATTGTTGGGCATTTGACTTCTTAAATGTCTGGTAATTCAAAATGTAATTAAAAGATTTTTTTAAATTTCATACCATTCAGTATTTTAAGGCAGTATTTTGATACAGTAATATAATAAAAAAAACTGATGAGAAATGAAAGAATGCAGTCACTTCTTGCTGTGGTTAGAAAACTGTCTTATCTTTCTTACAAATGTGTGATATATGTACGAGTGATATCAGTTTTTTTACTGTGGCTGAATGTGATGTAGGTCCTGGTCATGGGTAATGGCACTACTATAGATATGGACTGTGTTGCCAGTGTGTCAGAGGGCCTTTGTCCTTTTTGATTGAGAAATGATTACACCATGGCCCTTGCCTGTAGTTGCAGGTAGCTGGTGTAATGCCACTGGAATAACTGCAAGTGTCAGGGATCTGCAATTTTGGGGGCCCCCAGATGACAGGTTAATCATTGAAAAATATATTTAAAAAGTGTAGTCACTTTAGATGTGACCTAAAATAATTTCCATTGGCCTTTGTACCAAAAATTTAAAAAGTGTAGTCACTTTAGATGTGACATAAAATAATTTCCATTGGCCTTTGTACCAAAAATTTAAAAAGTGTAGTCACTTTAGATGTGACATAAAATAATTTCCATTGGCCTTTGTACCAAAAATTTATTTTAGCATAGGGCAGTTATACCAAATATCCATTTCTGGAATTTTTAGAATGTCATTACCAAACACTCAATCATGTATTTCTGAAACAAGCAATTTCGGCTATGCAGTTTAAGGTTTGCAGTAGCAATATTTGCAACACCAAAAGCAAGAGCAGTAAAATGTTAAGGGAGTTATATAGCAAATTGCAGTAGTATGCTTAAGAGTGTCAATATATTACTTTTATTATGGCATTTTTGTTATGTTTTATCAGGTAACGCAAATATAGTTCTGTGTACATTTTATCACATCACAGTTTGAGACTTCCCACATTTGTGGCTTAAACCAGACCTGCTTGAAGTCACAACTACCATTTTGTCAAGTGATAGCCAGTATGTAGTGGGATGGAAAGGCTGGACCAGTCTCTCAATGGGAACAAAGAGATGTTGTGTGGGAAAACCGTTTGGAAAACGTTGATCAATGGGGAAAGGAAATGTAAAAATATAAAGAAGAGCAATGAGAGGGTTAAGAAATAATATCATTAAGCTCTGTGAACTGTTCTCGCTCAAACTTCAAAAACAGTAAATCTTTCAGGCATTATGAGGCACAGCTTAGAAAAACATGGACATATTTCCGTGCCCCACGCGTGCTGTAAATCCATGACTCCATTGTTCAAGGGATCCTAGACCATATGCAACTTATGACACACGCTCAAAATGAATTTTTACAGTAATTAAATATAATGAATCATAATTAGGCACAAATTATTTTTGACAAAACTTGAAGCTTTGTGAAAACTGAAGGTCATTCATACACTTATAAATTCAAGTTGGATTGTGAAATAATTGTATTTGTTATGTCAAACCCCACACTTATTAGTGTATGTAATCAGTTCTCTATTAAATTTTAACAACTTGTATGTTTTAGTGACCAAAGACAGATCACGTGAGGAAGAAAGAACTCTTGTGTGTGCAGATAAGAGTACTGCATGCTTATTAGTGCATGCCATAGCTTGCAGTTAAGTTTAGAATACTGGGGTCTTTGTTCTGCATGAATATATTGTGATTGTATGTTGTTTATTTACAGCACTATTTCAAAAAGTGTGAATTCTCATTGAAATTAAAACAAAATGTATAGAAGAAAATATTTTTATATTTAAAATACTATGAAATCATTAACTTAAATTTTATGTATTGTATTTGATGTTCAAAATTTTACTACAGTAGGATTTCTTTACTCTGGGACCCACAGGACACAACAGGTACCTGATTTTCAGACATTATGTATACCGACATGTCTTCACAGGTACTTTTTCATTACTGCTCCTAAAATTGGGCTGCATAACAATTGAGGGAAGTATTCCATTTGGATATCTCCTTCACATGCTGGTCTTGTAAAACTTTGCGACCTGCACTCAGAGAATGTACGCTTGCTAGTTATTTTAATTTCATCATTAAAAAGACTTAGCTTTTTCAATTATCATGGGCCTTGTCATGGGTTTGCCTTCAGAATGCATTGCTGTAAACCACTTACACAAGCACCTGTTTAATTCTACTGATTGAGACTCTTGCAGTGTCTGTCACTTTAAAAGTCCTTTCACACTTTCACTAGATGCCATAAACAGTCATAATTGGCCTTTCTGTTTCTCTAAATCATAGATGCACTCCATTGCTGTATGAATCCATAACCACACTTTGACTTTCACCATTTTCAAGCCTTCTAAGTATTTCAAGTTGCTGAGTAATTGTTAAAGCTAGGTGTTTCCTCTTGCCAGCAGTAGTATGTTTACTCATCTGGGAATTTTTTTAAACCACAATTAATAGCTAGATTGGCTCAATAAAGTCCACCTAACACAAGATAAAGTCGTGGAGTCAGTATGCTTAATGAAAGTTAAACCACTTGTAAAACATCTGGTCTTGGGGCTCTCTTCCTGAAGTGTCGAACTGTCAGGAGTGCAAGATTATCCTTAGCCGGATTGAAGGAATTCTACTGTATATTTAATTTGTATACTTTCGTCTTGAATAGTATTTGTCATTATTTGAAAAAGATCAGTACTTGCAACCATTTAATACATTCCTTGTACATTACTGTAAGAAGAATGCTGTTTTGTAAGGAAGACACTGAAATATAGTTCAGACAATTCTATGTAATTTATCCATCATTATCATAATTATATAGACCTCCCTTCCTGCCTGCAAATTACAATTTCTGTTCCTTTTACATGACTCTAATAAGTTCTTGATTTTATAATATTGTGGCAGGCTGCTTCAGCCTGCCACATGGATACCACCCCAACCCAACCACACCGAAACTCCAACACACATTGAAACAAGAACGCACAACCAATGTGGTGATACAATAGTAAAGTCATAGGCTCCTGATGATGGATGTATTAATGTCCAAAACATTTTGAGCACAGAAGAAGTGAAATAAAACTTAATAAATTGTGACATCAAGTTGGTCTCTTATTCTTCAATTATCACAATGATGCACGGTCCAATAAACATAAGATCATAGTCGAAATATCAAAACTCAGATATTGTACTTCCATGTGAGTATTTTTTTTATAGAATTTTGTGGATATCACTGAATGTTTTTCATATAATAAATATGATTTACACATTATTACATAATTCAGTGCAGAGGATACTAAGGATATGTTAATGTCCCATCATTGCAGCACCAGCAAAACTGTACTATCATATGTGTATTAGAAATGAATGCCTTCCACTCACGTCATGCCATTTGTATGTTAGATATGGCACATTTTCACTAGTGCATTGCTGAAGGCATAGTATTCTTCAGTAAAATTTCCATCTTTTTCAATATCTTCTTCCACCTTCAAACAACAACATGTATTCCAGCCTGGTAAAAATTTCTTTCTGTCTGCAGCCACTGGCATATTACCAGCAGTGCCCCATCATTCACATTGTCTTTCAAAGGACTAAACAGGTGAAAATCTGATGCAGCAAGGTCAGGGCTGTAAAGTGAGTGTGGCATCACCATCCATTTTGTGATGGCCTCAGTGTTGCACACACTTGTGACAGTTTTCTTGTGGACAAAGGTGAGAATTCAGGCTTCTTACTGTTTCATTACATTGGTCAGAGTTTACTGTTGTGTCTGTGGGCAAGAATTTTGGAAGAATAATACTTTGCTCAACCCAAAAGACTGTAGCCATGATTGTTCCTGCTGATGGCACACTCTTGAATTTCTTCTTCCTTTGCCATGTCACGTGGCACACCATTCCCTCAACAACTGCCTGGATTCAGGTTCAGAACAGTAGACCCAGGTCTTGTACTCCATGACAGGGACAGGAAGCCATCATCTCCTGTATCATGTCATTGCAAAAGAGCAGTGGTGATAGCTTTCCTTGCCTCTTTGTGTGCATCTGTCAGTATGTGTCGCGACCCATAATTAGAATATCCAGTCTCTTCAGTAATTTCCATTATGTTCCTTTGCCAGTGGATAGGGTGGAACATAATTCATCTGCAAATGATACCAGGCATCACTGACTAATATTATTATTATTAGTACTTACCAGTCCAAGTGGCATATGGTGTCAGAAGACCTGAATCTTCATTGCTCATACTAATCTCTCTTTTACAGTCACATATTCTCTGATGAAGTCTTTAATTGCCAGTCCTGTAACGTGAAAATGTAGCTTGGCCACGTTCATTCCTCCTTTATCTCTTGTTCATTGAAATTCTTTCAAGATAACTACTCACTTTCACTGTCAAGTTCTTGAGTAACTTTGTTAATCTTGCATTGTCCAGTGGATGGGTTCCCTGGCAAGGATGTAGACAACCTTTGAAGGGATGAGCTTCGAAAGTTTGTTACCTTCCTTAAATACCCTACTTTCATATTTTCTATCTTTTTGAGTGCTGTTAACAAGTAAATATGTGCATATTATGTAAGATCTGTAGGTAAAACTATCCTAAATATTAGGTCAGAGAGCTTCAAAGCAACGTTCAGCAAGTTTTTCTGGGTTACCACTACCACTCTTTGGCTTTTAACTTCTGTACATCATTTGGTAACATTTATTAAGAGCTGTATTCTGTATTATTATCCACTGTGATACCCAAATACCTGAAGGTGAGAACCATTCCTAGTTGTCCTTTGTCACAGTAGACACGTTCCTCTTCTGTAATTCTTCCATCTGTCCTGTGTTTCAGTATTTTTGCTTTGTCCTTGACTTATTGTTGGTCCATTTTTCTAGGTCTTTTTGTCACATTTTCCATGTTTCCTTGAACTATGACAGTGATCATGTTGTTGTGTGTATTTGTACTACCGTGGATACTAGTGTTGTGAATTTCAAGGGACAGAATACAGTTTGGTTCAGAACAACATTCTGTAGAACTGTTAATCTTTGTAACAGTTGACAAGATGTCTGTACCTACATTAATTTGTATCTTGTCATGTGTCTGCCGATTTTTTATTAAAAGAGCTATGGGGTTGCCTTCCCTTAGTTCTTTCTATAATTTTTTCATGAGTATATCGTTGTTGATGCTGTCAAAATCCTTCATAAACTTGATAAATACTGGATATAACCTTCCATATGTATTTTGAAAGTTGTGCATTATGTTACTTTGGAGACACACTGTAATTATACAGTGGCAGAAGGCCCAATTGGTGAGGAGTGATTTCATGGGTGACTTTAGCACATGTTTTGTCAATACTGTGAGGATCTTCAGAGTATCTGGCCAACTCTTTACCTGTATGTTCACCGTGGTTCTGTACAGTCCCTTGCCTTCGTAGAGCATATTTTAAGTGGATAACCTCCAGCAATCTGGGATAGACTTGAGTTGCAAACACATATTCATTAATGCAGACATATCTCTATTCACATTTTCTGGGATAACCTTAAATGTAATGCCCAGTTTGGACCAGAATGCAATGCTGATGGATATAATAGCACTAAGTATTTTTCTTGATGTCTAGAGCATTCATCCCTCATAGTGTTCTGGGTCCTGCTAGGTTGGCTGTACCTTGTACTGTATTCTACCTTCACTGTCCTAGTAGCTACCTCTGCAGAGATGGCATGTGTTTGTACAGAGACATGTTTAGCACGGACCCTTCCAAGTATTTTATCCTTCCTTTATCACCAACACATTGTTTCTAGGTATTAAAAACAAAACTCATGTCAGAGGTAAAACTACAAAGGACACAAGAAAAAAAAAAGGCTGAAATTAAAAAAATGTGAAATTAGAAAAAAATACAGACTAATTATAGCAATACATCGACATTTACATCCAACCACAGAATTTAAAATGAAAATGTTATGATGATGAAGGCACTGAGTAGATGTGCAACTGAGGAAAGAAACGATTTATAAATGTTTATGTTCTGTGAATACAAAATATATCCATTGTACAGGTATAAGGAAATGCCCACGGTTAGTTTGACAGATTGGTTTATTGACCACCATGTTTGCAAAAATGTTGGGAGTTGTAACTTCTAATCAAAAGAAAAATATATATGTCATTAAATTGGCAAGAATGCCTCATAACCAGTAATAGAAGCACCAAAAGCAATTAAGTAGTACAACCTTTTGGGTATAATTTGTTAACACAATCATTCTGAGTCACATTCTATGGTGATGGTAACAGAGAAACAAGCATAAGAAAAGAAAATTGAAAAAGACAGTATAAATAATGCATAATATTGTATTTAAGCTATATATCATGTATTTGGTACTGTTTATAAGACTGCAAAGAAGAGAGACCATTTCATGGTAGACATACAGATATTGCGAAACATGTGTTAGTTGAAACAAAAACAAATTCATATAAAAAACAGTAAAAATTACAAGACAGGTATATGTGTGTATGGATGAGTCATTGTCACTTAGTTGAAAAACTGTGTTACATAGTACTTCCTTTTCTGAAACTACTAAAGCATATATCTTGGAGAGGCCTACATATTTAACATGGGTTTCATTGAGCTGGAGATTAGAGATGCTGGAAGTGTAACAAGAACGTTAATGTGTTTAATATTTATAAGGTTTTGTGCAGAAGTTTTTGTAAGAATGCTGTGAATGTTTTATACATGACAGTGCTTCTGTTATGTTGGGAAGAAAAGCTAATGCTGCGAGTCGTCTCAGAAACTTTCCTAAAATGACTGGCACTTATCTACTCTCAGATTAGAACTTGCCGGGAGGGACATTGTAGAGACAATCCACGGCATGAATTATTCCATAATCTGTTTCAACAGATTATATTCTCTATCGCCAATGTCCCTAGAATCAGTGAGAATTTAATGAACTTGCCAGCTCTTTATGAATCAGTTTATTAAACACTGGAAAATTACAGACGGTATGATGGGTGGCTTCCACAAATTACAGACGGTATGATGAGTGGCTTCCACAAATTACAGACGGTATGATGGGTGGCTTCCACAAATTACAGACGGTATGATGGGTGGCTTCCACAAATTACGGACGGTATGATGGGTGGCTTCCACAAATTACAGACGGTATGATGGGTGGCTTCCACAAAGTACAGACGGTATGATGGGTGGCTTCCACAAATTACAGACGGTATGATGGGTGGCTTCCACAAATTACAGACGGTATGATGGGTGGCTTCCACAAATTACAGACGGTATGATGGGTGGCTTCCA
>Ga0123355_10018377_pt1 | contig 11083 bp, 10 predicted proteins | sample TergutEmb28metaG_3_FD_89872 | JGI IMG/M metagenome (GOLD analysis project Ga0123355, IMG submission 89872) | Embiratermes neotenicus P1 segment gut microbial communities from Petit-Saut dam, French Guiana - Emb289 P1 | ecosystem: Host-associated > Arthropoda: Insects > Digestive system > Gut ...
ACTCCTTCCAAGAATTGTGTAGGTGACGGGCAATACGGTAATTAGCGCGTACGCCGCCCCTATTGACATGAGTACATAAAATGCTTCGTTGCGAAGCATTAAAGCGAGTGCCAGCATACAAACACAGGCAATTACAGACTTTTTTCTGAGTCTTGCCCTTTTTACTTTGCCCAAAATTGGGCGCGCCTTTGTATCAGCAGGGGCATATTTATATAGCCCAATACTGACTAAACCAAATACGATAAACAATACCCATACATTTATGCTTATACCTTGCAGTGCATAAGGCATAGCGACAAACATAAGAAGCGTCATTAAAGTACAGGCTATGTTATTGCTGGCATGTAGGCCGCTGGCGTACCTACGAATACAAGCAAAAGGCAGCCACGTTATTAAAGTGAAGGGTAGTATACCAAGCAGTGTAGCTATAAGCACCGTCAAGACCAGTTTTGGAACGTTATGAAGAAAAATTTCTACACCCAAAACCATTTTTTGTACGTCTGTACCTTCCTTTTTTACGCGGCAATTTAGACTGCTCACACATTTAACTGCAATAGAGTGGAGCATGTCCTTTTTCAACGCAGCACCTCATTTCTATTTTGTAGTTTTTTGCAATGAGGAAACTGTACCATATTTTAAGATTTTGTGGTGCAATATTCCCTGAACGTATCAAATAGATACGTTCAGGGCATGTTCGACACAAAAATCGAAAATTGTGCTTTAATAATTTTTATGTAAGACCTGTACCAAGCAAGGCAGAATTCACGGCTCTGCCTTGCTTGGCCTCCTTGAATGGGATACTTTGTACACATCAATTTGTGTCGAATATTCCCTGAACGTAGTAAATAGATACGTTCAGGGAATATTCGACACAAAAATCAAAAGATGTGATAAGGTGTTTTTAGAATGTGCAGGGGGAAATTTGTGGCACATGATGGAAAGGGGAGTGGTGTTGTGGATTGGATTGAATGATGGCGGATAGGTGGTTTTTTACTTATCTGCGAGATTGAAAGACTGCTATAGCAGTGAAATTTTAACAACAACTAAAAAAATTCAAAGGAGAAATTGAAATGAGCAAAAAAATAACAGGTCTATTTTTGATTTTGGTATTAACTATGGGTATTTCAGCACTAGCATATGCTACAGAGGAGCAGTCCGCAGAATACATTCCTCTTAGTCAAAATTACGTTGATATGCTTCAAGTAGCACTTGATAATGCCATACCAATTGCCAACATGGACAGATCAGCCAGCCAACTTGATTTTAATTGCAGGGATTCTGTATATTTATTTGTGAGTGATTTAATATCCTCTGCTGACAATGCAATAGGGTACCTTGTTTCTAGCATTGACTTTAGCTCTATGCAGAACAGTCGCATATCTGCCCATAATGTTTTAAGACACGAACTTTTCGACATTATTAATTATACAATACACGCTTGCGATGACTTTATCTACGTAGACTCTAATATTTCTTTTTCTATTGAAAGGCTTAAAGAGTTTGTAGGTTATGTGTGTACACTTTCAGATTATTATTCAGATGCATACTCACTTCTGGATAGCTTTATCACAATCGAACCTCGCACCAGTCCATACAATAGAATTGCCTTCGGAAGAAGGTCTGTTTTTGATCAATGGACGGGCACCCATACTGTATCATTAACTACAAGTGTTTGGTATTTTAGGCGTAATGATTCAGCAATTTTTTTACAGGCAGGGTCACATCGTTTTCACCCGCCTGTAATTCATGATAATCGAATGGTAAGTTTTGTTAACTACATGCACCATGCTTTTTTATCAAACGGAACATCAAGTGCTAATGTAGGTACAAATGTCATGGTAGGAATGATTCATCCGACTACAGGGTTTGTGTCTAATATAATTCACCTTGTATCTATAACAAGTTTTTCGTGGTAGTTCTTTGAATAATTAAGTGCTCTAATATGTATGCCTGTGTCAAGGAAGGTAAGGTTTACGGCTCTGTCTTCCTTGATTTCCTTAAAAAACCAACCCCTTGTTGTCTAATCCACAACAGGGGGTTGTCTATTCCTATCAAAATAATCCGCTAATTTCTCTCCAATATCCGCACCGTAATCCGGCAATGTTTCTCTACGTCTTAGCCAATCCTCTACAATACCGCGCTCTTCTGCAGTCATGTCCATAAGCGGAGGCAAAAATTTTGGCAAATCCAAATTTTGTGCAGTAAATACGGGGTCAAAAAAATCTACATCGTACTTTTCTATGACCACTATCGTACCAGCCGCCATATCGCCTATGCGCTTGTGCTTTTTGGAAAACATAATTACGAATAGCCCTACATACAGCATATCCAGCGTTGTACGGATAATCCCGCGTATCAACGCTTGGGTAAATTCTATCGGCTGGCCATTGTCGCGTATTACACGCAGCCCAAATAGCCGTTTACCAATGGTTTGCCCGTTCATTAATATTTCGCATATAACAAAATATCCCATGTATATGACAAAGGCAATGACGATAAGCGCGGCAATTATTGTACTTAGGCGTATCATAACACCCATGTTAACGAATTGACGGTTAATGCCAAAAAGTATGCCAAAGCATAGCAGAATGGCAAAAAATTGCAGCAGCGAATCTATGATAAGTGCCGCCAAGCGTGCGCCAACGCCTGCAAGCTTGTATTCTACTTCTATGTTTGCCGGGGTTATTACAGTGATGGTTTTCATGTTACCCTCCGTGATTGCAAATATCTATTCACCGCAGATACGGTGAAATGCTCTGCCGTACTTTCTACACTAGGTATGCCCATGACATTTAATTTGCGTATAATTTGCCGCCGTTCGTCGTGAAATTTCTGCGCGGTTTGCTTGAGCACTTTGTCGTAAGGCTTCTTTGCATCCGGTGCTTCTGCCATAGCTGTTAGCGACTCGTTTTCCATAAAAACGACTATGGGCATATGCCGCCGTTTCAAAATAGCGATGTGTGCAATTAAATCTTCCGCTTCTTCAAGAACCTCAAAGTCTGTGAAGATGAAAACGAGGCTGCGGCGCTTTTGACGCTCGCACAATGCTTGAAATGCGCCTTCATAGTCTGCGGTTTGGCGGTTGTCTGCCACGTTATACAAGGTTTCCATAAGCAGGTTCCTATGCAGTGCGCCTTGGCCGGGCGCAATATGCGCCTGTACTTTGGAGTCGAATACTAAGAGCCCAATTTTGTCACTCTGCTGGTTTACAATGTCGCTTAAAACAAGTGCGGCGTTTATGGCGTAATCCAGCTTTTTGAAACCATCTACCATGTAGCTCATTGGGCGGCCTATGTCCAGCAAAATATACACAGGCTGGTCGCGTTCCAGTTGGTATTGGTTTATCATTAATTTATTTTCGCGAGCAGTTGCTGCCCAGTTGATTTTGCGATAATCATCGCCTTCTACATATTGGCGCAGGCTTTCAAAATCGGTTCCGGCGCCGTATTGACGCAGGTTTTTTTCGCCTGTTGGCAGCAGGCGGTGGTTTTGCATCATGAGGCGGTATTTACTTAAATCTTTTACATTTGGGTACACTTTGTATGTGGTGGGGCAGGGGAGGGATACGTATTTTTTGCACAGCCCCATAAGCCCCGTGTAGCGCAAATAAACCTTGCCGGAGCTGAAGCTGCCGCGCTTTGTGGGGATAACAGTATAAGAAAATGCCTGCTCCTCGCCAGTATCTACAAAGTGGGTTGTATCTTGTGGCGGGATGATGTTAAAATGCCGCAAGCTTTCGTCTTTGCCTTGGATGTCCAGCCCGTCACGGAAGGTGTTGCGCACGTAAAAAGTTATGGTATTCTCCACTTTGAAATACAGCTTTTGCTCGTTTGCGCGGCGCACTTGAAGGCACTTGGGGTTTGGGGTTAGAAATGCGTCCAGCCCTAAAAGCCCCAAAATCAGCAAGTTCCAAAACAAGAAAATGGGGCCATGAAAGCCGAATGGCCATGCTGCAAGTGTAAGTATAATGCCAAGGGCTGTTAGATATACATAATTTCTGGTTACGCCCATAATTTAATCCATGCCTCCTTCGTCGGCGGGCACGGTCGGTTGGTATGAAAAATCTAAAAGCGGATTTTTCACACTTCTTACCGCGGAGCCTTTACTTGCGTGAGTATGCTTTCTATGACTTGATCGGGGGTTATGCCTTCAATTTCTGCTTCGGGTTTAACCATTATGCGGTGGCGCAAAACGGGCAATGCCAAGTAGCGAACATCATCGGGGATTACAAAGTCGCGTCCTTGTAGTGCCGCATATGCCTTAGATGCCATTAAAAGTGCCACACTGCCGCGCGGACTGCTGCCATACTGAACCGCCCCAACACGCCGTGTTGTTTCCACCATGCTAACAATATAGTTGAAAACGCCTTCTTCTACCGCAACATTTTGAATCTCCCGCCGCACCTCCGCAATGTCCGCCGCAGAACATACCGGTGTCAAATCTTCCAGCTTGCCGCTGCTAAAGCCTTCGTGAACCATGTGCAGCATTTGCTTTTCTGCTGCAACGCCGGGGTAGGTGATGTTTATTTTCATCATAAAGCGGTCTGTCAGGGCTTCCGGCAGGGGGTATGTGCCTTCGTATTCCAGCGGGTTTTGGGTTGCCATTACAAAAAAAGGTTCTTCTAAACGGTGTGTTTGCCCGTCTATGGTTATTGCGCGTTCTTCCATTACTTCCAGCAATGCGGATTGCGTTTTGGGCGGGGTGCGGTTTATTTCGTCTGCCAAAAACAGCTGGGTAAATAATGGCCCTTTGCGCAATTCAAATTCGGACGTGCGCTGGTTGTATACTTTTGTACCCAAGATATCCGACGGCATAATATCAGATGTAAACTGCATCCGTTTGTACGTTACATTCAAAAGCTGAGCCATGGATTTTGCCCAAAGGGTTTTGGCAAGGCCGGGTACGCCTTCTATCAGTACGTGCCCGCCTGCGAACAGGGCTGTGAGTGCCATGTCGGTTAGGTTTTCTTGGTTCAACACCCGGTTGTTGAGTTGGGTTTTTATATTGCTTGAAAGGTCTGTTAGTGCCATTATCGTTTCCTCCTGGTTTTCATATATAATCGCGCAAGTGCGTGTACATGTTCGTTTTCTTCGCGCTCGTGTTCTTCGTAATATTCTATTGGGTTGCCAAAGCGTTTGCCCAAGTGCCATACTATTATTATACCCAACAGTCCAAGCTGTACAATAATTAGGCGTACAATAGCGGGTAGGCGGTTGAAAAATATTTCTGTAGCTGGTGGATTGTGGTAGTACTCTGCAAATATGATTCGGCCGGTGTTCCCATTGCTGATAATTGCGTGTATACGCGCGCCTGTGTCGTGGTCGTTTATCATGTTGATGTTTGTGATGTCGCTGGAATGCCCCCTGACCAGTACGCCTTGCCCATGCTCGTATATCGTTAAGTTGCCAAAGCGGGTACCCGGAGAATGCATAAGCGTGTCAAGAATTGTTGATGGGTTGTTATGCAGGAAGATGAGCCTACCGCCGGAATACACCCAATCTAGTAGTTCTTCCGCTTTTGCGTAATCGAAATGTGAGTGGTGGGGCTGAATAAAAATATATGCGTAATCGGCATTGGTGCGTGCGGTCAGTGGCCTGCGGCTTACGCGTACGGGATATCCCATGTGCCGAAGTGTATCGTACAGCAGGCTTGCGCCGCGTTCCCCTGTAGTGGATGCTGCGAAAGGGCGGCCGTCGTAGTCGCTGCTGAATGAATGCAAAACGATAGCCGCTATGATTACGATAACTGCGGGGAAAATGAATTTTTTTAGTTTGTTCACGATGCATCACCCCGACTTCTATAAGCTATCAAGGCATCTACAGCTTTTGTGAAATCTTCGTATACGTCATCATTTATGTTTTTATACCCAAACCATGCCCGGTGAAAAGCATCCGCAGTGCATTCGAATGGCGCAAGCAGGGTAGGGGTTGCATCTTTTACCTGCTGCAAAATAAGTGCGTTGGTTGCAGACGGTTTTATTTCGATAATCTGCTTTTCGTTTAGGGCAAGCAATGCGGCGATGTATCTGTAACGGATAGCGAGGCGTCTGTCGTTTGTGTTTTCGCTAAGGGTGATAAGTTCCGCAACGGAGTAATTTTTCCGCGTCAATTCTTCAAAAATATCGGATAAATCGTGGTGCTTAATTCGGTTTCTTCTTTTATATGTGCGATAGAGCAACACGCCTGCAACCACCACCAGTATTATGCCAATGAATACAAATACCAAGGCAATTATATCAAGGTTGTAGCTTAAATCGGAAGGCTGTATGTTCATATTTAAGCCCGAAAAAATGCGGTATAGCAAGTCATTAAACCATTCCGAAATCATCGCGCTTAGGGAAGTGCGCCGCCCCATAAGCCGGTCGTAACGGGAAGTTGCAAGTACTTCGTTTAATGCATCGTAGAAGTCTGTGTTATTCATGACACAAGCCTCTCAAGCCTAGCTTCAATATCCAAGCCTTCCTTTTTTATGCGCTGGTTAAAATATAGTGTCGCCTGAAAAATGCCATCAAGCGGGATTATTGCAAACATTATAGCAAAAGAAGCAAGGCCTGCTATTAAGGTGATGCCGCTGATTAGTGCATAATCAATATATAAATCAAAAACTGTAGAAAGAAAGCCCACAAATACACCGGCAAAAGCCACCGCCCCGTATATTGTGGTCCAAATGACGCCAATTATTAAAAGCCAAAGCAGCCGCATACCTGCTATCTTCCAGAATTCGCCACGGATAAGCTCCCAAGAACGCATGAGCGCATTAAAAAATGTTTTCCGCTCAAATGTGGCAACAGCTACGGATAGGGAAAACATATTCATATAAAGCAAGTATACAGCCATCAAAACTAAGGCCAAGAGCACAAACCCCCAAGGCGTATTATGTGGTAAGTATGAAAAAAAGCCGGATGCGAAGCCCACAAAAATGAGCACAAGAAACGGCAATGAAGCCAAAGCTTGTGCTATAAGCGCACCAAATACTCTAAGGGCAATACGCGGCAACTGCCCGACGGGAAGGTTTTCTTTGCACCCATAAAAAGCAGACTTGGAAATAAGAATGTGCCCGGCGGAAGATACCGATTGCCACAGCAAAGCAATCGGCATTACAATAGTAAAAACCAGCAGTATTAAACCAATATCATTGCTATATGCATAACCCAATGGGGCGGATATTGCCATAGCAGGCACCGCAAATATAGCTATGGCGATAGCGGCAACAATGCCTATGACAAAGAAAGCTAAATATGAAATAATCCCCCAAATAGCGGCAAATCCCAGCTGCCGGCCAAAAGATTTTTTGTATACATGAATAGCGCGGTCCATAAGTTCTGCCGTGGTCATTGGTAAAAAGTCGTTGTTCATGGAAAAAGTCACCTCTACTTGCATGATACCACAAGGTAAAATGAAAGCCAAGAATTTATGTTGCCCTATATGTTACCCTAATTGTAATACGCAATTCCCAATTGCGTGCGATTTGTTACACCCAGCTTCTCCATTATAACCACAATGTTATTGCGCACCGTGCCTTCGCTTAAAAACAGCACTTCGGCAATTTCCTTATTGGTAAGCCCTTGTGCTACAAGCCGTGCTATATCTTGTTCGCGCGGAGTCAAGTATTCCAGTGCGGGGTTTGGCTGTGGAGTGAGTTTGCGTAGCACGTCTGTGTCAAGTACGCTTGTGCCGTCCATCATGGTGTGCAAGGCCGTGGCAATGCCGGATATTTTATCCGTTTTTAACAAATATCCATCTGCGCCGGCAGATAACGCTTGCTGAATATTTGGCCGGTCGTCAAAAGTTGTAAGCATCATAATGCGAATGTGCGGGTAGCGGCTTTTGATTAGCTTTGTTGCCGCTATGCCATCCATTCCGGGCATACGGATATCCATGAGCACAGCATCAATTTCGTTATTTTTACATATATCCACGGCTTCTATACCGTCTGCTGCGCAAGCAATTACGGCAATTCCTTCTTGCCGCGATAAGGTTAGCTCAAGGCTTTTTCTAATTAATTGGTCGTCATCTACAATTAATAGTCGCATTTTTTCACCCCTGTGGTATAATCTTGAGAATTATTTAGATTATACCACAAAAAGGAGTTGCGCTTATGGAAAATCAATTGAAACGCAAGTATGGACTTTTAACTGCAATTTGTATGGTTGTAGGCACTGTAATTGGTTCCGGCATATTCTTCCGTAACGAAGCGATTATCGCGTATACCGGCGGCAGAATGTGGATTGGAATAGCGGCCTGGCTGGTGGGGGGCTTTATAACGCTGTCTGCGACCTATGTATTTGGTGTTTTGGCAACACGGCACGAGCGCGTCGGCGGCCTGGTTGACTACGGCGAAGCTCTATTGGGCAAAGGATACGGCTACTTTTTTGGCTGGTTTATGGCCACTATGTTTTACCCTTCTATGACGGGTATTCTGGCGTGGGTTTCTGCGCGGTTTACCGTTGTGCTGTTTGGCTGGGAAGTGGATTCGTTTTTCTCTGGTCAAACCTATGCAATTGCGCTGTTTTACCTGATGGCCATTTATGCCGTTAATGTACTTAGTCAGAAACTGTCTGGCAGGTTCCAAGTTTCTACCACGTTTATAAAGTTGGTGCCTCTCGTTTTGATGGGTATTGTGGGGACAATTGCCGGGCTTGCAAACGGGACTACAGTTGCAAATTTGCAATCCGATTATGTACGCAATGTGGTGGACAACCCATTTTTAGCCGCACTTGTTGCTACAGTGTTTGCTTACTTGGGCTGGGATTCGGTACTTGCAATTAACTCGGAGGTTAAAAATTCGAAAAGAAACCTGCCAATTGCCCTTGTTTCCGGTATGCTTATTATTATGACAGTATACGCCTTGTATTTTCTTGGCATATTTAGTGCCGCGCCTGTTCAAGAACTGGCGGATGGTACAGGCGTTAGGGGTGCATTTGTCAGCGTATTTAGCGAAATTGGCGGTACAGCGTTGTTCGTGTTTATCGTGATATCCTGCTTAGGGACGCTAAACGGTTTAATTGTTGGCGGGCAGCGCGCCTTCTATGCTATAGCCATTAGGGGGCAAGGCGTCAAGCCGGAAACATTTTCGCAAGTAGATAAGGCAACAAATGTGCCAAACAATTCCGCGGCTGTGTTTGTGCTGTTGGTGTCGTTGTGGATGTTGATATTTGCGGGGAATAGAGCAGGCTGGTATGGAGATTTTGTGCTGGATATTCCGGGGCTTGTACCTATTTTCTTTCAGCTGTTTTTAATCCCGATATATTTTATGGTTGTTTTTAAGGAGAGAACACTTGGCGCGTTTAATCGCTTCTGCGCTCCATTTGTTGCAATGCTTGGCTGTTTCTACTTGCTATACGCCGCGTTAATTTCGCAGGGGTTAGTGCGTGTGCTTGTGTTTGCGGCCATTTTTGCAACGTTTATGCTGTCCGGAGTTTTGTTTTATAAACGGAAATAGGAAAGAGTGAAAATAGCAAAACAGGGGCTTAATAATGCAGCCCCTGTTTTGCCAAAGTATTATGGAGTTTCAATAGATGTTATATCGTCTATTTTGGATAGTTTTCTGATAGGCCCTGTCAAGCATACACACACACCAATAACAATGTACGATATTCCCTGTATGATGAATACCGTATCAACATTTGCTATAAGCGTTCCCAGCAAACCCCCAAGTAACGCACCAAGGGCACTGCTGATACTAAACAAGCTGGTGGTAATCGTATTAACCCGCGCAATCATATGCTTTGGCGGCAATTTTTGCATCAATGTTCTAAAGAACATGCCTATTGTGCTGCCCAAACCTATATATAGAATAAATATCCACAAGGCTCTGGAAAAATCTTGGGCTATAACATGTACAAAAATAATCCTGGCTATTCCCGCAAGAATGAAACATGCAACAAAAATTTTCCATACTTCAAGTTTTGGCCCAACAATTCTGGATATATAGGACCCAAGTATACCGCCCACCATAGCAAGGGCTGTAAGAATAATGTATCCGGAAGCTTCGCCTGTGTGTATCTGCGCAAACATAGGCAGGTTTACATATGCGACGCTTGCGAATATATCCATAAATACGAGGAAAACAATCAGAAAGAGCATAACTCCGCGCCTTACGAATATTAGCCCTTGCTTAAGCTCGGCAAAATATGTTTTGAATATCGCTTTATTTGCCGGTGTTTCAGGCTTTTTAGGCTCTGGGCTACGCAAGAAGGCAGAGAAAACCAGTGCTATTAATAATACAGCAACATTTACTGCATATACAACTTGGAACCCGCCGTTACTATCTATTGTTAAGTATAGAAAAACGCCTATACCAAGGCCAAAAAGAGTAGCGACAATACGGATAAGGGCATTGGCTTTAATCAAATCCTCGTTGCTTACAATCATTGGCAGTAGGGCAGTTTCCGCTGGCTGGTCGATGACCAATGCGATATAAAAAATAAAAATTGCAAGTAGAAAAAACCAAATCCCAGGCGAAAAACTAAAGGGTATAACAAGTAAAAGCCCGGCAATGACAAACTGCACGAAGCAAGCGATTCTCATTAATGTAACTTTATTACGCCTATCTACAAAAGGGCCTATGATAAAGCTCGCTACGAATGGGAATGCGAACATAAACCCAACGGCACCTGTGTAAAAAGGGTTTTGATATTCAAAATGTATCATCCACATCATAAAGATGCTGAATATACCGCTGCTGATGCTTCTGAAAGTTTGGAACAGCAAAAAATTTCGGAAATTACCGTTTTCTAAGAATAGTTTTGACATGTTACTGCCACCGCCCATCTTCGAACTTTTTCTTCTTTTTCTTTTTTGCTGGGCGCGCAGCACTGTTTATAACCCATGCCACCACAAAGAAGAGCCAAGCATGTCTCCATTGCCCTGTAAAGAACCCAACGCAAAGGAACGCTATTGCAGCGATGCTGTATATGGAAACGTTAAAACGTCCTGTTCTAAAAAATGAAATCACTTCCGTCAAAAGCCAGGCGAAAATAAATATAACCCAGCCAGGGTGCCACAGCCCCCAGTAAATGCCAATAATTAAGTACGCAAGGGTAGCCAGTGGATAAATAACACTCTTGATACCTTCGCCGCCC
>Ga0123355_10018378_pt1 | contig 11083 bp, 8 predicted proteins | sample TergutEmb28metaG_3_FD_89872 | JGI IMG/M metagenome (GOLD analysis project Ga0123355, IMG submission 89872) | Embiratermes neotenicus P1 segment gut microbial communities from Petit-Saut dam, French Guiana - Emb289 P1 | ecosystem: Host-associated > Arthropoda: Insects > Digestive system > Gut ...
TAGGCGCTTTTTATAAGCCCTTGAAAACACACTGTATTGAAAACCTATAAAGGGTTTATAAAAAGCGCCTACCTCTCGCTTTCAATGTGCCGCATAGCGGCACATGCCGCCTACGGCGGCAATAAGCCAATGCCCCTATGGGCTTTTTCTAAAACTCGCTATGACTATTAAACCACCGACGCTCTACTTAAAAGCGTTGGTGGTTTTTATTTTGCATTCCTCTCCAAAGCCATGGTATAATCGCAATATCGCGTAAATTTATGTGCTTTAGAAAAGCAAGGTGCTGGTAAGGTTATCATGGGACAGTTTGCTTAAAGGGTTTTTCTGACCTCTAACTTCTGGCCTCTAACCTCTATAGAGGAGGTATTAGACATGTATCAAACAGGTGAAAAGATCGTCCATCCATTGTATGGGGCCGGGGTTATTGAAAACCTTGAAGAAAAAGAAGTTGAGGGTATTTTGCAAACATATTATGTCTTGCAAATCCCTATAGGCAATCTTAAAATCATGATTTCTGCCGCCAAGGCCGAAGCCCAGGGGATTAGAACCATTCATCACAAAGATGAAATAGTGGGGATTATCTCAAGTATTATCGATTCTCCGGTAGATATGCCCGATAACTGGAATCAACGGTATAAAGAAAATATGGAGCGCATAAAATCCGGGCAGCTATCCGAGGTTTCTTTAGTGTACCGCAATTTGCTTTTAAGAGAGCGGGAACGTGGCCTGTCCACAGCCGAAAAAAAACTTATGACCACCGCCAAGCAGATTATCCTTTCGGAGCTCATTCTCTCAAAAGAAATGGATCGCCTGGAGGCAGAAACCTTGCTAGAAGAAATCTTTGGTTAGCCATGCATTTTGATGCCCATGTACACAGCGCGGCTTCACCTGATTCCGAGCTTAATCCCGTTGATGCAATAAGGGCCCTTAAAGCCAAAGGGTTGGGCGTGGCCTTTACCGAGCATGTGGATTTTGTGACCCCAAATGAGGGTAGAGACATGTCGGCACAAGACGCCCCAAGGACTACTCTTGGGGATTTTAATTGTGATTTAGAGATATATCCGTCTCAGTACAGGCCTATCCGAAAGCAATATGCGGATTCGGTGTTACTAGGAGTAGAGATTGGCCTTAACGTTGCGTATTTCCCCCTAAACAGCCAAGTAGCCGACGGAGACTATGATTTTGTGTTGGGCGCTATTCACTATGTAGACGGATTGGATATATATCATTCTTCTGATGAAATGGAACCGGGGGATTTATGCCGCAGATATTTGACCTATGGAAGAGAAATGGTCGAGTATTGCGGTTTTTTTGATTCCTTTGCGCATATAGATTATATCGCCCGGTACAACACGAGGGTTATGCGTATTTTTAAATACGACAGCTTCCCACAGGAATTTGACGCGCTGCTTAAAACTTTGGCAGACAGAGATCTGGCCTTGGAGATAAATACCAGCCGGTTCGGCAACAATAAGTTGGTGGGCCAGTTGCAGCCGATTTACAAACGGTTTAGAGAACTGGGTGGACGATATGTAACAATCGGCTCGGATGCCCATAATGAATACAGTCTTGGGCGGTATTATGCCGAGGCGCTGGGGCTTGCCAATATGACAGGGCTTACGCCGGTTTATTATAGGGAGCGGAAGAGATATGTCTGCGAAAGGTAATTTATGGGAGCAGCCCACTCCCTAATTTATTAAGGAGGAATAATCACATGCTAAGAAATTTTAAGTTGTACACAGAAAAGGATTACACCGCAATGAGCCAAAAGGCTGCGGAGGTTTTTGCAGAAGCGGTTAAAGCCAATCCCAACGGGGCTTTTGGTTTTGCCACCGGCTCAACTCCGGTTGGTATGTACGAAGCACTAATCCAAATGCAGAGGGAAGGCAAAGTGGACTTGCGAGGCATAACCGCCTTTAATTTGGACGAATATTATCCCATTCAGCCGGACGACCCGCAGAGCTACGCATATTTTATGCGGCAAAATCTCTTTGACGGGATCGGGCTTCCTGCTTCCAGTGCGCATATCCCTGGTGGCGCCGCCAAAGACCCAATCGCCGAATGCGCTGCCTACGATGATAAAATAGCAAGTGCCGGCGGGATAGACATGCAAATATTGGGAATTGGCACCAATGGGCATATCGGCTTTAACGAGCCTGCCCAGGGGTTAAAAGCCACAACAAGCTACGAGCCATTAGCAGAAGCCACAATTGAAAGCAATTCCAGGTTCTTTGCATCCCCCGAAGATGTGCCGCGCCATGCCCTAACAATGGGTATGCACACCATTATGATGGCACGGCGGATAATTTTGCTGGCCAACGGCGAAGGCAAGGCGGGTATTTTAAAGGAAGCTCTTTGCGGCCCCATTACAACCATGGTACCCGCGTCTCTTTTGCAATTGCACCAGGATGTGACCGTAATAATAGACGAAGCTGCGGCAAAGTTATTGTAAGAAGCTGTATTCAACTCTGATAATTCCGATCTTTTAAACAACAATAGGACATTCCATGACACCAAAGAGAGAACGTAAAAATAATTTTGTTAAGCAAGCCGCCATCTTGGTAGCGGCTTCGCTTCTTGTACGGCTGATAGGCTTTTTCTACCGCCTACCTCTTACAGAGATTGTAGGGGATGTGGGAAACGCCTTCTATTCGTCTGCTTATTATATATATGCGTTTGCCATAACCATCACCTCTGGGGCCTTACCCGCCGCTATTTCCAAACTGGTTAGCGAGCGGGTAGCCCTGGGCAAGTATAACGACGCCCACGAGTTGTTTAAAACAGCCATGGGTGTCGCCGCTATATTGGGTGCTGTTGTGGCTCTTTTTATGTTCTTAGCGTCTGATTGGCTTACGGGTCTTAGGTTCTTTAACTTCCCAGAAGCGGCATATACTGTGCGGGCATTGGCCCCTACGGTTTTTGTTGTGGCGCTTCTTGCAGTGTTTCGCGGATACTTCCAAGGTATGAACACCATGATACCCACGGCAATCTCACAAGTTGTGGAGCAGATTTTCAACGTATGCTTTTCCCTTTGGTTGGCCCATGTGTTTTTTCGCACAGCCTCCAGGTTGGAACACGCTGCGGCTGGGGCCGGGGCCGGTACAGGTATTGGTGCGGTTGCGGGGCTCATCGTTGTAATCGGGTGCTATTTGCTGGTTGCTCAAAAGCTAAGGGTGCGGGCGGCAGGCAACAGACATACCCAGACCCTTAACGGCGGCGTAGAGCGGCGCAAGGCTCATATCAAGGCCCTGCTATTGACGGCGCTTCCTATCGTAATCGGGATGGGGATTTATCAAATTGCCAATTTTATAGATATGGGAATGGCAAAAGATAGAATCATGTCTACAGGCTATTTTTTGGAGGATCAGGTTGACGCAATGGTAGGGCAGTTTACAACAAAATTTATACTGCTTACGACCTTGCCCGTGTCTCTGTCTGTGGCGTTGAGCCAAGCCGTTATACCGGATATTTCCTCTTCCAGGGCACTAATGGATAAAGCCGCCGTGCGGCATAAAATCAATACCGCTTTGCGGTTAAGCATGGCTCTTTCTATCCCGGCAGTGGTGGGGCTTTCTGTGCTGGCGGATCCGATTTTGGCACTGCTTTTCCCAGGGCACCCCGAGGGCGGGTGGCTTCTTAGGTATGGGTCGATCAGCATAATATTTTTGGCTTTGGTGCAGGTATCCACCGGGGCATTGCAGGGGATAGGAAAGGTGCTGCTACCTGCAATCGCAGCCTTTTTTGGTGTTATTATTAAAATCCCGGTCAACTGGTTTTTGCTGGGCATCCCCGAAATTAATATTTTGGGGACGGTTATCAGCACGATTGTTTGCTATGTAATTGCCGCTGCAATAAATTTATATTTCCTGTACAAGCACACGGGAGTAATGCCGGACTATGTCGGCGCTTTTTTAAAGCCCGCTTTTGCGGCCTTTGGAATGGGGCTGGTGTGCTTTATAACCCACCACATGGTGGGGCTTATTGCACCGGATAGGGTTGCCACTGTGATGGCCCTTGGGATAGGTGTGCCGGTTTATTTGCTTTTGATGTGGATGATAGGGGGATTTCCGCAGCATGGAGCAAGATTGCCGCTGCCTGGGTTTGTTCGTAGGTGGTTTGGGTAGGAGGTGGGACTTGAAAAATGGTGAGGATTGTCTTGGTAGTTTGGGGAAAATCGCTATTTTACCGTGTTCTAAGGGTTAACTGAAAAACGTAGGCGTTAAGTAATTGTAGTTGCTTTCAATTGGTTTCGGTTAATGCTTACAATTATACCGTCAACTTAGGCAACAAGTATAGTTTGTACATGCTTTTTGAAATGGAGTGGTAACAATCATGAATAAATCAGAATTAGTAGTTGAGAATGAAATTCGGAAGTTAATATCAGAAAAAGTAATTCCATTATGCTATGACAATAGTGTTGCTATTGAAATGATGGAAAAGAAAACTGTTTCAGATATTGTAATTTTCAGGAATACACCTGTGCCTAGAATGTTTTTGATTGAAGTCAAGAGTTACAAGAGTACTAATGGTCGTATAGGTTTTGGCGGAAAAGGCGAAGGTATACAACCTGAAATATTGATAAAAAGACCAAAATATCTAGAAGAACATATGCGCTGGGTCTTTTGCCAAGAAAACGATGATTTCTATTATGTTTTAACTAACGATGAATGTTGTGAATACATTGCGGGGGATAGGATTGGGTTGGATAAGCAAAACAACTTCAGATTAAGCCTGTTCAAAAATATAAAGCCGTTGTCCGAATCAGAATTTATTGAATATGTTTTTGAATGGCTAAGATGTTCTTGAAGCACCGACACTTTTCCACAAACATCGGTCGGCAAACCGTCGGCACGGAGAACGCTGAAAAGCCCGCAACTCCTTGATTTCATTCGAATTTCGAGCGAATGTTTGGCCTTCTTGAAAACCGATAACAAGCATATGATAAAATAGCGGATATACGCTATTCTGCGGGTATCCGTAAAGGTAGCTGGTTGCGTGATAATTGCAGGTAGTTTCATTTGCTTGTTATAGCTTTCAGTTAATTCGCATTATTACGCCGTCAAAATGGGCGGCAATATGCCAATGCCCTATAGTTTTTCGCCACCATTACATATCGCCCCATAATTACAATGCCGGCAAGGGCTTTTATCTCCCTTTGCGCAGGGCCTCGCCTGTATATCCCCCTGCACCATTCTCAATCCAAGTTCCCTTACCTTATCCTCCGCCACTTGCCCCAGCGCAGCAAAATCACCCGGTGACAGCACCAAGGGCTTTCCGATTTTGGATATACGTCCGTCTTTATTGAGTTTTAATGAAATAACCGATGAGTCCCCCCCAGGCGCTAAGCCCTTGTCCATCCCTTGCAATACAGCTTCCCCGTCCAGTGTCACGCCAGACATACGAAAATCCTTTAATAATGCCTCGTCTCGTGCATCCTCGCCTAAATCGCTGTCCACATCAATTATCGGGTCGCTTATGGGAAAATAAAACACTCCTGCCGGGCTAATTGACATATTATGGGCATGGCTGGGTTGCATCCAAGTACCCCAACCGTCATTCTGGGCTTGAATCGGAATCCCGCCATCTGTAATCGCTTTCATGTACAGCATCAGCTGCAACTGCGTTCCCTGTTCCAATTCTGCCATATCAAAACGGGCCGTGCCGGATTTGTAGTCAATGATTCGTACATATTGCCTTCCGTCTTTGCCTTGCAGCATATCTACCCTGTCTATCCGGCCTGTTAGCTGCAAGCTTCGCCCGTCATCCAATTTTATGCCGCCTGTCATTCCAAAATCCAATTCCGCCCCAAGGGGCACGAAGTTCCCCCGTTTTAATTGTTCGCACATGGCCCATATAGAGGCGGCGCATATCCCCTGCACCTTGTTTAAAATATGCCGGTTACGCGGCGTTGTGTGGAAAATCTCCGTTTCCGATGTGGTTATTATTTGGGTTACAAGATCGTTTATGCCGCTGCGGTTTAAAGCATGTATAACCACTTTGCCTTGGGCGATGTCGTTTGTAACCCGGGCCAGAACATCATGATACAAAGTGCCAAGGTCTGTTGGCAAAACCTGATAACGTGCGCGGGGTCTTGCCTGCAATAAGTAATCCATAAAATACCGAAAGGGACATCGGGCAAAAGCCTCCAGTCGGGATGCAGCGGTTATAATCGAAGGGCCGTATAAATCCTCTGCCCCCTCTAAAACGGTTGGGGCATCTTGCATCCCGCCCGGGAGAGGGTCATACTCGCGCAGTATCGGGGCCTTTTGATGTATTAGCTGCGGGAACAAGGCTTGCAGCCGTTTAAGCACATGAGAAGGGCGCAATGCCTTCCCCCCCGGCTCCCCTTCCGCATAAATAAAGCTCAGCTTCTCGGTGGGTTGGCATAGTGTGCAGTATAGGGCGTAGTGCTGCTCATTTATACGGGCCAGATTATCCGGCGCAAGCTCTATGCCAGAGCCTTCCAATTGCTTGCGCTCATCCTCCGAAAGCAGCCCCGGGCTTGGGGCAATGGGGGGTAATGAACCGTCGTTGGCACCCAGCACAAGCATTGCTTTGATATGAGGGTAGCGCGAACGTCCCGTATCCCCAAGCACCACCTGATCCACGGTGGGGGGGATACGCCCAAGGCCCACTTGGGCCAAGCCCGCGTCCAAAATAGACGCAAAGGATTCCAAACTGACCTTCTCATCTCCCAAAATTTCGACTAACTTATCAAAAACCTGGCATATCTTGGGCCAGATTTGCTTGTGGACACGGGCGGCTGCCATATCCCCCGCAGCCATATGAGCATCAAACCACTGCTGCAATGTCTCCGGGACGTTTAAATGATAAAGCATCTGAAAAACCTTATGACTAAACCCACGGACGGTATCCTTGGCCTGCCCTGTCCCAAAAGGTGAAAGCGCAGAAAGTAAATGTAAACGCCCAATTTCGGGTGTTTTTTCTGCCTTCTGCCCTCTGCCCTCTGCCCTCTGTCTTCTGTCACCTGCCATCTCATACTGCCAACGATATCCAGATATACCGTGTGCTAAGGCATAGTTTTCTAAGATATCGATTGTATCCACATCCAAATCGGTAAGGCGGGTTTTAAGAAAACGAAACACTCCCTCGTAGCTCCAATTATGAGCTAAGATGCTAAGGGCTGCGCGGATTAGCTCTGTAAGTGGGTGGGACATGATGTCAATTTCGGTGTCTATAAACAGGGGAATGCCCAAGCGGTCGAAGGCAGTTTGCAAGGTTTTTTCATAGTGGCTTCTGTCACCACAAACGATGGCAATATCCTTGAAACGATAGCCCGAATTTACCCAGGTTAAAACCCTGTGGGCAGCGCCGTATACAGCGGTGTATCTGTCGGGGGCGGATAGGATTTCTATGGGGATGTTGAGCACCCCATCTTCATTCCTTCCACTACCGTCATCCCGGGCTTGACCCGGGATTCCCCTAACTTCGCCAAAACTGTTGGGATTCTGGGTCAAGCCCGGAATGACGAGAGTGGCAGAGTCCAAAGAGGCCAGGCTACGCATTTTATGTTGCATACTAAAATTTTGTGCAAAAAGGGCCATACCCGGGTTTTGGGCATGGCGATGATTTTCCTTCATATATAATGCCGGGAGTACTGTGATATGCGCGTTTTTCGCAAGGGCGGCAAGCTTCTCCTCCGTGTGCCTGGGGGTGGCAAACAGCGGATCCGGGGCTGCGCCAGGGGTATCTCGGGTGGTTAGAGTAATCTTTACATCGGCCCCTTGTTTCATCAGATACAGCAAAACCTGCCGTTCTTGGGGGGTAAACCCCGCAAAGCCGTCTGCCCAAATTTTCGCGCCTTTTAGAAGCGGGATTTCGTTATTTTCTTCCGCCAGTTTTTGTACAAGCAAGTCAAGCATATCATCTGCCAATACATACCGGCCTTTAACCGCCGCCCTATAACGGGCTGCAATTAATGCCAAGTCTTGCAGTTTTGCGCCGAGTGTCGGGTTCATGGTATCGCTTCTTAGCTGCAGATCCTCCGAGCCAATATTATAATGATTTAACTCTGTGATGGTGGCTGCAAGGGCATCAACAAAGCCGTGCTTGTCCGCCCCACGCTTGTAAAAAGCTAAGTCGTCGGCAATTTCCAATAAGATTTTGCGCAGCAACATAGTTTTGCCCAAATCATCGGCTACCTGCCCAGGCGGCCCCCCAAGCAAAGCAAAGAGGCGATATGCCAGGCGGTTAAAACTAAGCACCTGTACCCGGGTTGTGGCGGCGCGGTTAGAAAGCAGCATCCGCTCCGATTGCAGGGAAAACTGCTCTGGCACTAAATAATAAAGCGGCGCGGTACCGGATATGTTGGCTTCGATTTCATGTAGGCAAAGGGTGGTCTTGCCTGTGCCGGGGGGGCCTAGGATAAATTGTAATGGCATGATTAATACCCAACTCTCGATTCACGCATAATCGCCATTTATCAAAGATTAAGAGGCAGCGCTTAGTGTTAAAGGGATTTTCATTTTAGTAATATCAAGTATGACACAGCATGTTTACCAGCGCAAGCAAACGCTTATAGGTAATGTCTGAGACTTGTGGAAGCAAGCCATGTACCATTTATATTTAGCTGTGTCTGAGGCTTGCTTCCACAAGTCTCAGACATTACCCGATTGTACATATTGTGCAATACTACATATTGCTCGAAAAAAATAAATATTTGGAAACACAAGAAATCGCTAAGTTACAACATTTTGCGGCTGCTTTTCGCGAAACAATTATTTCTTGATTTGCGGATATTTGTTAAATATGCCGAAATATACCAGTACTTATTGACGCCCTCCCCCCCTCCCCCCATGTTAGTATAATTTTATACAAGCACTACTCAAAAAAGGCGAGATAAAAGGCAGTCATCATTGTGAAGCGTCGCAAGTCTACGACTGCTATGTGTGCGTGGGTAATGATGTCACCTATTGGGCTTGGTGGGTTCGTAATCTCACAGTTAATTATGAAATTTTAGTGAATGTTAATTCCAGCGCTGCACGAAATCATGCCAATGCCAGTGTTAGCAATGAAGTTAGACAGCTTTTCTTGCACACTTTTGGGGTTAATTTAGTTCAAGTACCCAGTGGGCCTCGTTTTGAGTCTTCACTTAATGATTTACAACTTGCACCAATTTTACCAGGGACAGTTGACACAAGAAATGCCGCAAACGTTCTTAGCAGAGTTCCTAGCAACCGTAATACAATTAGGTTTAGATTTGTTAATTATCAGTTGCGCCAAAATAATCAACCTGTACGGGGCATGGCATGGCAAGTGTCTGGTGCAAATGGCGCACAGCTAGGAGACATGGTTGTCAGAACTCATGAAAATCCCACAACACCTGTAAGCGCTCACGAACTGAGATTTGTAATTGTCCATGAAATCTCGCATATTTTTGGTGCGTTTGACTGCATAGTGTTGGGATGTTTTATGGGCTTCTATAATCCAAATAGGTCAAGCTTTTTTTGGTGCAACAGATGCATTGCAAGTATCTCAAGTTACCTTAATCTTAGAGCTGTCAGTCATCCCGAATTGAGGCGGTAATGATATGAATTAATTACAAGTAGTTAAAAGACCGTATCAACCGTGATTACAAAGAAAAAGAGCGCCAGAGATGGTTGCATGTCTGGCGCTCTTTCGTTTATTGACTAATCGTATCCGCTGTCATACAATAACAATAAGTACATATTGTAAGCAATAGCAACTCACGCTATTCAGGCTAATTTTGGTCATTAAGGAGTGTAGCATATGAATATTTCGCGCATTGTTTCGAGCGCAACAAAAAATCAAAAGTTACGAATACCGGTATTTCTTGCAGCTTTACTTACAATAGTAGCCGTTGTTGTCATGGCTTACTCCAATCCGAATGATTTGCATGAAATATATAACCACGACACTGAGGCGGATTTCATATTAGATAGGTATGGCGAACACGCAATTGCAATGCCTAGTATTTTAAACAGTGAGATTATGGCAACCGGCACAACAGGTGAAGACGGCGCCGTATGGCGACTATACAACGACGGCACAGTGATAGTAGAAGGCGGATATGCTAATTGGGTTGGCTATTTTAGCCCATGGGATGAATACAGAGATGAAATTAACAAAATTATTTTTACCGGTTCAATTACTGCCGGGCCATCTCTGGCTGGTATGTTTAGCGGGTTAATTAATCTAACAAGCATCGAAGGTTTAGGATACTTTGATACAAGTAATGTAACAGATATGAGCGAAGCATTTGCCAATTCGTGGAGTATAACGAGCTTGAATTTATCAGGGTGGGATACCAGCAATGTAACCAATATGAGTGGGATGTTTTTTTATGCAACGGAATTAACCTATTTGGATATAAGCGGTTGGAATACCAGCCGTGTAACCGACATGTCGATGATGTTTTTTTCTACAAACCTTTCATTTTTAGATGTGTCTGGATTTGACACCGGCAGTGTAACCGACATGAGTGGAATGTTTGTTGGAATTCAGGCGCAAAGTCTTGATGTGTCTAATTGGGATACCAGGAATGTTATTAATATGTTTGCGATGTTTTCGCAAGCAAGCAATCTTATAAGCCTTAATCTGGCTGGCTGGGATACTCAAAATGTAATTTGTATGCGTGGCATGCTTTTCTTCACACATGCCCTTAATCAAATTACATTGGGGGATTCTTTTAATTTTATTACAGGCAATTGCCATTTCGATATATATATGCATGTGGAGAATCGTGATGTAGCGCGGCTAATTGATGGTCATAGCTTCAATAGGTCTTTGATTCTTTTTGAAAAATGTATTGATTTGCCGGATATTCCCCGAACTCAAGCTTACACCGGATACTGGCAAAACATAGGTTCCGGCACCATCGACAACCCACAAGGCGAGCTTGTCTTAACCTCTGACCAATTGGTAGAGACCTTCGACGGCGCAACTATGGCGGATACCTGGATGTGGCAAAGGCAAGGAATGAATTTAGAGCCAAGCCCTACTCCTGACCCAACACCAAGTCCAGCCCCGAGTCCGACGCCATCTCCTACTCCTGACCCCACGCCAAGTCCGACGCCATCACCAACCCCAGAACCTACACCAA
>Ga0123355_10018379_pt1 | contig 11083 bp, 9 predicted proteins | sample TergutEmb28metaG_3_FD_89872 | JGI IMG/M metagenome (GOLD analysis project Ga0123355, IMG submission 89872) | Embiratermes neotenicus P1 segment gut microbial communities from Petit-Saut dam, French Guiana - Emb289 P1 | ecosystem: Host-associated > Arthropoda: Insects > Digestive system > Gut ...
ACAGAATTCACAGGCGTCTCCTTTTTTCCATCACTCATCTCGTTCAAGAGCACACTTCCTGCTTTGCTTCCAGGATGATGTCCACAACTTTCTCGGGTGCGCTGAGCAGCGGTGTGTGATCGACAGCCAGTGACCGCGTCGTCGCTATCATTCGTTTCGCCATGAAGTGTTGTGTTTTGGGATTGATCATGCGGTCTTCCTCCGCAATCAGAAACCAGGAAGGTTTGGATCTCCACGCCGGTGTTGGAACCGGCTCCTGAATACATTTCACTGAGATTGGCCTCTGCACCGCTGCCGATAATGCGATTTGTTCTGGAGTCGCATGCTGCGAGAAGGCGTTTCTGAATCCCTCCTCCGGCATCCATATGAAACCGTCAGCATCCGGTGCGAGTTGAGGCGATTGCGAATGTTTTTCATCCCGATAGAAGACCTGGGCAACGGTCTCACCTTCGTCAGGAGCCAATCCTGCGACATACACAAGGGCCTTCACCCGCTCGTCGTTCACCGCACCAATTACAGCACCTGCATATGCGTGACCAACAAGAATCACCGGTCCTTGCGAACGGCCTATGGCACGCTTCAGTGCCGCGGTGTCGTCGGCGACTGAGGTCAGAGGAATCGGAGCTGCGATTACTCGCAAACCTTCTCGTGCAAGTCTGAGAATGACATCTTTCCAACTCGAGCCATCCGCCCATGCGCCGTGAACCGCGACCACGGTACCTCTTCCATTTGGCACGTCCCGCCTCCTTTCCACTCAATCAAGCCGCAGTAGCGCCACTCGGAGCAGCACTTGGCTGCAATCGTCCTAACGTCCCCATCCAACCGGCGATGGCCTGCCCGATCTCGTGCGGCGAATCTTCTTGGAGGAAATGGAGCCCCGCGACCGTCACCTCTGTCTGCACTGGCAACCCGCGGGCGAAGTCGAGATTCGCGCCGCCGGCGATGAGCAAACCGGGCTCGGCCTTCACGAACAGCTTGGGTACTTCGCTCGTCGCCAGCCAGCCGGCGTAGGCGGCCGCGATCGCCGTCACGTCGGCCGGATCGCCCTCGATGGGGATCTCCCGGGGCCAGGTTAGCGTCGGCCGTCGTCCCTCGCCGGGCTCGGCGAACGGCCGTCGGTACTCCGCCATCTCCTCTGCAGAAAGAGTGCGCAGGATGGCCCCGGGCAGGATCTTCTCGATGAAGAAGTTATCTTCGAGGACCATCGCCTCGCCGGCCTCGGAACGCAGCGCCTTCAAGGCTGGACGCATTTTCAACTTGTCCCAGTGGTCCCAGCCCTGCGGCCGCACGATGGCCTCCATGTACACGATACCCTTTACGGCATCGCGGTGGCGGTTGGCCCAGTCGAAGCCGAGCGCCGAGCCCCAGTCGTGGATGACGAAGGTGACCCGCTCGCGCACATTCAGGGCCTCGAGCAGGGCGTCGAGGTAGCCACGGTGCTCGACGAAGCGATACGAGCCGGGGCCGCTGTCGGGCAGCTTGTCGGAGTCGCCCATGCCGATCAGGTCGGGGGCGATGCAGCGGCCTAGTGGCTGCAGGTGCGGCAAGACGTTGCGCCAGAGGTACGACGAAGTGGGATTGCCGTGCAACAGCACGATGGGGTCGCCCTGTCCCACCTCCACGTAGGTCATCTCGCGGCCGAGAACTCGCCGCCGCTGTTTTTGGTAGGGAAATGCTCCAGACATCATGTTGGTTTTCTCCTGTCTTGTCTGAAGGCAAATGACATGCCAAAACAGGACACCCGGTCCGAGTCTGGGCTGCAGTGGTTAATTGTTCTGGCATTGCAACAACATGTCTTGGGTAAGAGAGCCAGGAATCTTAAGCCCTAAGTGACGGACTTGTGACGAATGCCCAACAGTGACGGATTTTGGTCGCTATTCCTTTTCGCGTGACAGAAATCCGCAGAGAGGAGATCGGATTGGACCTGCCCGTTCATGCCGACTTGCGGCGGGGTAACATTCGCCCTCTTCGTAGAAGGCGTCCATGGCTGGCCAGGCGAACGCGACCCGTACTTGCAACTCGTTCGCGTACGAGGGGAGATCGATGTGTTGCTGTGCCCCTCGCGACGCACTTGGCTCACCCACCCGAACGGTGCACCAGGATGCGAGCCCAAGATCCGGATGGCGGCTCCTATGCTCCGTGCTTTGGAGAATTTATGGAGAGACCTCGGTCTCAGGGAAATAGGCCATCGGATAGTGGACTGGTTCGAAGAGCAAGAGAACGTTCTCGTCGGCGATCCAGATTCCGCCGAAGCGCACACCCATCGGCCGGCGCAACGGCGCAACATACAACAGTCTCTCGGGTAACGGTTCGGGTACGAGGAATCGGGCCGATTGCTCTCGGTGATAGCCGACCTTGTTGCCAGGACAGTCCCATAAGTCCTCCTGTCCTTACGAAAGTTCTAAGCGACGCTCGGGGAGGAGGCGGTTCGTGAGTTGGGCTGGACAACGCCGTGGACCGATGGCAATGATGCGAACAGCGGTATCAGACCCTCGACCAATGTCGGGTGAGTGAGTACGGCGTCGCGCAGTGCCACATAGGGCAGTCCTGCGATCATCGCGACTTGGACGGCGGCCATGATTTCTCCCGCGCCGACGCCGAGGGCCGTGAAGCCGAGGATGCGGTCGCTGTCGGTCTCCACTAGAGCCTTCAGAAATCCTCGCGTCTCGGAAAGGGTGCGCGCACGTAGGTTGGATTCCATGGGAACTTTGAACAGTCGATATGGAATTCTTTGCGCTCTCGCTTCGGTTTCACTCAGTCCGATACGTGCGAGTTCAGGATCGGTAAACATGCAGTACGGAACTTGCCTTCCCGTGGTCACACGATGGCCGCCGGTTAGATTGGCATGGACTACGCGGAAATCGTCCAAGCTGATATGCGTGAACTGCGGGCTGCCCGCAACTTCGCCGATTGCCCAAACCCCCAGCGCAGTCGTTTGCAGTCGCTCATTCACCTTGATGTACCCGCGGTCTGTGAGTTCGACTCCGGCCAGTTCTAGTCCGAGTCCCTGAGTGTTGGGAGTGCGGCCTATCGCGATCAGCAGGTGACTTCCGGTCACAATCTTCTCAGTTCCGTCTTGCTCGATGGCGATGCTCAACGACTGTCCCGATTTCCCGGATACTCGCTTGGTTCGCGCATTCAGGGCGATTTCAACGCCTTCGTCTTCCAGCAGGGTGCAAAGAGCCTCACAGACGTCGTGGTCTTCTTTCTGGGACATCAGGCGTTGATTCCGATCGATCACGGTTACTTTGCTTCCGAAACGGCGCATCGCCTGCGACAGCTCAATCCCGACATAACCGCCGCCGATCACAAGCAGATGTTCGGGAACTTCGTCGAGCTCAAGTGCCTCGATATGCGTAAGCGGTTGCGCTTCAGCGAGGCCAGGAATTGCTTCCATCGCGGCCCGTGTACCGGTGCTGACAATCACGTTTACGCCGCGCAGTTGACGGCTCGTTCCGTCGCGGAGCTGGACCTCCACAGTTCTGGGACTGATGAACCGCCCGGTCCCACAGATGAAGTCTGCTCCTGTCTTCGTGTAATTCTCCAGGTACATCTCATTTAGGCCGGAAACCATCTTGCGCTTGCGTTCGCGGACGCCGGCCATGTCAATTGTGAAGCCGCGGTCCATAATGCCGAATTCCTTGCTTCTGCCAAAGTAGGACGCGACCTTTGCGCTGTGTATGATGTTCTTGCTTGGCAAGCAGGCGATGTTCGGGCATGATCCGCCAATGTATTTGCGATCGATTACGGCCACACGCTTTCCTTCAGTGGCAAACGTCCACGCAGCGACCGTAGACCCTGTGCCGCCGCCTAGAATCACCAGATCGTAGTCTTCGGGCTCTGTCTTTCTGCTCGATTGAGCTGAAGAAATTTTCCCTTGGGTGTGCATTCACTCTCTCCTTTGAGACAGGTTTGGAACCGTGCCGGTGGTCCATGACGGAAGATGCATCGTTTGTCGTTGGCGTGATGCAGTTTTGCGCAGAAGGGACGGATCCCGCCGCGAGCACGCAAGAAGATTTCGGCAGCAACCAGCGTGCCCAGAGTTGGCGCAGCGAGATAGAGCCAGAGTGCATGCCAGCAGCCCGCATGCAATGCTGGAGCAAGACTTCTGGCGGGATTCATGCTCATTCCGGACAGCGGTGCTTCCACAATTATGAAAGTCGTGTACAGGAAACCAACCAAGTAGGGTGTGTAGCCGGCAAGCGTTTCGCGACTGGACGCAACCAGAATTGTCAACATCAGCACAAAAGAGATCAGCAGTTCACCGAGGAAGGCTACCGCGCTGCCACCAATGCCGGGTGCGGTCACGGCGTACCTCATCGCTTGACGGCCAACGGCGTGCGGCAGGATAAGTCTGGCGATGCACACGCCTCCGATAGCACCAGCAAATTGCGCAACGACATAAAAGAAGGCATCCGATAACCGCATCTTGCCCAACCGGTAAAAAGCTAAAGTGAGTGCTGGATTGAAATGACCTCCGGACTGCTTACCCCAAGGACTCATGACAATCGCAACCACCGTTGCACCAACGGCCAGTCCCGTGAGCGCGCGAAGCCCCACAGGGCTGCGAATGAAGTGGTGGACTGGCGACGCGGGGTACAGCACCAAACTTGCGAAAATGCACGTCAGGAGTAAATACAAGCCGACCTCAGCAGCTTCCATGAGGTACTCCGGCCAGTGGAAGCAGAGGCTGTCGATCGCACTTGCTGGTTTGCGTTCAATGAGTTCCTCTCGACCAGCGTGCCCCACGGGCCGCGTTGTTGTTTTATAGGTCAAGAATGACACTCGATTCTGCCTGGGAGCGGCACGCCAGCACATTTCGAGGACCTGGCCTCGCAAGCGTTCGGGGTGACATGGAATCGACCCGCTGATCAAACCCGTCATGCACGCGTGGCGCTCCAGTCCGGCAGGACCATCGGACCGGAACCCCGCACGCCTCGTCAAATATCACCAGCCGCGCTGTTGAAGTTGGTACGTGAGTCATATCACCTCCGCGCGAGGAGCCGCCCATGACAAAGCCCCTTAACTTACAAAGTGCCGCATACGCTCGGCGATGAAACCATGGAAGTCTTCAAGCGCGAAGTGACCAGTATCAATCAGGTGCAGTTCAGAGTTCGGGAGATCTCTTCGGTAAGCCTTGGCCCCTTCGACGGTGAAGAAAGGATCGTTCTTTCCCCAGAGAATCAGCATTCTCGGTTGTCGCTTGCGGAAGTACTCATGCCACGTTTCATACAGGGCGAGATTCGACTGATAGTTGTAAAGAAGGTCGAGCTGAATTGCAGCATTTCCCGGGCGATCGAGAAAGTACTGGTCGACCGTATAAGAATCAGGGCTGACCCGGTCAGGGTCTGCGACACCGTGTGTGTACTGAAAGATGGTCATTTCTTTCGTCAGGAGATTGCGCACAGGCTTCTCGGTTTCGGAATTGCGATTGGCCCAGAATGGCTTCATGGAGTCGAACCCACCGCCAATACCCTCTGCGTATGCATTGCCGTTCTGAACGACAATGCTTTGAATGGCATCTGGATGTTTGGAAGCAATCCGATAGCCTATCGGTGCGCCGTAATCCTGCACATAGATGCTGAACTGCTTTAAGCCGAGGTGCTCGAATAGCAGATCTTCGATATGAGCCGCCAAGTTGTCGAAGGTGTATTCGAAATCGCGCGAACTCGGGGCGTCGCTATAACCAAAACCCACGTAATCGGGAGCGATGACGTGAATCTTGTCCGCTAATTGTGGGATCAGGTCACGGAACATGTGCGAAGAACTGGGAAACCCGTGCAGGAGTACGACAGTCGGCGACTCGTTGGAACCGGCTTCGCGGTAGAACAGCGTGTGCCCCCGTACATTGGCGCGATGATAAGTTGTCATGACTCTCCTCCATTCAGTTGTTGAAAGTCCTATGCTGCGATGAGTCTGGAGATCGATAGCTGTCGACTGACCAAGGAGTTGGGCCGATCAACGCAAGCGCGACAATGGAAGCAATGTAGAGGAGATCGCATTCGTATCCCGGCGGCCCGAGCTGCGCTCTTCCGTTGATGACGCTTAATAGTTTGATCGAAAGGAATCCATATGGCAGATGCACTGTGAAGATCGCGACCACAAGCAGAATGATTGCGGGAATGCTCACGAGAGGAACGAAGGCTCCGATCAGGAAAGCGATGCCAACCACCATCTCGGTGGCGATTGTGACCCAAGCCATGAGGTGCGGGAAAGGAACACCCGTCGCATGAAGAATGCCGGCGAACACTTCTGGCCCTCTTACCCATTTTGCGAACCCGTGTGCTAGGAATCCGTAACCGACCATGAATCGAAGCGGGATCGCCGCGTAGGGCGCAACCCTCGCCCGCGTATCCCGCCAAGCCGATATCTTCACGGCGAGAGTAGACATTGTTTCCTTCCGTTTGCTTGCCAAGACACCGGCGACGACGATAGGAACGTACTCCGTCAGGACCCGATACCGTATGTCCGCCGTCAGTGGCGGGCACCGCTTCTGGAGGCACGTAACCGGCCAACCAAGACGAATGCAAATCGAAGGGAGGAGATTGGATCTAAAGGATTCTTTTGATTGAAGATGCTGAGACCGGGACAGCCACCACGCTTCGCTGTCACTGACGAAACGGTGATGAATATCCGCCACTGACGGGTCCTCGTCGCGAGAATTGTCGTCGGGCTCAATCAAAGTAGAGCGGAAACTCTTATCGCGACAGAGTTCGGCGATAAAATCCGGAGGGTTGACCTCCACAACGACGAGGCCTGAGACGGATGCCCAACACTGACGGGTTTGGCTCTCGACCGCCGCCCGACAGCCGCAGCGTCGCGCGGACCAGGGCTGTGCCTGCTCCCAATTCCAAAGGGGCAGGGGTTGTAGCTCGTCGGTGAGAGACCGCGACTTGATTTGCCTTCGAAAATCGGGTTCTGCCAGCTGAAGATGCTGAGATGGGCACAGCAACGTTGTTTCGCTGTCACTGACGAAAGTGTGCTGAATATCTGCCACTGACGGGTCCCCGTCGCGGGAAATGCCGGGGGCTCAATCGGAGTGGAACGGAAAAGTTCGGCGACAAAACCTGCGTCTGCAGAGACATGGCGACCATCCAAAACGCGTATCGCTTCCTCTGCTCTGACCGCACTCGAATACGGTTCCTTTGGTGACGCGAGTTGTTTGTCACCACCAGCCGCATGAGAGGGCCAATGCACCTCCTAATGGGGTATCCTTTTGAGCATAGCCAGGGAAAGGACCTTTCCTTCATGGAGACCGCAATCCAATCTGCTACACAAGCCCGGCCGAGGGTTGAACCGGCACGGAACGAACCAGGCCTCTTCTCGAGCGAATCTGTACTCAGCATTCTAAAGTTGATTATTGCGGGATCTCCGTTGCCGGAAGTGCTGACGATCATTGCTCAGTTGGTCGAATCGCAAGGCAGCGGCATGCTCTGCACGATCTGGCTTCCGGATGAGGACGGAAAAAAACTCCACTGCGCAGCTGCACCTAGCCTTGCGGGATTCAGCGCTCACGTAGGAGCGACGTTCGTCGGCCCGAAAGGCGCATCCTGCGGAACAGCGGTTTATCGAAGGGAACCGGTGTATGTGACGGATATCCTGAGCGACTCCCTCTGGGATGACTATCGTGACTTGTTCTTGCCTTACGGGATTCGTTCGAGCTGGTCGCGGCCCTTGTTCACGACCGAAGGTCAGGTCCTAGGTACCTTCGCCATCCTTTCGCGCGAAGCGCGCAGCCCTGGCCCCCCCGAGCTTCAGTTGATCGAAAATGCCAGCCACATTGCGGGAATCGCGATTGAGCGGCACATCAGACAGCAAGAGTTACAACATGAACGCGATCGGCTGCGCTTGCTTCTGGAGATTACCAACAGCATGACCTCCGAACTGGACCTTCGCGGGTTGGTTGAGGTGCTTTCCAAGAGCCTGCTGAGTGTAACTCGATCCGATTTTTGCGCGTTGCTTCTACCGGATGAGGACATCGAGCAATTGAGACTAACGATCCTGTACAACCCGGAGTCGCGGGGGGCGATCTGCGACGGAGCGAGTGTACCGGTGCGCGGTGCCCCGTGTGGGAAGGCTTTCCGGACTGGCAAGACCCAGTACTTTAAGAGCCTGGAAGAGGTACGGGACGACCCCGAAAGTTATGGCAGTGACGTGGGTCGACGTTTCATCGAGCGGACCATAGCGGAAGGTTTGATCTCCGGGTGCGACCTCCCGCTTATCGGAAGAAGCGGCGTGGTAGGAGTGCTGGCCGCGATAAAGCGGTCCGAAGGCGCCTATTCCAAAGATGATGTCGCCTTTTTGGAACAGGTTGCGGGCCAGGTAGCCATTGCCGTCGAAAACGCACTGGACTACGAAAAGGCGATAAAGGACAGAGACAAAGAGACAAAACAAAGACTCTATCTCGAGGAGGAATTTCGCGCCGAGTTTAGGGAGATCGTCGGAGGCAGTCCTGCTTTGAAAGCCGCGTTGGATCTTGTGTCCGTAGTGGCACCTACCGATTCGAGCGTGCTGATCCAGGGTGAGACCGGAACCGGCAAGGAACTTATCGCGCGTGCAATCCACAATCTGAGCAGCCGCCGGGAACGGGCCTTTATCAAACTTAATTGCGCCGCAATCCCACTCGGGCTCCTGGAAAGTGAATTGTTCGGTCATGAAAAAGGCGCATTCACCGGAGCTATCGCGCAAAAAACGGGACGCTTTGAACTTGCCAACAAGGGCACGCTCTTTCTCGACGAGGTCGGCGACATCCCCTTGGAACTTCAAGCGAAATTGTTACGCGTTCTACAAGAGCAGGAATTCGAGAGACTCGGCAGCAACAAAACTCACAAAGTTGACGTGCGCCTGATCGCGGCCACGCATCGAGATTTGTCGGCCATGGTAAAGCAAGGGACATTCCGCGAGGATCTTTACTATCGCCTGAAGGTATTTCCGATCAACGTTCCAGCGTTACGGCAACGCACGGAGGACATTCCGAAACTGGTCTGCCACTTCACAACCTTCTACTCGCGACGAATGAATAAGAGGATCGACGAAATTCCTTCTGAAACGATGGACGCGCTTGTTCGATACCGCTGGCCCGGAAACGTTCGGGAATTGCAGAATTTTATCGAGCGAGCAGTGATCCTTTCTCCTCACTCCGTACTGCGCGCCCCAACTTCCGAACTCGAGCCATGCAACTCTCGAGGCGAATCCATTTTGCCATTCAGCGTTCTTGCGCAGGTGGAACGGGATCATATTCTTCACGCGCTTGAGGCAAGTGATTGGGTAATCGGCGGTCAGAATGGTGCGGCAGAGCGGCTTGGGATGAAGCGGACATCATTGGTTTACAGGATGAAAAAGCTTCGTATCAGTCGCCCGCTTGACTCGCCCGGCGAAGCTGCCGTCAACAGTCCCGAAAACCACGACTGAGGTTTTGTCCGTCTGCCTTGAGCCTCTGGTGAGGGTTGCGATTCGACGGTTTACAAACGTCCCAGACTGGCGCGATCCTCCAAGACCCCTGCGATGAGGCCATTCATTGCTCCCGCCGTCGAAGGGACAAGCGCACCGCAGCCTGGTGGAGGCGGCGGGAGTCGAACCTCGGAACGATCCTGCCTGCCTCTTTCGCGTCTAGAGAATAAAGGGATTACGGATATGAACTCCTCTCAGGAGTTGGCCGTCATTCAGATCTTCGGTCCAGAGGACTTCACAACCTAATTCGGAGGCGGCATAAACAACCATAGCGTCCCAGAAGCTCAGTTGCGTCTGCTTGTGAAGCGCAACCGCGGCCAGCACATCCTGCGCGGTTGGCGCGAAGGTGTTCCAGCTCGCAAACTCGCGAAGGCGCTCGCTGGCCTCATCGATCGAGAGGGGCTGAGCCACCTTCCGGGTGACGGTAACAAAGAATTCCTGCAAGACCTGCACACTCATACACCCGGTTCCGGCATCCCAGACTCGTTCTAGCAATTGCTTCGCCTTTGCGCGTTTTGCGCCCGCGGATGCGTCGAGGGCGTAAACCAATATGTTAGCGTCGACGAACTCGCCCGCAGTTTTAGCGCTCATGGAGTTCGTCTCGGGCCCAAGTGCGGTGACCACCGGTACCGAGCGATCGAGCCGACCGGAGGGCAGCCAGAGCTCGTTTACGCGCAGCCGAATAACGACGATCCTCATCTGCGAGGCGAGTCAGAGCCTCCGTCAACATCGAAGAAACCGAGGTGTCACGATCGGCAGCTATGCGCTTGACCCGTCTTAACAACTCGCGAGGCAAGCTCAAAGTAATATTCCGGTTATTTTCCACGAAAATTAGTGTATCACGATAATTGGTGAGACCTGAGTTTTGGATGCGATGCGACCATGTGGCGAAGAGATTTTTGCTTGGCCGCACTATCGCGCCGTCACTCGCCAGCTCTTCAGCGGAACGGTGATTCTAGTAACGGCGTGTTTTGCTCATTACTTCAGGGTTCTTTTCGGTTTGCTGCGACTTCCCCTCTCAAAAGGAACCCTCGTCCGGAAATCTTGCCCGACGCGGGGATAGGTGAATTTTTGATTGGACGATTGCCGCTAAGTAGCAGAAAAAAAAGTTGGTGGAGGCGGCGGGAGTCGAACCCCTACCAGAGTTGCAAACAGGCAACTTATTGATTCGACAAACTGATGAAAAGGATAAAACGGATACAACTCCGATTATTCGATGCAAAACGCATGCAAAAAATCTGAACTTATCCGCCTCCTTGCCGTGTTGACTCCCGACGGCACAGGGAGTTGCTTCGTGGCAGAGTTGTTACAGGTAAGAAACGAAGCCCGCTCGCGCGGCGCCCCGCTGGCGCGCGGGTGGGGTCGGCGGCGGTGGTACTCATCTTCAGATCGAGATCGATTGGCAGGACCGAGCTCAGCCACCGGGTTCAAATTATTTATCCCCTATTTTAGGAGATAAAATACGTCCTTTACAAGAGGACGTTTAATGCGTTAAGCTCAAGATCTGGCTAGGTTTCATGAGCGGAGCATCCCCTAAAACCGTGCGCACAAAGCTTTCGACGACAGTTTCCCCGAAGACCATGCGGTTTCTCGAGGAAAAGGTCACCTCCGGCCAAGCTGGCAGCATCGCCGA
>Ga0123355_10018380_pt1 | contig 11082 bp, 14 predicted proteins | sample TergutEmb28metaG_3_FD_89872 | JGI IMG/M metagenome (GOLD analysis project Ga0123355, IMG submission 89872) | Embiratermes neotenicus P1 segment gut microbial communities from Petit-Saut dam, French Guiana - Emb289 P1 | ecosystem: Host-associated > Arthropoda: Insects > Digestive system > Gut ...
CTTTTCGGTAAATATTGCGCTATGCGTTGTCGCAAAACCCCTTACGTACCTCTGGGTACGTGCGGCTTTTTGCTCCTAGCCTAGCACAAAATTTACACTAAAATTCGGTACAAGCGAATTATCGAACACACCCAAAATTATTTTGGCAGAACTTTATTGAAACATGTAGAAAAAAATGGTATAATGCAAAATAAGCCAGCCGGGGGACTGCAACATAACCCTTGCACGGTACAAGTTTTGCTAAAAACAAAATAAAATACTACAGAGTCCATGAGGGGAATAAGCCCTCACGGCGAAGTATAGGGGATGTCCCACCATTCACCTACACAACACAGGAAAACCTGCCACTGTAGCACCTACATTCTACACCAACCTTTCCTTCTTTTCAAGGAGAGGCCACATTATGTCTGTAGTCTGCTTACGGTACCTTTGGCTATGGTAAAATGTGTTGCTTGTGCATGTATAAATATTACAGCACGTAGGCGATGCGGCTTTAAGCCCACCCCTGCGTGCTTTTTTTGCGTTTCCCGGCTTGGCTAATATTTATGCCCAGAGGGCAGAAAGGAAAGATTTACATGAAGCTATGTGAAACCCGAAGAATCGATGAACTGGGCAGGTTCGTAATACCTGCGGGAATTAGGGGACTGTTTGGTGTGACCGCAGGAGATGCATTAGATATGTACTATTCCCACGACGACAGTACCATTGTATTAAAACGCTCGACAGTTAACGAGGCAAATTGCGGCATCTGCAAGATAAAAGAAAAACACACCCGCTTCAAAAGTGTAAACCTTTGCCGCGGGTGCGCCGAAGGGATTACTATGTTAAATTTGGATTAGGGCATATGTATTTCCTTTCACAAAAAAAAAGCCCGCATACGTCCTCAGACACATGCGGGCTATAATTTATACTTCATTTAAACAAGGCACAAAACAACAGACATGATACACAGCACAACCGCGCCAACTTTAGTCCATCTTTCGAGCTGGCCTTCCTGCGTACGCGCTTTGTTTTTATCCCAATAAGTATCGGCAACATTGCCCATACCTGCGATACTGCCCATGCCGCCGGCACTGCGCTTTTTTTGCAAAAGAATCGCGCTAACCAAGGCAACACTGAAAATAATATATACGCCTGATAAGATGATAAAAATAGGTGACATGATATTCCTCCGTAACAAACATGCGTTGGCATCTTTGACTTTTTTAATTTTGAAATAGCGGAAGAGGGATTTGAACCCCCGACACCACGGGTATGAACCGTGTGCTCTCGCCAACTGAGCTATTCCGCCAAGCTAGAATATGCGCCGAGTCAACCAACCCGGCGCATATTAATGGGCATAACAGGACTTGAACCTATGACATCCTGCTTGTAAGGCAGGCGCTCTCCCAACTGAGCTATACGCCCTTATAAAACTCGCAAAAGAAGTCTGGGTGACAAGATTTGAACTTGCGACCTCTAGACCCCCAGTCTAGCGCGCTACCAAGCTACGCCACACCCAGACAATTAGGGTGCCGCGCCCTGGCGGCAAAAAATAGTATAGGCTAATGTTTTGACTTTGTCAACAGCTTTTGTCAAAAATTCTAAAAATTCATAATAAAATTTTTTATAAATAAATATTCTTTTCGCGCGTTAGTATATTTTGTAAATTTTACAGCAAAACTAATTATTACAAACCAAACGAAAGGAGAACACAAATGACAGACCTAAAGCAATCTGAACTTAACTGGATTCGCGAGGCAGTGTCTGCTCACAACATGACAGCAAGCAAACTGGGCAGCTACGCAAACCAAGTTCAGGACCCGCAAATCAAGCAAATGTTTTCCAAGGCATCCACAGATGCGAAAACCGCAGCACAAAACTTGCTGCAAATGCTATAAACTATAAGAAAAAGGAGCAGACAAAATGCAAGAGAAAGACATCGTACTAGATGTACTTGGCGGCGTTAAAGCAAGCCTTACCGGATACGCAACATTTATAAGCGAAACCGCCAACCCCACCCTGCGCCAAACTTTTCAACAAATGCGCGATGGTGACGAAAAATTCCAATACGACCTGTACAAAATCGCGGCGCAAAAGGGCTATTATGCCGTTTCTCCTTCGGCCGGCCAACAGGCAATATCCAGTGTTAAAACGTCTTTGACGACTAGTTAGAGCCTGTTTTGCAAAAGAGTTTTTAATCGCTTAGAGGCGGCAAATTTTGCCGCCTCTTTATCTTGTGTCAAAATGTTTGCAATATTCATTTATTTGTTGCTTTTAAAGTAACGATGATATACACTGCCTCATAAACACTGTATCAAATAATAAACGGAGGTGTACCATGCTAAAAGGAACAAAGACAGAAGCAAATCTCATGGAAGCATTTGCGGGAGAAACTCAGGCACGCAGCAAGTATAACTACTTTGCTTCGCAGGCAAAAAAAGAGGGCTATGTCCAAATCGCTTCAATTTTTGAAGAAACAGCCCACAACGAAATGGAACACGCAAAAATTTGGTTCAAACTACTGCACGATGGCAAAGTCCCCACTACAATTGACAATTTAAAAGCCGCCATCGCCGGCGAAAACGACGAATGGACAGAGATGTACGCCAGAATGGCAAAGGAAGCAAAAGAAGAAGGCTTTGACGACATTGCTACCCTTTTTGAAAAAGTAGGCGCAATTGAAAAAGAACACGAAGCCAGATACTTAGCTCTTCTCAAGAATGTAGAAGACGGCTCGGTGTTCAAGAAAAAAGAATCGGTAACATGGCATTGTACAAATTGCGGTTTCATCCACGACGGCACAGAAGCCGTAAAACTATGCCCGGTGTGCAAGCATCCTCAAAGTTATTTTGAAGTTCGCGTGGCTAATTACTAATTCTTCCGCTGCCAAGTAGTGCCATGTGTATAGAGAAATCGACAGCGTCGAAAGGGTCAACAGACAGGTAATATATACCTACTGTCTTGACCCTTTTTTGTGTTAGATATTGTGTCGCTTCCAGGGTGATGTGCGCGGTTGTGGGTATGTGAACATCCTGGCTATCGCGGTGTGTAGCCGTTTATCAATAATCCTTTGTTGGTGTCCACTGTCACGGGTGTTCCGGATTTCACAAAATCCACCGGGCGTACTTTCACTCGCAGCATCGGTAATTCCAGTGCTTTTGCAACTGTTTCCGCATGGCTAAGGTCTACATTTTCCCACGAGCCTACCACCAACGCACCGGCTTTTTTCAGATATTCCATTATGCTGTCGTCTGTGTGAGTGCAGATTATTATATCACCCTGCTCAAATGCCGCGCGGTCGTCTTCGCTTTCGGTTAATGTGAACAAGCGTGTAATACCTCGCATCACGCCATGCTTATTGCCCTTGCCCTTTGCCAGGACATTGCCCACGGTACGTACCCGTATGGTATTGGTTGTCCCGGCAAGGCCAACCGGCACGCCCGCCATTGCCACAATGATGTCGCCATTGGTTGCCAGTTTTGTTTTAACGGCCATTTCCTCCGCGATATCAAACACTTCGCCGTCACCTTCGAATGGTCGCTCAGACAACACGGGAATACATCCCCAAGAAAGATTGAGCTGTCTGCAAGTAACGGCACTGTTCGTGACTGCCAAAATAGGGCAGCTTGGCCGCGAGCGTGATACCATTCTCGCGGCAAAGCCCGAGTCCGTAATCGGCACAATACATGCCGCGCCAAGGTCGGTGGCAACCACTACGCCCGCGTTGCTCATTGTGTTTGTGATATTTTTATTTATATTGCTGTACAAATTATTTTGGCTGTAATCAATCGTGCCTTCGGCTGTGATGGCAATGCGTGCCATCATTGAAATGGCTTCTACCGGGTATTGCCCACTTGCGGTTTCGCCCGATAGCATTACTACGTCTGTGCCGTCGAAAATGGCGTTGGCTACGTCGTTGGCCTCCGCGCGGGTGGGGCGCGGGTTGCTTACCATGGATTCGAGCATGTGCGTGGCGGTGATAACGGGCTTGCCCATAAGATTGCAGCTGCGAATCATGCTTTTTTGTACGATAGGTACTTCTTCCGGCGGGATTTCTACGCCCAGGTCGCCGCGGGCTACCATCACGCCGTCCGCTACCTCAAGAATGCTGTCGAGATTGTCCACGCCGTCCCGGGATTCTATTTTTGCAATTATGCGAATATGGTCGCCGCCGTTTTTCTCCAATACTTTGCGGATGTTTACAATGTCGGTTGCCGTGCGCACGAATGACGCTGCGATAAAATCAAATTCATGCTCGATGCCGAATTTTATGTCCTCTACGTCCTGTTCGGTTAAGGACGGGAGGTTTACCGCAACGTCCGGGATGTTAATGCCTTTGCGGTTGCCAAGGAAGCCCGAGTTTATGAGTACGCATTTTACGTCGGGGCCTTTTATTTCTATAACTTTCATCTCCAGCAGACCGTCGTCTATAAGTACGCGGCTGCCTGTTTGCAAATCGCGCGGCAGGTCTTCATAGGTGACGGCCACGCGGGTTTCGTCGCCTATTATGTCACGAGTGGTTAATGTGAATTCCGCGCCCTGTTCGAGATATACCTTGTCGTTCGCGAATGTTTTTGTGCGGATTTCCGGCCCTTTTGTGTCCAGCAACAGTGCCACGGGCTTGCCTGTCTTTTCCCGTGCTTGCTTTAGGCGGTTGACAATCTCCAAGCGGGATTCTATTGTGCCGTGGGAGCAGTTGATTCTCGCGCCGTTCAGGCCGTTTTCTATCATTTGTATCATGGTGTCTACGTTATTACACGCCGGGCCCAGTGTTGCTAAAATTTTTGTTTTTCGCATTATTTTACCTCCAAATTTATATTTCAGTTGGTTACCCACAGTAACAACTGAATTTTATATAGCCAATATTTTTGTGATTTCGTACATTTCTGGCGAATATTCTTTTTTCATTGCCAGGGCTTTATCCAGCTCCATCAGGCTATGCTTGCCGTCCCGATAAACTATCACGTTGTTAAAATTACCATCCTTTATAGCATTGACAGCCATGTGACCCATTACGGACGCGTGCATCCTGTCAATGGCGGTGGGTGTTCCGCCGCGCTGCATGTGACCCAGTACCGTTGCGCGGGTTTCTATTTCCAGCACCTTTTCGATTTCCTTTGCCATCTTGCCGCTACCGCCGATACCTTCTGCCACAACAATTAAATGATGACGCCTGCCCGCGGAGCGGTTTTCTACAATTTGCTCCATCACAGCCTTGGTGTCTATCGGGTTTTCCGGAATAACAACTTCTTCCGCGCCGCTGGCGATACCGCACCACAGCGCGAGATAGCCCGCGTCGCGCCCCATAACTTCCACTATACTGCAACGCTCGTGGCTGCTGGATGTATCGCGAATGCAGGTTATCGCATTGGCGGCAGTGTTTACCGCAGTATCAAAGCCGATTGAATAGTCGGTGCAATCCATGTCAAGGTCAATTGTGGCAGGGATGCAAATTACATTGACACCCTGTTTTGCAAGTGCCATTGCACCCTTAAATGAGCCATCGCCGCCTATGATAATTACTGCCTCAAGCTGCATTACCTTAACAACTTCTGCCGCGCGTGCCTGTCCTTCTTCCGTCATCATCTCCTTGCAGCGGGCAGTACGTAAAATGGTGCCGCCGCGCTGGATAATGTCGGATACATCCTTTGTTGCCATCTCGTTTACATCCGCCCGAAACAGGCCCTGAAAGCCCGCCTTAATGCCGTAAACCCGCATATCAAAATGAATAGCAGTCCGTACCACCGCACGTATTACCGCGTTCATACCCGGCGCGTCGCCGCCGCTGGTTAGTATGCCGACTCTTGGTCTGCGCTGTTTCATATGTGTCCTCCTTGGATGGAAGCCCGTTAGCGGCGCGTCTTTTGCTGCGGCTGGGCTGATATTTTTAATAGACTTCTTCTGAAATTAATTCAAGCGCGCTAAAATGTTCCCTGATTCCGAGACATTTTAGCGCGCTTCATTCTGATTTCAGAAGAAGTCTAATGAATATACCATAATTGGGGAATTGGGTGCAAGTTTGTGGTCACTCCCCCAACCGCAATGCCCGCTCCCATGCAATATTCCACTGCCGCCAACCGGCATTACCATCCACCCGGTTCCACCAATGGGTACTTTGTATCCTATAAAAATACCATTGCGCAAGATACCGCACATCTGCATCATCGCTATCCAGCAGAAGCGCGATTTCAGGCGCGGCATCCGCAGACAGGCTGGTGGCGTAACGCAGTCCGCCGGTATTTCCGCTTACAACATATCGGCTAACCTGCTCCCGCGCAATGATACGGTCCAGTGGCACGACGTTAAGCACCATGTAGTAGCTGAGCGCGATAAGGCAGTACACCAACACGATGTTAAACTTGGGCCGCATAATATAGAAAAACGTAAACACCAGCCCGATTCCTTCAAATATTAAGAACCCGAACACCAGTGTTCGCATTCTGGTTAGTCCGTCGGACACGCTGTATAGCCACATGCGGTAAAATGACGACACCAGCAAGACCACCGTTACCGCACACAGGTACATGCACAGCCATTTTATAAGCGCGGCACCCCGGCTTGTTTGGCTTTTTATCAACCAAACCGCAGCCAAAATAAATGCGATATTTACAAATGTCAAAAAGAGAAGCTCGAAAAACCCGCGGCGGGCATATGTTACAAAATTTAAGCCATAGGGCAAATCATACGGCGGCGCAAACAAATACCTAAACTGGATTGCTACAAACAGCGTATACACCAGTAAAACGGACGTTAGCACAACGCCAAGTATAACGCAATCGCCCTTGACTTGAATGCTCTTGGCCTGCGTCTGTTCTTCACGAACAAAAACGCAATACAAAATGCCAAACAGATACAGCCCAACAACAAACCCAAGCAAAATGCGTAAAATTGTATGAAAATTAATGAGATTGAGTATCCCTATAAAAATACCTTCGACGGCATGTGAAAAAATCGCGTCTGCGCTGGATAGCATTAATATAAGAAAAAGCAACACAGGAACAGAAATGATAACCCCCACAAGCACCCGTCGTATGATGGGCAGTTTTTTTATGCTTGCATTGGAACTCCATTTGAAGGGCAGCGGAAAGTGCAGAATTGAGTTGCCCACGATTTCGGCAAAGCGAAGAAAAAGGGTAGGGGAGGTATCTTTAAACGATATGCCGCTTACAATCCACACTGCCATAAATGCATAAAGCACCGCTGCCACAACCAGATTAGGCGCCCGCCACATGGGATTAGCACTAATAAATGCATTGAGCGTGAGGACAAAAACAGGTGCGAGCATGAGAAGCTGCATCTTTGGCAATTTGAGATAATACAGCCACCCCGCTTGTATAAGCATGAAAATAAATACACTAATTCCGGCGCGGTGGGGTGCCACAAGAATGGTAAAGCTAACCGCAGACACTAACAGATATATCAACAGGTCGCGTTTTTGCTTTAAGGTTAGAGATGGTTTTGGGGGTAGGGGGGTTAAATTCGTCTCCATGATTATTCCTCCGCCCTGTATTCTAAAATATCGCCGGGTTGGCAGCTAAGCTCCTTGCAAATAGACTCTAAAGTGGAAAATCTGATTGCCTTAGCCTTCCCCGTTTTTAAAATGGAGACATTGGCGGGAGTTAGGTCAATTTTTTGCGCAAGTTCTGTCAGACCTACTTTTCGTTTTGCCATCATTACATCTAAATTTACTATTATAGACATCTAACATGCCTCCTTTTGCGTGAGTAAGCCGCTTATCTTATCATTCATATTTAAACCGTCCAATCTGTTTCTTCTTTGTAGCTGACTGCCTGTTTGAACAAATCTTTCAGCGTGAGGCAAAACAGGCTAAGCAAGGCAAAAATAATTACAATTAGCAACGATGCCACAGTAAATGAAATGATAACGCGCATCAGAAAAATAATTGCAATCAACGCGCCGGCAACGGCGCATTTTCGCAAAGCAGATACGTTTTGTATAACAAACGGATTGCCTGCCAATACGGTTGATAGCATTTTCCGCAGCTGATACACGATGTAAATGGAACATGCTCCCGATGTTAACATGACTATGGTGTAGTTAACGCGCAGCTCTTCTCCTACGCCTACAAATGCCATAACGCGCGGCATGATGAAGGGTAGGATAATGTACAGCGCAATGCCTGCGTACAGCATGATGTCTACCAATATTTTTGTCAGATATTGGCGTAAGCGGTTTTTCTTCATAAGAAATCTCTCCTTTTTTGCAGATGAATACTGCTGGTATGTAGGTAACGAGTAATCGATAGCTCGTTAACACGGTGTAAAACCTGAAGGGACTATACCATCACAAAACATGTTTGTCAACAAAAAATTATTGATAATCGATAATTAGTTATCATAATACGTAATCAATCCTAGTACACGCACCAAGTTTAAGCCAATTTCATAAAATAAAACCACACCAAAATAAAAAATTCAGTTGGGTTCTCACAGAACCCAACTGAATTTTTACACCCCGGAAAGGACTGACAAAATGGAAATAACCGCAAAGCAATTCCCCTACAACACAGGCGTCATAAGCCGCAAAGCCTATGACGACCACATGACGTTGTATCAAGGCTATGTTTCGAAAACAAACGAGGTAACACAAGTATTAACAACCCAACCGGAATACAACACAGCAAATGCCACGGCAGGCCATTACCGAGGCTGGAAAAAAGGCGAAACCTATGCCATAAACGGCGTAATTCTGCACGAACTCTATTTCCAAAACTTAGGCAACGAGGCCGGCCCTATAGGCCAAAAATCCACTAATTTAATGAACCGTAGCTTCGGCGGTACGGATAAATGGAAGGAAGATTTCATAGCTTGTGCAAAATCTGCACGCGGATGGTGCGTTTTCGCATACGAGCAGCGTACTGCTACTTGCCGTAATATTCTGCTGGATTCCCACGATGACGGGCATATAGCCACAGCGTATCCGATAATCGTACTTGATATGTACGAACACGCCTATTTTATCGACTACGGAACAGATAAAGACGCATACATAAATCGATTCATAAGCAACATTCCATGGGGTATAATAGAAAGGCGCGCGGCCATTATTTCGTAGTCAAAAATTTGACATGCTCTTACGAATTGGTTATACTATCCAGTACCCGTGCTAGCTGGGGAGGTAGCGGCACCCTGTAACTCGCAATCCGCTATAGCGAGAGTGATGTCACGCCATAGGCTCCTCCCTTGTGGAGTCTGCCCGCAGTAAGTAGTGTTGACAATTAAGTCCTGCGCAATGGACACTCATGAACCACGTCAGGTCCGGAAGGAAGCAGCGTTAAGTGGGCGAAGTTCGTGTGCCGCAGGGGTGCTTAATTTGAGCCGGCTGCTGCGGTAACGTCTGGAGGGGAATGTCAACGGCTGGCGCACGGGTATTTAACATTTAACAAGTATAATTTCCACCCACCCACACAAACTATACAAAAGAAAAGGATTTCGCTTTTAAAGGAATTCGAAAAGTGGTGTTTTATGGATACAGACAGCAAGGTGACAAGTTGTGGCGGTGTGGTGATATACCGTAACAAAGTTTTATTGCTATATAAAAATCAAAATGGACGATATGTTGGTTGGGTTCTTCCGAAAGGCAACCTGGAACAGGACGAAACTGTAATGCAAGCTGCCATTCGGGAAGTACGCGAAGAAGGTGGCGTGTCTGCGCGTGCAGTAAAATATCTGGGCGTCACGCAGTATAATTTCCGCTCCAACAAGGAAGAAAACCCGGGCAGGCTCCTGTCAAAAACAGTACATTGGTACTTAATGAGTACAAATTCGTTCCACTGTAAGCCCCAAGCGGAAGAATTTTTCGCGGATGCGGGCTTTTACAAACGCCACGAGGCAGACCATCTCTTGAAATTTCACGACGAAAAACAAATCATGCGCAAAGCCTTTGCGGAGTATGATAAAATTTCTACAAACAGAAAGGGAAATGTACAATGTGCAAAGTATCAGAGTGGAAGTTAGCGAAAAAGCTACAGGAAAACGACAAATGCACCGCAATTATAGCGGCGGTTGTCATTGTATTGGCAATTATCGGGCTGGTTGCCGTAATTGTTATCAAACTTGAGTGGCTAAAGCGTCAGTTCGGCTGCTGCATGGAATGCGAAATGGACATGCTTGACGAGGATTTTATGGAAAATTTCGGTGATGACGATATCAGCGAAGATGATTTTGTTTAGAGAATAAAGGTTGAGGTTAGAACCGTGGGGCGGAGTCCCACGGTTTTTTTATAACTTGCCTCAAAGACATTTTACTACTATAATAGACTTCTCCGGAAACTCATTCAAGCGTGCGAAAATGCTCCCTGATTCCGAAACATTTTTGCACGCTTCCGACAGTTTCCGGAGAAGTCTAATATCATCATAAAAATAAGGAGACGATTAACTTGCAATGGATTTGGGCAGTACTACTGATAGTATCGATTGTTGCTGTGATAGCGGTAACGATATTCTATTTTCTGCAAAAATGGACAGGGAAAAAAGCCGCCGAGCAGCAGGAAATGGTTGAGCAACACAAGCAAACGGTTTCAATTTATGTAATCGACAAAAAGAAAGACCGTATCACCAACGCAAACTTGCCGAAAGCGATGATGGAACAGGTTCCGCGTATGGCAAAAATTATGAAAACTCCGCTGGTGAAGGCAAAAATAGGTACGCAAATAATGACTCTTATTGCTGACGCGGCTGTTTTTGATGCCTTGCCGGTGAAAAAGACCGTCACTGTAGAGTTGGCAGGGGCGTACATTGTAAGCATGAAAGGTCAGCGAACCAAAAAGGAAATGGCGGATATGCGCAAGGCCCGCAAAGGCGTAAGCTCGGAAGGCGGTTTCTTGTCGCGTTTCAGGAGGTAGAAGTGTGAAAAATGAATTTCATGAAGCCATTGAAGACATGTCAAAAAGCGTGTACGAAAAATGGCTGAACGACCCGAATATTGACGATATAACAAAAGCAGAACTGCAAAGCATAGCAAACGACTCAAAAGAGATAGAAGACCGCTTTTACAAGGACCTCGACTTTGGTACAGGCGGAATGCGCGGCATATTGGGTGCCGGTACAAATCGTCTGAATATATACACTGTGCGCAAGGC
>Ga0123355_10018381_pt1 | contig 11082 bp, 5 predicted proteins | sample TergutEmb28metaG_3_FD_89872 | JGI IMG/M metagenome (GOLD analysis project Ga0123355, IMG submission 89872) | Embiratermes neotenicus P1 segment gut microbial communities from Petit-Saut dam, French Guiana - Emb289 P1 | ecosystem: Host-associated > Arthropoda: Insects > Digestive system > Gut ...
AGGCAGGTGAATGAAGTATACTTCATTCACCTGCCTATGAAGATGGAACCGATAGTGAGTTCCGAAACGTCGGCAATTAAATCTCAGACGCCGGGGAATTACCCAAAAAGGAATAAGTTACACTTCCTAAATCAAGTTAGATACGAGCACTTCCATTCACACCCATTCCAGTTCATGACTGACTAGTTACACTACCATTCAATGCTGTATATAGCTTGAGCTACTGACAGAATCATTAAGTATGCTGGTAAATCAAATAAACGACAAATTTTTTACCAACTAACATAATGAAATAGTCTTGAAGTTTTCGCGTCAACAGAATTCAATGAAAATGTCTGTTGTCAGACAGACATCTGCATCAAAATGTGATGATTCTCTGATGTTTCAGGGACTGACTCCATCCCCATCTTCAGTGTGCTGCTGATGGTTTGGTAGCACCAAAACTGATAACTAGGTGTCCAACTATTTGCTGTGTACATCTCTCTTTGGCCTTGGCGTGGAATGGAATGTGACCCCTCTGGTTAGTGGGAGGAGTCCAAAGTTCATTGCACTTGGCCTGGGCTGTCTATTGCTGGTTGTGTAGAGTGCAACAACCTTGTGACTCCTCCCAGTAACCAGAGGGGTCACATTCCATTCCACACCAAGGCCAAAGAGAGATACACACAGCACACAGTATGACACCTAGTTATCAGTTTTGGTGCTACCGCCATCAGCAACACCCTGAAGATGGGGAAGGAGTTAGTTGCTCAAGCAATGGAGAATCTTAACACAGGTGTCTGCCCAAGAATGTTTCATTAACTTACTGAAGATGGGTTTGGTACAGCTGAGTCACTTTTCAAAACAATGCCCAGTCTAACACACACACAGTACATTCTCACTTATGCTAATGATGTGCTGTGCCTACAGCTGTACACAGTGGGGGTCTCATGTTTCACTTACCATCATCAATCATAAGCAAGGATACCCACCCTCGTATTGTACTGAGATCAACAGGTTCCGGTTCCAGAATTTCTGGGGCCAATTTGATGCCTTCAACCTCCCTCAGTAACACATATAAGGGTTCAAGTTGCTCATTAAATTTTGCTAGCAACAGTCTGGAGTCCTTTTTAGGTAAAGCTGACTGGTCCTCTTCTACCACTTCTCGACAAAACGTGCAATGGAACTCTTGTGTTGAAAAGTCAAACAATTGGTCAGCCTGTAAATATGTTACTAAGCAACAGCTTTAGGCTTTCCACACTGGATTTGTTGAGTTTTCAGTTCTTCTGGGATGTTATTTTTTCTTCCTGGGTTAATGTTTCATGAAAATCCAAATGAATTCAGTACTTCATCTTCAACTGTTGAGCCATTCATGAAGAGTGCCAAACATGGGACACAGTTGCAGCCAACTCTATGAAAGAATGGTGAGCCAAATGGGAAGGGCCCTTGAAACTTATAATCATCTGCTCCCCATGTCAGTCACTGGTTGGTGTTAACCCCGTCACTGGACATGTATGATCCTCTGCAAGGCCCGCCCCCCTCCCACACACCAGGCCCCCATGCACAACTCCCCTGACTGCCTTGCCTTTCCTTCATAGCCTTCACCAACCAGACCAACACACCTATGTATCTACAAGTCTCTCCTGCATTTGGCATTCTTCTTGAACCCAGAGAAGATGAAGACATCACATCCCAGAAGACCTGAATCCTGGCTGTCAGCCTTTTTTACCAACACACGGCAGGACTGCAGTTGATCATAATACGTCAGCTACATTTAACAGGAATTGGATAAGTTTTTTAAAGTGTATTACCTCAAGGTCTGTGAATGTTTTGCAACATGATGGACATTTGAAACTTGCCCTACTAGTTGCATCACGTTCTTCAGTCTCCATTCTCTTCCTCATTAGATCTAATTTGTATTTTACAACATTGACGAATGTCTGAAAAATGTAAATGTGTTGTTTTAGTATCAATATTACCAGCAGGGATTTGACATTACATAAGAAAGCTCACCAAAAAATTATGCAGTGTTCAGTACTGTTTAGACTAAGATATGGGTTCGTACCTTATAATTAATGAAATAATAATTCACTTTCTGAGCTTTACCATCCATGCCAGTTTCCATTTTAAGTCGTACTTGTATGAATTTGTCATTGCGCAGAGTTGATATACGTGCTCTTAGCATTTTCCTTTCAAATTTCAGAAGTTCACAAATGTCATCCTCTTTCATACCTGAAAGAATACAAAACAAACCTATTGGCACACACACATCCAAAATTAAGTACCAGTTTTTCACAGGTAAGCTGTAAGTCAGTAACATCACAAGGTGCACAACTGGTTAGGTTCAGAAATATGGGATGGAAAGTAAGCCAGTCATAATTTAGGAAGATTTCTGGACAGCATTTCGAAAATATAAACTTGACATTTGTGGGTGGTTGGGACATCTAATTCATCCACCTGCACTTGTAATCACAAAAATAATCTCACAGTAACAAAGAATACATGATGAACTTATTTCCCATCCAAGACTTAATTGTTGACCATGCATCATAAATTAACACTTTGAAATACTGTTGCTAAATATAAACAAGTGATCATTCTAATCACATACTAATCAACATGCTAATGCAGTCACCATTTACACATTGTTTGTGCCATACTGTCTTCTCAAATCTGAGAGAGTTTCTATGATTTTGCATCAGGGTTATCAAAACAGATCATCCTGTAACACCTATAATTAGTGAAATTCAATACACAGTTGCCAACATATATAAACAAAACATATTTCACTAAGGTTAGGTTTTGACTTTTCATACTAGCAACAGAAACTCAAGTCAGGGTTACAATTTAGTTATGACAGAAATAAGCCATTACCAAGGATATGCTTACAGTGACAGAAACAAATTACTGTCACTATTCATGTTATCAACTGACATGCATTATGGTTTCTGTAACTTCAGACATAAACACACAGCAATGTGCAGATGACAGTACATGTACTGATGTGCTGGTGAAAGAAGAAAAGCAAACACTTGAGTGGTATAAGGGATGTAAGTTTATCCCCTGTTCTGTCTTAGTTCCAAAAATCTGAGTATATGACTTAAGACGATATCTGTGAATAAGATGGGACATATTGTATGAAGTGGTACACTTTTGTTCTCATGTCACAAGTCTCTCTCAAGAAAGCCACCACTCATTCTGTTGGTCAGGCAATTCCTTGTGTTTTACCAAAGCCAGAGGTTCATTACTGTGCTTACAACAGCCTGCTATTTGGACCAATCATGGTAATCTGAAGACACTGTCAGTAGCTCAGAATATGTAGTGTAAAATGGAAGGATGATAAATTGAAAAGGATGTGTAAGGAAACAAATGCCTACTTTGAGATACTATTCCAGAATTTACATAAATGGACTCACACCTTCAAATCTGAGAAGTCAAATTATGTTTCGGCTATATATATTTCTATCAAGGAACAATAATGTCTTGTGGCTTAAATTGTTCTGCACCCCTTAGTGGGCATTCATTCCACCTGAAGATGCCAGAAGCTGACTAAGATGATGTTTTAAGTTATTTCTCAGTAAATGTCAAGCTGACTGACATCTGCTTTATATATGTAGGTTTCTGTCTCTGAAGACTGTAGTAACAAAAAAACTAATCTGTCATCAGAGCTGTTTGATTTAAAAAAACAGTGCAGTGTCAAAACCAACAATATGGAAGGAGAACTTGACGTTTTCTGAACCATGCTTCATGATATACATATGCAAAGAGAGCCAACGAAATGTATACTTTTCTCATCGATAATTTTATTCAATTAAATTATCCTCAGCATGTTTTGAACAACTAAATGTTCATCATCAGGTCTGTACAAGCAGCTTTATAGTACTTTATCATGCATCTATATAAGCAGTCTAGTCACTGATGGGATATGACTGAACATGATAAACGTGGTATATGCCTCGGAAACCCTGGTAACTACCTAACACTACACAGTGTCTTAACCGAGAATACCGTATTTCAATGCTGCAGGTGGTGGCAGTACCTTCCTCTGAAACGTTGGTCTGTCCACACATTACACACCTTAATCACCCAGAAGACAGCAATACAAATAAGGTAGTTTGGAAAGGGGGATAAATACCTGGTATTTATAATACTCAAGTAAAACCTTCAAAGAAAATATTCTTTGACAGAGTACTCACATGGATTCCGAACCAGCATATCAACAATTAATGCGTCTTCGATGGTATAGAAACCTCGAACAACGAGGCGGGCAAGTTGCTTGAGACTACTTGGAACCTCGGTGACAAGTCTTTCTTCACCCATCCCTGGACGTAACTCATCAGACCTAAACACACAACCGAGTGACAATATAGTGAATATTTGGCACCTTCTTAAGAAAACACAAATGCTGTGATCTTACATTTACCTACAAGAGTGCTTCGGGTTTCACACAAACCTAACCTACAACTTGAAATGTATTACAAACTCTTAACTATTGTCCTTTGTAAATGTAGCTTATCAACCACAAATAACAGCATCAACACATTTATATTATTATTACTACGACTGAATGTTACCAATACTGCTTCTCAGTGAAATCTAATACCAGAGTGTAATACACCACTTTATACCGCTTTAAATATAGCAACATTTATATTCTCATACCTGCTATCACGGGTTACTTCACGTCGGATCTCGTCAGCTAATCCGTGCATTGGTCTGACATACGGTGGGCATGTAGTATTCTGTGTATGGTGGTGTCAAATTTCGGCATGTTGAATGGCTGCGTTTGATAAAGTGAAAGTTATTGTTCTTGGAGATTCGGGTGTGTTGTACAGTATGATGTTCAGTTCCCAAATAAAGTGAAGCTGTTCCGATGAATTATAAAATTATGTAATGAAGCAGCTAGTTAGTGCGACATTGGAGGCTCTTCCAGTAGTACGCTAAAGAGTTTTGTGTTGGGGTTGTAAACGCTGTATCTTTGGAGGTTATAGTTTCCCAGCAACACGCTGTACTGTCCAAGAAAACAAGAGTCTTAAGACTGCTGATTTTCTCTTCCGAACAGTAGTACATGGTTCTTTTTGAAGAGTTACGATAAATATGGGCCTTTTTTGTGGTTGCGATTTTGAGCTGTTAAAGTTTGACACGTTTGGTGATATTTAACTGAAGACAGTAACCATAATGATAGGTTAAATAACACCACGGAATCCGGTTTGAGACGTTCTGTGGCGTACTGCGTCTAGACGGTCGTAGAATCCATTTTTACGGGTCTGTTTGCTTTAGGTTAATCAACTTTGATGATATGCGTGTTCATATATTTAGGTGCATGATTGACATACAAGCTGTATTTTAAAGGTTCCGATTATGATCTGTTTCTGATAATTGCAGCATTATTAGCAGGTTAAACACGGAATAACTGACAGTTTGCAACCACAGAACGCTTTAAAAAAAAAAAGCCTTGTTATTTATGGCAGATGTAACACAAAAAAAGACCTGTTGTCAATTAGTTTGTGCTTCTCTGTAGTAACTAGGATAAGTATGGGTTCTTTCATGCAGGAGGGATCACATGACACAGACTAGTGCTGAAGGATCCACATGAATGTGTGGAATTATGTTTAGGTCTCCATATTCATTCGAGGTCTGATGATGTGTAAGGCCTAAGTTTGTTGTCCTTATTACTTTGTATTTTTTATATTAGGCGTTGGAAAATCGTCGCTTACATATTTGATATGTCATCATAAGCCTATTAGCAATCCATCTTGGACAGTTGGATGTTCAGTGGAAGTGAAACTTCATGAATACAAGGAAGGAACTCCTGATCAGAAGACATATTTTATTGAGTTTTGGGATATTGGTGGAAGCAGCAGTCACAGAAATACTCGTTCCGTTTTCTACAATCCAACTCATGGTGAGATGTTTATATTAGTCTGTAATTAGTTTTTATAATTTCTAGGTATTGAAAAAGAAGCAATATGGTTTCAGTGAAGTATGTTTAGCAGTAAGTTTTAATGTGGTTAAAAGTTTCTCTTTCTGATTTTGGATTTTAATTTAATTCTACCCAAACAACCAGGCACACCGTACACTCCTTATTGTGTCAGATAGTGGCATATCCTTAATGACTGTCATGATTTTCATCCATCCTCTCAGCCAGTTATTAAAGTGGTACTGTGAAATAGGCCTTGGTAGCATCCTTTAAGTTTTAATGTCTCTGACTATTTGGGATACTGTACTGTATCATCTGGGAGGTCCCCATGTTTGAAGCTGTTTCTGGGGACCAGCTATCCTAGCTGACGAGTTTTGTGGTATTCTGCAGTCCTGCCAGTTCAATACCAGGATGTTATCTAAATTTACACCACAGTCACAACATGCCACTTCATTTCCACTTTGTTACTAGTCACCCCACCATTAAATATTTTGTTACAGGGGTGGCCACAGCATAGCTTATGCACATCACTGGTGTGCCACACACAAATTGCCTGTAACAGATAACATTCTGCTAGTTCATGTACACATGAGGCTAAAAGTGCATGCTGTTTTAAAAAATGTTCTAATGCCCAGAGGTACATAACTGACTGAAAATAACTTATTGTAGTCAGGTGAACAAAAATAGGATGTCATATGGTAAAGAAATAGTGTTCTGTTTTATTAATTTATGGCTCTTGCATAAGAATGATGTAAAATTCTTGGGTGTTAAGAGATAGAGGAAGAAATCAGAAGGCAGATTTGTATGGGCTGCCATTAGGAAGGAGTCACTGGTTTAACTGTGAGGACCATATGCCAGTGAAGAAGAAGATAATGACCACCCTTCACAGTCTTCATCATTCGGGAAAGCACATGTTTAACTTTGTGCATGATTATAAGGCAACCATGCATTTTTCAGATAATGAATTGTGAAAAAAACTTGTACATTCAGGTGAGTGTGATATCACTTTGTATCAGCTTGTTTACACCTTCTCCTTATATGTTGCTGTTATTTTGTAGGTATCATTTTAGTCCATGATCTTACAAATCGGAAGTCTCAGCAGAATCTGCAGAAGTGGCTGGCTGAGGTCATAAATAAGGACACAAGTTCACCGTCACGAAATTCCGGTTTTGACGACTTTGACCCTGAACAGTTTGTTGGGTCAACACAGGTAATATGTTTGTGCACATATTGCAGTTCTTTGCATGATGCAGTTAAGTTGATCTGGGGTGGATGTGGCTCTTCAGAACTGATTAGATGCTACAGATCAATATAAAAACCTGGGGCAATGACCAATACATACTATAAAGTAATTATTTTGGTGTGGGCTTGGAAGTTTCTTCCTACATGTCTTGTGTTGGAAACATAGTTGAATGGGAGCATGTGGGAACTAAGTAGGTTTAGTGATGTAAGTTGATTGTTTGCAAGTGTTTCATTGCCATGTGGAAGAAAAAAGGTGGCAGACATTCTCTACAAATGAAAGGGACTTTCCCTGCTGATGTAATACCAGCTCACTCTAGCGTCAACATGAAATGAATAAAGTTTACCACTCGCTTGTGTGTGGCACACAGTGGCGCACTTGGTTGAGAAACTGTGCTACAAGCCAGAAGGTTGAGTGTTCGATTCCCGATGGTGTCATTGGAATTTTTCATTGCTATTATCCTTCCGGCTGTGCTGTGGCCCTGAGGTCAACTCGGCCTCTAACAGAAATGAGTACCAGGAATATTTTCTGGGGGTAAAGGTGGCCGGTGTGTAGGCCTGACAACCTTACCGCCTTCATATGCTGATTGTCTTGAAATCTGGGAGCCTCAGCCTCCTGGAAACCTCACAGCCTGTCCAGTTCTGTAACAGGGATTACTTTACCTTTGCATTACACACTTGTGTATGCGTATGTATATGTGCACATCTCCCACTATTGGCCCTAAAGAGAGTGATTCTTGAAACTGTCGGCTTAATTTGAGCCCTATCCCCTTCTTTCCTTTCTACCCCTTCCTTCCTCCCACCCTCTCTCCCTCCCCTCCATCCTTCCCTCCCTTCCTCCTCATTTCTTTATTTCTTCCTTTTTTTCTTTCCTCTGTAGCTGTGGTTGGCCAAAATTTCCTCAAACATCCCTATGTAACTGCCACATTCATTCCTCCCAATTTCTGAACCATCCGCCCGAACTACTTTTGTTCACCCTGAATATGAGGCAGTATGTTCCTCCAGAACATTCGGAACACACTTTTACTACATACTGTAAACTCCTCCAAGAAAATCATAATTTGTTTTGAAAACTGATTTTAATGCATTCGAGGTTCAGTTGTTGAGTTCCTTGTGATTAATTTGATGACCTGTTAATGAGTAAGGGCCACAGAGTGTAGTGTGAGCACGATATACAGAGCTACACACTGACTTGCATTTGTGGTTTATTATTGGCATGTTTAACTGGAAGTGTTACACTAAACAATAACATAAATAATCCTAATGATTTTTATCTTGTCTTGTGCTGTGAAATGGTATTGACTTCTCAATGCAGATAAATGCCTTTTTGTACTGAACATGTGTGGTACATATTTTGTATGTTCAGATTCCAATTCTTGTTATTGGAACAAAGTCTGACCTGTCGGAAGAAGTGAGGACACGCTCCCATCGAAGATCGTCTACATTTGCAGAAGAGTGTGGTGCAGATGAAATTATTCTGGTATTGTACTTTTGTTGTTACTTTCTTGTAGTGTGTGTTACTTTGCTAAGTAGTTGCAGTAAGTACAGCTTATGGTGAAAATCCAAGGACCCTGAAGATCTTTGTATGACAGACAAGTTTTCATTTTCCTCCATTTTTTGTTATGAGACAAAACATATTTTGTAATGAGTGCCCCAGACATTTGTGATCCAAGTTTTAGATGTTGCACATTGTCCATCATGTTGTACTATATAATATTTTATTCCTGTTTAACAAGGTTACTTTTTTTGGTTCGCAGGATTGCAGACAAGTACGTTCATTGGCAGCTGGATCAAGCTCTGCTGTTAAATTAAGCCGCTTCTTCGATAAGGTGATTGAAAGGCGGTACCACTGCCGTGATGGTGTCAGCCCATTCTTGGATAAAAGACGAATGCTTATTTCACCAAATTTAAAGTTCTATCATAATGACTAATAAGTGAACACATTCTTCTGCGTGTCGTGTGCCTTCTGTCTTCTAACATATAATTCAATTCCATTTCTGTAGTTTATTATTTCAGCATTTCCATATATTCATTTATGTTTCTTCTTATATTCGTATGTTTTTATTTTGCAGCATTTGTCACTTATTTGTTCCATTACATATTATATTAATTTTGAAGTGTGTATGTTAACGTAATAACAGAACTGATGAGACTTGGCTTTTAACTGAAGTAGTACTTTTTATTATGTTTACAATAAGGAAAATGTTTTAAGGTTTTACATTTCTATCAAGTACATATAAAACTAGAAGGGATTTCTACAGTTTGGTTAATTTGCATTTACAATTAATATTATTTTAATTCTTCAATAATGTTAATGTTTTGTCCAACTTGTGCTAATGTTCTTGCCATTGAAGAAGGGTTGAACTGTTTGAGATTCGCTTGCAGTACCTGTCCCTATGTGCACAACATTTCCCAGCGTATGGGTACGCGGGTGTACCCAAAACTGAAGGAAGTTGATGATGTGTTGGGAGGTCCTGCTGCTTGGGATAATGTCGATTCAACTGAAGAAAGGTGCCCCAAATGCTTCCATTCTAGAGCTTACTTTATGCAGATTCAAACACGTTCAGCTGATGAACCAATGACCACTTTTTATAAATGTTGTAATCACCAGTGTGGTCATCGTTGGCGTGAGTAGGTTGTGTGGGAAGTTATTACATGCAGAATGAGTACTGCAGAGCAGTGGCTGTCATCAGATGTTATACAGCAGTAAAGCTTTGAGTGGGTTTGTATATTCTATGAGCAGATCCTTCATGCAGCTGGACATCTTGATTATTGATGATGAGGGGTATTATATTGTTTCTTAATCAGCGTCTCTCTCTCTCTCTCTCTCACACACACACACACACACAGTACATCCACATAAAATGTGCACAGGCAATTCTTAGAAATTGTACATAGTGCATGTTTGATTTTAGCTCAAGAAACAATGATAATGTTACAAATTGGAAAGTTTTGAATATCTGTTCATAGTCAGCGTACCGCATTTAAATCAAGTGACACTAACTTCCATTATGAAGCAGTTGACTATATAAGCTCCCCACTGTTATGCTTTTTAGGCAGGTTTGCAAAACTGCAAAGAGAGACTATTAGCTTTGCCATGTCAGTTTGTCTGCATGGAAAAACTTGGCTCCCGGTAGACATTTTTTGTTTTTTTAAATTTGATATTTGAATATATTTTGACAATCTTTCAAGCAAATTCAAGTTTCAGTAAAATCTTATGAGAATAGCAGGTACTTCACATGAAGACCAATATATGTACATGTATGGTATCTCACTGAATTCTTGTTAGAATGAAGAATATTGCAAACAGAAGTTGTACAGAAAATTGAAACATTTTATGCTTAGTCCATTTTTTCTGAAAATGTGCCATTTATGAGACAGTGTGAAAAAATATGATTGAACCAAACAGGCCATAGGTGACAGTACAGTGCAATGTTTGGACATCGCATGCTAGATAACTCAGGCTACAGACACTCAGAATATGTAATACTTGCTGCTTTTCCACAGTAACACATTTTACACAGACATACCTCATTGTTATGTTTATACATATATTGCCTGTCTTGTAAATTATGGGAGATACATAATAGATGTGGGGACTGCGGTGGCACAGAGGTTAAGGTGCTGTGCTACAAATCGGAAGGTCACTGGTTCGATTCCAGATGGTGTCATTGGAATTTTTCATTGACATAAAATCCTTCCAATCGCACTATGGCCGTGGGGTAGACTCAGCTTCTAACAGAAATGAGTACCAGGAGCATTTCCTGGAGGTAAAGGTGGCCAGTGCATAAGGCTGACGACCTTACCACCATCCTGTGCTGTTGTCATGAAATCTGGGAACCTTAACTTCCTGGAACCCTCTGGGCCACTCCAGGCCTGTAACGGGACTGATTTACCTTTACCTTTACGTAATAGGTGTTCCTTCCAATTGCACTATGGCCCTGGGG
>Ga0123355_10018382_pt1 | contig 11081 bp, 7 predicted proteins | sample TergutEmb28metaG_3_FD_89872 | JGI IMG/M metagenome (GOLD analysis project Ga0123355, IMG submission 89872) | Embiratermes neotenicus P1 segment gut microbial communities from Petit-Saut dam, French Guiana - Emb289 P1 | ecosystem: Host-associated > Arthropoda: Insects > Digestive system > Gut ...
GTGTGTTGCTGCAACGCTACAACTTGCGTGTGTTGCTGCAACGCTACAACTTGCGTGTGTTGCTGCAACGCTACAACTTGCGTGTGTTGCTGCAACGCTACAACTTGCGTGTGTTGCTGCAACACTACAACTTGCGTGTGTTGCTGCAACACTGCAACTTGCGTGTGTAGCTGCAACACTGCAACTTGCGTGTGTAGCTGCAACACTGCAACTTGCGTGTGTAGCTGCAACACTACAACTTGTAGTCATGTTTTTACATCATATGTGCAGTATTCCATCCTTTATTGTGAAAACAGTTATGAATTTTAATGTTTCTGTTGAATGCTTTTTGTCTTTGTTCTGGTTCATTGAAGGCAAGCAAGTGAAATTTGAAACTCTCGTAGTTACTCTACTTTTGTATTGGCAAATGGTATAATTGTCTTCTGCAAGGAAACTGAGCCTAATGAAAGTATTAATTTGACACTTCTTTATGTGGTGCCTCGACCTCACCACCATGATTCTGAGCAAAAGCATTGCCAGAAGTGGTGGCTTTAAGACCCTACGTTACAGGTGCACCCTCACACAGTTTGGTGTTCTGAACATCAGATTATGGTGACGGCATGTAATGGCCTTATGCCAGTCTGATTAAATTTGGTCTTCTGCAGCTTGCACTGAGCTTAGTTCTGTCACCACACAGTTAAAGATTCTTACTGTACATCTGATGTCATGCTGTGCATAATTTCACTGTGACTCAGTGTCATAGATTTTAGCCTGTAAGGGACACTTTGTCACAGTTTCACTGAATGTGCACACTCAGAACTTCAGAATTGTAGACAGCTGAATTGGTACCATAACAGTACATGTTGAGTGGTCATGCCACCTACAGTACCTGAAGAACTTATTTTGGCAAAGGCAGATGTTGCAGTACTGATGCAGCATACCTTCCAGTGTTGTCTTCTTCTTTTCTTCACACTTAATTGCTATATTCTTGGGCACACTGTGCAAGTCTAAGTGTGATGCCTGCATACTTCATGAATTGTAGTGTGTGAGTTTTCTTCAAGAATTTTGTTTTCTTTTAGATATTAGAGAAATTTTTGGAATTTTTCCACTAGGTAAACATCAATAATTTTTCTGGAGTTATTTTTCTAAGAGGAATTAGTTTTGTGTTTGTAATTTTTTTATGCTCTTCTTGAATAAAGACTGTTGGATGGACACTTCTCTGTTGTAGTCACAGGTGGTGTATTTGTAATTTATGCTCATGACTATACTTAATAATATGTGCCAGTGATGATTGTCCAGTTATTGCTGCACTTTCATTTGCTCTGTGAACTGCATGTCACTCAGTCCCATTCATGCCAGACAGTTTAGCTGGAGCTCACTGCACTTCTCAATTTATGTACGGTCATTTTATGCCTTCTTATCTTGATACAATAGGTCGAATCAAGCAGCGACCATCAGAACTGGTGCTGGCGAATACTGTAACAGATGATTCAGGGCTGTACCAGTGCATGGCCCGTAACAAAGCAGGAGAGAGTTGGGCAGCTGGACGACTGATGGTGAATATGTCAAGGTTCCAGCCTGATCCACCACAGGGTCTGACTTGCCAAGTGCTCTCTGACTCTCTAGTGAGGTTAGAGTGCAAGGAACCTGCACGGTCCGCAAACAATATCACTGCCTACACAGTACATTATCTTCCCACAGGTGGGTGAGCATTGTTATGTGACCACATTGAATGTGAAGTGCCATATTGAGATCAGTAGGATATGGCCTGCATGCAAGGTGACCTTCTCTTCATAAATGTCAGTGTCGATAGTTATATTATGCAGTGTATTACGGATGATTTCAGATGGTGGTACAGAGCAACAGGAAGTTTCTCTGAACTGTTCGTTCTTGTTGCAAAAATTGTCAGCCTTTACAAACTACACATTCTATGTACGTGCCTACAGTTCGAAGTCTGCTAGTGATCAGTCAAAGCACACCAAGTGTCAGACAGGTGAAGGAGGTAAGATAAATTTTAATATGGTCTGAATTACTCAAAGTGTCTAGTACACTGCTCTTTCCTTTTGCAGAAATTGGCAGCCTGTGCAAGTGTTTGCCAGTGATCAGTTACACCACAGCAACTTAGATGATACCTTATTTATAATTGTACAGAAGTGAGGTGGTTCCTGGGTTTATTTGTTGGTGGCTGGGTTCTTTGTGTATGTCTTGCAACAGTGCAGCAGATGGCAGACTGCTTGTGTCAGCACTATAGCACGTGGTAGTCTACATATTTTCTGCAACAGATTGGAATGCGTTTCATTGATCTACAGTGTGTGGATATGTTGTATAATATTCGCATTAATCTGTGCTCTGAAAATATTCCTAAATATTACAGTTATTTCTCCTCTCTGGTACATAGAGTTGAATTTCGTTCCTTGGCTTGTTGGTGTGGTTGGTTACTTGGTCATTCACGGATCATAACCATGGTTCATTTAGAGAACAGATATAGCAGCCACAGTAAAGTACATTTAACGTATGCAGTTTTATAAGTTCCAGAGTAAAATTTTTTGCAGCCTGTTTTTAATATTATTATGTGTTTATTTATGTTGTGCAGTATGTCGTTTCTTATATAGGGATTGTTCTTAGAAAGTACCATATGTGGCCATATATAAGAGATGAAATTTTGTCCTGTTTCGTCATCAGAAAACTGCAGGGTAGCCTTATAATTCATTCACAAAGTTAAACATGTTTTGTTTAGGTATTCTGAGAATTGAAGATTGTGAGGGTAAATTTTGTATTTTTTGAGGTTAGTCATTTCTGTGGTGTTCAGTAGCACAGTGTTGTCTGACATCCAACTTCTGCATTGTAGGATGTGTTAAGTGTTGGGGACTTAGGAAATGCATACAGAGGCCGGTTAATTTGTGTCCTAGCTGTGATTGGAATTGGCACTTGCCGGATACAAGTCAGCATTTTTACTGCTAGCATTGTGTTGTGGTTAGAGTTACAGTGGAAGGCTCTGTTGCAGTCCTGCAAACCTACTTGTAGTGGCAGGAAAGTGTGCAGTTATGGAAACAGAATGCTGATTATATTTTTTATGTAGTAGCAAAAGTTGTGCTTTTGTTAGAAAGTTACGCACAAACACTCATGCATGCACGCGAACACAGACACACACACACACACACACACACACACACACACTCAAAACTTTTGTATTTTTTAATCAGATATGTGATTTCTTTTGGGATTTGTACGTAATAAAAGATGACAAGATTTTAAGGTATGAGTTACATGTACAGCAAATACAGAGTTGCTACAAATTAGCCGACCATCTTAGGAGCCTGAACATTTTTCACTACATCCAGATGCCATGCTTTTCTAACGTAGATGTCATTTTGTAATTTCCTACTAGTGATATGATTAGACTGATAAACCTAATTTGCTACAATGCAATCTCTGTGTCCAAGTTTCTTTATATTTAGTTGTAGGTGCTCGGTGTCACCTTCTTGGTAATGTTAAACACATCTGGTATATAGTCACTGTCATTACAGCATTTGGATTCTGTTGATTGGGTTCCTCTCTGGACATAACCCATGATGGAAAAGTGGAATACTGGGGACTGCTGTGTAGTGAAGAAATGTTGCTGTGTGCATTCTCAGCAGTGACTTACAGTCCCTTCAAACTGTCCACTAATTTGCATTCATACTGTATTTACCTGAATGCAAGATGACTCTCAACTAAGACGTCCCCCACCATGTCTGCCAAGGGAAAGTGTATTTATCCAGTCCTAAGACGACCCCCAAAAAATAAAATGTCTGCTAAGAAGAAATACGAGGGTTGGGCACATATAAATTATAATTTGTAAATAGAACAAAAACATTGATTTATTCTCTGAAACTGAAATTGTCACTTTTCAACATAATCTCCCTGGTTTGCGATACACTTGTGCCAGCGGTCCAGAAGTTTGCGGATGCCGCTCAGGAAGAAGTCATTTGGTTGCCAGTTTAGCCACTCCTGAACATCCTGTATCACTTCCTCATTATTGCAAAACCTTTTCCGCCCAGATGCCCCTTTAGGGGGCCAAAGAGGTGATATTCTGAGGGAGCAAGGTCTGGACTATATGGAGGATGTGGTAGAACATTCCATTTCAGTTTCTGGATGGTGTCCATGGTGCGAGCAGCCATGTGTGGACAGGCATTATCCTGGAGAAATGACCTGATGTTTGCGCCCTATTTCTCTTGTTCCTGGTGGCTGTCTTTACTGGGCCTTCGAGAAGTGCCGAGTAATATGCAGCGTTTATTGTGCGATGCTGTGTGAGGAAATCCACGTAAAGTACACCTTTAGATTCCCAGAGGATGGTGACCATAACCTTCCCAGCAGAGAACGTGATTTTTGCTTTTTTGGGTTTTGGAGACCCTGGATGACGCCACTGCATTGAAGAACGTTTACTCTTGGGCATGAAGTAATGCACCCACGTCTTGTCCGTTGTCATGATAGAATCCCAAAAAAGTCCCCTTCCTGCTCGTACCACGACGACAATGATTGCGCCACTTGCAGCCGTGTACTCTCGTGTTCATCCGTCAATAAACATGGGATCCACTGGGTGCACACTTTCGAGTATTGAGGGGGTTGTTTGGCGATTGTTTTCACACTGCCATCACTGATGTTCAGTATTCCAGACAACTTTTGGACTTATTCGTCCGTTCACCCAAATGAATGCATCAACGTGGTCACTGTTTTCGCCTGTTATGGAAGTCCTCGTCCGGCGTTCAGGAGGTTCAATCTCCACCGTTTCCCTTCCTTTTTTAAACGCACTGCACCACTTCTAGACACTAACATTTGACAGTGTCTTCTCACCATACAGCCTCTTCAATCTTCAACAGATTTCCGACGGTTTGCAACCTTCTTTTATCAGGAATTTGACTATAATGTGCTGTTCCATGCTAATGTGTATGTTCGCTTTGCTCATCTTCCTCACAACTGACAAAACTGTGCAGTAGCAAACATCTGGTCTGTGAATGACCTTGGAACAGTGCTTCCACATATTACTACTTTCATTGGACCGTGCTGCATTTTTGAACTATGAACAAATTATAATTCCTATTTGCCTGCGCCTTGTATTTTACCATTAACTGCATACTTAGTACACAAAGCATTCTATTCACCGTTACCAGTTACTGTCACTGTCTCCATCTTCACATTCAGTGCCTTCATCTTCCTCACACTCTGCTAACACTCCACAACATATCTTCATCAGTTCCATCCACTACATTGCATATACAGCACTTCTTAAAACCTTTCACAGTCATTTCTGGTGAGAAGCTCTGCCATGCTGTTGTGGCCACACTGACTGAATAATACATTCGCACTTCCTGGTTTATAAACTACTTGAACCCATGAATAACTACAGTGTTAGGAATTTTAAAGGCATGTGTTCTGGATTTTGTGTTGTGTCTGTGGTCTGATCAGTCCAGTTCATGGTTCTTTTTATGGTTTTTAGTTTGTGGATTGGTTTAGGTGTTATTTTTGGGTCTTGTAGTTAATTTTTAATTTCTCAGTTGCCATTTTCCTGTTACTACCCTTGGACTGGATCTGTTCACAGGTATATATTTTAACAATTTACTCTTCTATGGTGCCCAGTGATTGAGAATAACTCAGTCAAAAGGGCTTACCAGGTTAAGTCCTTCTTTGCCCAAAAATAAACAGCCTGCTTCTTCATGCTTCTTTAAAAGATTATACCATGGACAAACCCCCCCCCCCACACACACACACACACACACACACACACACACCACACAATATTGTGATGTCTAACTGCCGCTATGCTCCGTTTTCTCTGTAGGATTAGGATTTCTTGACTGTTGAAACTGGGACTGAAAGTTTGTCCCAAAATGTTGGTGTGGAATTACCATTCTACACTGCATAATATCTCACTTGAGCTCACACCTCACATGATTTTTGGATGCAAGTCTTGGTTTGGCTCCACACGGGCCGGTTCAGAGCAGTGTGGTTTGGCGCTGTCCAGTTTGGGACTTCATATGCGAATTTAAGGCCTCATATATTTAAGCACAGAATTTAAGGAAGAAACCTCATCTTGCATTTGTATAGATATGGTAATATAGGTACTGTTAGTTAGTAACTAGAAACCTTAACACAGCTTTATTAAGTAGTTTTTACATAAAGTTGTGTTAACGGTTTTTACTTATGAACTAACTATACAAAAACACAACAAGGTGTATAACTTAAAAAACGCAAGTATCACTGAATCATTGCCAGTTGGTGGCCATGCTATATATAACACACCGATACCATTACATGCACAAGGTCCATACGTTAAACAGTTACAATATTTAACATGTGGTAGATATAGAGTGCAAATTATGTTTGCCGGCTGGTTTACAAAAAGGAATTTCTATGATCTAGCATCAACAGCTTTATCAGAGAACTGAAACAGATTTGTATGCTGTTCCATTAGTTCCCCAAGCTGCCCCACAGTTGTCGCTGAAAGCCACCAGCCCTACTTCTCTCAGGGTGACATGGATGCCCCTTAGTAAGGACAAAGCTCAAGGTGTAGTTACAGAGTACAAGGTGCAGTGGCGAAAAGAAGGTCAGGCGTCCTCTCGGGTTGAGCAGGTCAAAGGTGACATCACTGATTTCACTATTACAGGTACGTGTCCCTTTTAACAAATACGTCACTCAGCTTTATACAAGGTAGGTATTACAGTACCTCAGGTAATGCTGTAATTGGTGGAGTCTGAACTGCCACTGTGGATTAGTGCACTAGTTTGGTTTTGTGTGGTCGGCCTGGTCATGGTGGAGCTAAAAACCAATGTTGTGGGGACAAAAAACAAAAAAAATCTGTTTCACAGTTTGGACGTGACACACGTAATTGCCAGGAGGTTTCAACCGTGGTACAGCTGATGGTTGAGAATGTTTTTGTGCATAATGAAAGTTTATTATGAGACTTGTCCAAGCACACTTGATGCATTTTGAAGGTTAACTTTCTTTCGATGTAGATCGCATCTTGTAAAACACTGTTACGCTCTTAATGAAGGAAATGATGAAGAGTGGTAACTGGCAGTGAATTCTGAGATGAAGTTTATTGTAGTTTGAAGACCAAGATATGGACACTAATTGGCTTGAAGGAGGATGTTCACAGTTTATGAAAGTTACCATTTTTCCTGATGCTTCAGAAGTGATTTCCTAAAAAATGGATCTGAATATTGTCACAGTCCATTCAGTAAACTGTTGTGTAGTAAAAGACACGTGTCCAGTTTCATCTTCCTGGAATATTCTGCACTTCACTTGTTGAGAAATGTGGAAATTGTTGGATGTCACAGACTCTCAGAAGTGTGTCATTCTCTGACCTTAAACTTGTGATATATGAGTATACAGCAGAAAGAAGTAACTGTGTATGTAACTGCAGTTCAGGAAAACCGTATTAATTGGAAGTGTGTTTGACTGGAACGGTGAGCTTCATTTTTCATGACTTTCAGTTACTGTGTGGGCATTTCACTGCATGCTTGCTGCGTGTTCATTTGATGTAGGCATGATGTGTGTGTACTTTGTGGGCAGTAATTTACAGTTGAGGTATGCTGACTGTTGCACAAGGGGGCAGAGGAGGACAGTGCACCTGATCTTGGAGTTCCCAAGACAAGTCTATACCCTCCTTTGCCTTCTGTAGGTGAGATAGGCCAAATTCTCTTAGAACTTCCTATGTAACTAACATACCATTTCTCTTCACCATCCACCTGGATCAGTTTAGTCAGCCTGCACATGGAGGGAGTACATTCCGTCTACATATCAGAGAAACACAGCACACTACATGGTGTAAATACCCAAATGACAACCATCAGTTGAAGAATGTAACTGTTCAGTGTCCATATGCAGCAGTATGTAAGGTACTGGCTACTCCCCCTGCCCAGTGTTGAGAGTCCTTCGGTTGCAAGAGTTGTGTGCCGTCCGCAGATAGGAACTGTCATTGTAACGTTCATGTTTTTTTTTTTTTAATTCTTAAATTGTCTCTTAAAAGTACACACAGTATTCATGTGTGTGTGTGTGTGTGTGTGTGTGTGTGTGTGTGTGTGTGTGTGTGTATGTATGTATGTATGACAGTTCTCTGATTTTCTGTTTGCAACAGGTTTGCAGCCAGGCAACAGGTATCGAGTTCGGGTTCTGGCAGCCACAAGTAAAGGTTGGCCAATCCTGGCAGATGAGTTTGAATGGAAATTGTTGGAAATGCCTAATTATGGTGCAGCAGCGAATGTTCCAGAGGCACCTACCGTACACTTAACTGTTGTCAACTCCACGTCCATCGAGGTGAGTAGACTTCACTGGTTTATTTAATCATGCTTTTATTAGCGTAGGCTCTAGTGTCATATGACAGGATGATTAGTGAATAGTGAATTGGAAAGGATATAAAATGAAGTATAAAGTATTTTCCCATTTGCACACATCCTTTTCTTGCATCAAAGGGTTATGGCTGGTAATTCGAATGGGATGTATGTCCACGGTCAGTGCTTAATTTTGCTTGCAGTGTAGCGTTGTTGCTATGAGTTTAATGCACATTCCTGCTAATGTACTAATATAGATGTGGAATAAGAAACCAAATAGATGTCACTTAGTATTATATTTATTTCTCCTTTATAAGTTGCTCTTTATAAGTTGCTCAACATGTTTCAGGCCACCTTGTGCCCATCTTCAGGAGCTGATGACTTAGTGGTATTTTTTTGCTTGTGGTGTAGTGCCGTGGCTGTGTAGGCAGTCAGATCCGGTTGGCTGGTTGTGTGTCCATTGGGAAGTACGTAGCCAACCAGATCTGACTGCCTACACAGCCACGGCACTACACCACAAGCGAAAAAATACCACTAAGTCATCAGCTCCTGAAGATGGGCACAAGGTGGCCTGAAACATGTTGAGCAACTTATAAAGGAGAAATAAATATAATACTAAGTGACATCTAGTTGGTTTCTTATTCCACATTGAACTACGATGCATGGTCAACCACACATCATATTAATATACATGTGTTTGATTGTTGCTCTTAGTGTAATGCACATTGCTGCCACTGTAGTAATATATATGTGTTTTGTGGCTGTAGGTGATGTGGGGTCTACCTTCTGAAAACAAGTACAAGCCAGATGGGTTCAGACTTTACTATGGCATTCTGAATGGTGACAAATCTGGACCCATTAATCTGACTGCAAATTCTACTCAGTACCTTTTGGGCAATTTAGGTAAGCAGGTTCATTGAAAAAAAGATTGGATGTTATTGCAGCAGTGTTGCTAAAGAATTGAGTCTTCCAGTATGTTACATGGTGTCTTTGGGTAAGCATCTCACGATGTTTCAAAGGATTGTAGTGCCTTCCTCCTCAGGGTAGAGCCATCAAACAAGAGAACCTGAAGATGAAGGCAACACAGTCATTCAAAATGTTGAAACTGCTTCTGCAGTGACAGATTGTAAGTACAGCATGTGAGATTTCGACTGTAGTTTTGTTAAGGCGACACCCCAGTGATACGGTGTTGCATTGCAGCTGACCTGAATCTTCCACACATCATCACATCCCGGAAGACTTGAATTGTCAGGTGCCATATCATCACCAATACTTCTGAATTAGTAAGAACAGTATAGAAGATACGTTGGATAAAGGGGAGTGTGACATACAGGGTAAATACTCTGTAGTGGGATATTTTGAGGTGTGCGGTTTGCGTAGATTACTGTTACTCCTGATGACATGAGAGAGATGGGACAGATGTGTGAGATGTGAGAGATGTGTGAGATATTGAACCTCACTCGCTATAGTGACTGGGCTACGGGCTCAACCACTAGGGACTCTGGGTTCATTTCTCAGCGTTGGTAGAGTTCTATATTTTCTCCACGGCATTGAGACTGGTGCTTGGCCTAACCAGCCTCCTATCCATGGTTGTTGAGGGCACTGATAGAGCAGCTGAGGATTGCAGCTGACCTACCACCTGTATCCAGTAATTAAGTTAACTGTATTGAACAATATCTGCATTCCCACATTTCTTGATGGAACTGTGCTGAACTAGTTTCAGAGACAATTTTACCCTTGTCTCTTTAGCATAGGAAGGATGTGCGTGAGGTTGGATAGCCCATTGAGTGTGTGACTAGTCTGGGATGTGATTGCTGCCAGGGGCAAGAGATCTTTCTCTTTCCCAAAATGTCTATTTTCGCTGTGCAGCCCACTGAACCTTCTATTTGATGGGTGCTGAGGATGAAGTGGCTGGGGACAAAGCTGTGCTTACACCTACATCTCCTGTGTAGGTGCAGATTGGGTGGAGCTGTGTGGCTGCTGTGCCTTGATGTGCACAGGAACAGTTGTACCTTTATGAGGGGCATATAAAAAATTGGCTTATAGTTTTAAACGTAGTTGGAATAGGTATGTATGAGGGGAGACCCAAAAATAATGACTTTTTTTTTTTCTGGAGGGGAGAGGGGCAGTACTTCCATCTGCTCCCACTTGATGCTTGTACGTGACTGCCCTCCACATTAGTTGGCCAAGCGGCGTCCTTGAGGAAAGGTCTAGAGGGTCTGTGTGATTTTTTTCTTGAGCCTCTGTCATTGTTTTCATCGATTTTTCTATGGCAGACTTAAAAGAACGTGTTTGCATCGAGTTTTGTTTCCTTTTGGGGAAAACAGCAGCAGAACTGTCACAATGCTTTGAGAGGCTTTTAAAGAAGAAGCTTTGAGCCAGGCAAGGGTTTACGAATGGTTTTCTAGGTTCAAACGTGGTGACGTCACTTGAAGACCAACCGCGATCTGGGCGTCCTTCAACAAGCAGAACCAACGAAAACATTCAAAAAATTTGCGATGCGATAATGTTTGATCGTCATCGAACAATCAACGATTTGGAAGCATTGACTGGAGTTTCGTGGAGCTCATGTCAGTGAATTTTAACAGAAGAATTGTGGCGGTCAGTTGAGTGGCTTCTGCATCATGACAATGCTCCCACCCACACAGCATTGAGTGTGCGACAGTTTCTCACGAAAAACAGGATGACATCGGCTTCGCACCCCCCTTACTCCCTGGACCTGGCACCCTGCGATTTTTTCCTGTTTCCAAGAATGAAGAGGGACCTTAAAGGAAAGCGTTTTCAGAATGTAGA
>Ga0123355_10018383_pt1 | contig 11081 bp, 9 predicted proteins | sample TergutEmb28metaG_3_FD_89872 | JGI IMG/M metagenome (GOLD analysis project Ga0123355, IMG submission 89872) | Embiratermes neotenicus P1 segment gut microbial communities from Petit-Saut dam, French Guiana - Emb289 P1 | ecosystem: Host-associated > Arthropoda: Insects > Digestive system > Gut ...
CAAGTCTCCTGTTAACTGCAGAAGAAACATAAGGGGGAACCTTATGCACAAAGTGAAATATCGTTACTGTTGTAATTTACCTGGTCTAGAAGTTATGTGGCTACGTGAAAGCATAGAGGGCTTGCCCTCTCAACAAGGAGATGGTAGAATTCTCAAAATTGTGTACTTCTTGGAAAATTGTATTGGAACCAATGACTGGCAATGTTATGATACTGGAGGTAGATGCTGTTATGTATGTTGTACTAAGCAAGACATATTGTTAGGAAAGTTCTGGGATGCTACTTGAAATTAAGCTACAGCCACTCCTTTTTGCATATTTTCAATTCATTATTCACTACTACTGCTATCATCTGATTTAACTATAGCAACAGTAAGTAATACATCACATGTATGACCAGAACATAGGGATCTTTTCACCTCAAAACTTATAGCATATAATTCTTATTGGCTTCAGGCGTACTCACCGAACAAAACCCTGGATATAAATGAGGAAGGTTTTTTGAGTGAGGCTGACAGTGGTGAATTCAACCTGCTTATCTCACTTGTTACTTTTGTTTTAACGTGCTCCCACATTCTTGTGATGTGGAACATGTATTCACGTGAAAAACTAAATATGTAGCTCTTGCATGTGCATTATTTCATTCTTGCTATGATAACACAAGTTGATATTCGTGTTATGCTGAAACATGCCTGTTCTTCAGGTATTGGAACAGTTTTCTTTTACAACAAACCAGTTAAATTATACTGCGTACAGCGCTGGTGTATCAGTGGAAATTAGACTATGCCCTGTCACTTGTCATACCATTTGGTGTTTGGAGTTTTCTCCACCATTCTTCACACTGGAAGAACACTGGTGGTGGTTTTTATGTTCAAAATTAAGTAAAATACCTTTGCAGTGTTAAGTAAAATCCTTGAATTTGATGTCAAGGTGTGTTTGATATAAGTGAGGATACTTAAAGTCAGAATATTAATTTCTTAAAGGAATATGTGTTTGCTACTCTCTAACAGTGTTTTGTGGCTCATTTCATTATGGTTGCATTAAAGTTAAATGAGGCTCACGTTTAGTCTGAACCATCACATTACTTACACAATCAGAGCCAGAAAAGATCTTTTCATATTCTAAGATGATCAATGCACGCATGTTAAAATGATGAAGAAAAATTTTGTTCTGAAATGAGATTAGCAACAAAGCACATCTAGACAATGGAACTAACATTCTAGGTTTATTCTTGTCCTAAAGACTGTCACAGCCGGCATTCATTGCCAAGAATCAGGTTTCTGGATTACACACATACAGGAATGAAAATTTTTACACATTCTGGCAGCCCTTGCAGTTGCCATATCGGGGCAAGTGTGAATGGGCAATATCTGGGGGCACATATAAATGGATCATCCAGTGGGTAGAGTGTGGGGGGGTACCCTGTAAAACCCTAATTCACTTAACCTGTAGGAATTATCTCCAGACTGTCAAAACAATGGGAAGCCTTCAGTACTCCATGTGGTCTAATCGTGAAGCAGAATTCACGTGTTCTAAATTTATATTCACAAAATGCCCTGTTACCGGCTATCCTGACTGAGGTTATTTCTGATTTCCAATTCCCATTTAGTTTTGCACTATTTAACCTCCGTAGTTTTATCTGCATTTAGATAATCCAAGAATAAATCAGTTACCACAGCTGCTGAAAAGGAAATTGAAATATTCTTACTATAGTCTTTTGTATTATGACACTGCGCAGTTGGGTAGGCAGTATGTGAGGCATATCTTCAAACTGGTCATGCTGGGGACAGGATATGGAGTGTGAAATGAGGTGGCATCTTGCACATACATACTGTGCGAAACCAGCTTCAACTCTCACCTTCACACAAGGTACCTATATACCCTGAATATGGAAGCAGTGTGTTCCTCTGACAAACTGGTTGGCACGTACCAGACTACATGCTGTTGTAATACAAGAAACCACAATATGAACCTTCACCACCATAAGAACCTCAAATATTATAAATGTAAAGTTTTACCTGTCCACAGCATGAAGGCACAGAGCAGAAGCAGAGGTACAGCTCCACTCATTCTTAGCCTCAGCACTAGGTGTTGAGTGGTTAATATCATGCCCTGACCACTTTACCCCTGAGAAAGAACACAAGTTCCCATCAAACAGGAGGCTTCGTGGGCCCCAGAGCCAGTCTAGATGTTTTGAAGAACAGAAAAATCTCTGGATTTGAACCCAAGACCACCTAGCCCAGAGCATAGTCACTATACCAACTTTGGCACTCCAGCTCGTACCTGAAGTCTTATAAACTGAAGAATTCTTATCACCAATGTCAAAGGTATGGCACGCAATGAACGCTGAAAATTTTGAGTTTCAGTATTAGGAAGCTGTGCTCATGTCACAGACCTGCATAACAAAACCCATTTATGGAGCAAGACATGTTGGATTCCAATGACCATACAATGCAGGATAATGTGATGGCAATTTGAGAGGCAGCAGAAATCAATCGTGAATTTCTAAAACATTCACCAAGAACGATAAAGTACTGGAGTAACTGAAAAGGGTTCAGATCCTTGTACATTAGTCAGAAATGCTTCATTTCTCAATTGTGTCTTTCACTTGTCTGTTGTGATCTTTCTGAAATACCAGACAATGGACAAACTTCGCGAACAAGTAAACCTGAATAAGAAGCTTCAATATGGTTCACTGTACACTGTACTTAATTCGGGGTCAGAAACATGCATGAAAGTCAAATGGCTATAAACTTTTTGTATCTGTTTTGTTAACCCCATTCCTGCCTCTGAATGAATTTAACAGGTGCAGAGGGATCTGCTGACCTTTCGATGACCCTTTCTATTTATAATTTGTTATTCCATTTTAGGCATATTTACACTATATTTGTGGTGTACCCTTATAAAAGACTACAGGTAGATTGCTGCAGCAGTTCATTATTTATTCCAAAGCAGAATTATGAATACAGACACCCACAGAGACCATGTTTATTTAGTCTACAAAATGACCTATAAAAAACATACTTCATTTTAAGAGACTGAAACCTCACACAGTTTCAGGGCCTGACATTAAATAATGTAAATTGTGCTCCAACCTCTGAAGATTGCAAAGGACCTTATGTGTGTAGTGAATTACTTAAATGGTATAAAAAGGAAAGACCACTTTCTAGATGAATATAGCAGCAAGCATCGCTAAGTGTCGTGTTGTTAACTACAGAACTACAGTAACTGGAAATGCAGTACTTGGTGACAGGCACATGAACCAGATTTGTCAGTGCTTTCTGTAACAGCGACGTGATGTGTGACATCACAGTTACAGAAGGTTAACCTGCTGCTTTCAGCATCCTGTCTGTGCATTTGCCATGGTGCCATGATTTCTGCAGATGACTTCGAGTTGCCTGTTTCCTGGTAATCGTAGTAGCAATGTGCCTCATTTTCCCTGATGGTGCATTAGCTAACAGTAAAACGTTCTCTTTCTGGTTACCAAACAACTTGTCTGTCAGTCTTCTTTTTCTTGTTCCTACCTTCTACTTCTTTCTCTTGTTCCCTGTAACTCTGATAAACCTCCTCATATCTTGCAGTTCATCATCATTCACTGTGCACAACTCTGTCAGACAAATGTTCATTCAATGTGAAAATGCCATACAGTGCCTTGGCCATCTCAATAAGATTCAAAACTGCATTTCAGTGGCAATCTCCCCAGTCTTCTACTCTTACCAGAGCTTTACACAGTTTCAAAAGATTTTCTCTCATCGTTCAATCCCAGACCATCTGGATATAGTGGAAACCAGTGAATGATCCTTGGACAATCCAGGGTGTCCTGAATATACCTCTGTATATAAACTTCCAAGGTGTGCCTGCAACCTTTCAGTTTGCTGACAGAGCTGTGCTTCTGCCATGCAGATTCATCCCTGTACCACATCTTTCAAATTATACAAAGCATGAAAATTCTTCAACAAAACAATACAAAACAACACACAATAAAAACATGGGTGTTGTAACATGAGTAACAGACGGTAAAAAGGTAAAGCAGTCCCGTTATAGGCCTGGAGTGGCCCAGAGGGTTCCAGGAAGTTAAGGTTCCCAGATTACGTGACGGCACAGGATGGTGGTAAGGTTGTCAGCCCTATGTACCGGCTGCCTTTACCCCCAGGAAATGCTCCTGGACTCATTTCTGTTAGAGGCTGTGTCAACCCCAAGGCCATAGTGTGGCTGGAAGGATTATGTCAATGAAAAATTCCAGTGACACCATCTGGAATCAAACCAGCAACCTTCTGATTTGTAGCACAGCACCTTAACCACTGTGCCACTGCGGTCCCCATGAATAACAGAGGGACATTGTAAAAATATCATCAAAAATAAAACACCTGAAAAATTTGCCTAACCTCTATATTATCATTTCTATTTACAAAATATCACTGATTCACTACAATATTATTACCAATGGTAAATATGAAAATTATGGTGTGATAGCTGTTGAAAATTATAATATTTATATCTGTTTTATGAAAACCCAAAGTTCCATTTTTCAAAAGGAATTAAGAAAAGCAGCAAACATTGGATTATGAAGTTTAAAATTTTATATCACAACATTTCCTTTAACATCATAAAACCTGATGATGTATTTTATGTAATTTCTCTCTTCAAATCAGCTTATGCCTCTCCTTTTAAAGCACTCAACAATTCACCGCTTTCTTTCAGCTCCTTGATAATGTCTAATCCACCAATGAGTTCTCCTTTAACATACACTTGAGGATATGTTGGCCAGTTGGAGAAAGTCTTCAGCCCATGCCGCACTTCTTCATCAGTAAGTATGTCGAAAGTATCAAACTTGATGCTGGGAACAAGAAATAACTTACCATTCCAAATGAACTGACATGATATAAAAATAAACTTATGTTCAATCTTAATGCAGTGAATTCTTAACCTATGTTGCTGGACCAGAGGACCCGGGACTCCTCCTGTGGTTAAAGGGCTTGTCTGGTTTTTGGATGGGTCCAGGATGATGGACGGGACCGGGGCTGGGGTCTATGGGCAATCTGCAGACAGAAAGCTCAGTATCTCTCTAGGAAAACATGCTACAGTCTTTCAGGGTGAAGTATATGCGATATTAGCCTGCATTTATGACACTGATGATAGTCAGGCAGCTCTGCAAGCGCTTCAGGCTGCTAAAACAACGTCTCCTTTGGTACGAGAGTGCCAGAAGGCATTGCATGATATCTCTACTCGACATGCTGTGGGGCTGTACTGGGTCCCTGGGCATGCCGGAGTGAAAGGAAATGAAATCGCCGACAAGCTTGCAAGGGATGGTTCTGTTCAACGGTTTGTTGGACCTGAGCCTTTCTTGGGGGTCTCGAGGCAGAATATAAGAAAGATGAAATGCTAGATGGAAAAACAGCATCTGGTATTGTTGCATGGTCCCTGTTGTACACAGAGACAGGCTTGGGAATTGATCTCTGGCTCTAATCTGGCTACAAGGGCCCGATTATTGTCCTTTAATAGGACATAATCCAGGGTTGTTAATGGCCTGCCCACTGGACATAACACCTTGAGAAGACATTTATTTATAATGAGGCTGAGTAATAACACCTCTTGTAGGAAGCGTGGTACTGAGGAGGAAACCTCAGTCCACGTTTTGTGTGTGTGAGGCCTTGGCCTCACTCAGATATGCATATCTGGGTTCCTTCTTTTTGGACCTGGAGGATATTAGGAAACTAAGTATAGGGGCCATCCGGAACTTCACTAAAGGAACAGGGCTCGCCTAACTTAGTACTGAACATGGGGCACAAAGGGCCTGTCTTAAGGCCTAGGTGCATCGGGACCGGAAGGGCTCGAACCCAAATACCATTCAATTCAATTCAACCTACATTGCTTGAGAAAAAAATAACATATAAGATCAATATCCTGTGTTTCTTGTGGTGTGGCATGGCATAGTGGTGTGTGTGGTATGTGTTATGGTGGCATGTGTGTGTCACCTTTCAACTTTGGAACCAACTGGCTAATATTCACAAAGCTAGCTGTTAACGTTACAACACTGCAGGTTATCTGAACATCAAAATATTATGGGCATTCATACAACATACATGTATAGCTATTATTCCTTGTCAGTTACTTGTAGGTGATAAGTCAATTGCAATCAAAATTACAGGCACTTACTCAGTCTCTGCGAGAATTGCCATAAGTTGCTTACTAAAGCCACAACGTGGTGCATCACGAGGTCCCTTCATGAACACCATACATGTACTTTGGTTTATTAAAGATTTCAACCTGAAATATAAAAGGAAAGTGTTGTTAAAATGTCATTATAATCTATACATCCACATACCAATATGTATCATCTGACTCACCTTGTTTCCAAAGGTTCCTTTTTTGGAAGTAGTGGCTGTAGTTCACCGCTTTCATTCATTTCCTTCACAATGTCCAGACCCCCAATGAGTTCACCATTGATGTAGAGCTAAAGAAAATGCAAGTTCTCACATTACTGTAGATAGAGTGGTCAGCTTCAAGCCCTGGCTGTTTTACCCCCATGGAAACAGCCCTTCAAACAGGACAGGAAGATGCCCCAGGGGCAGTCTAGCAGTTTGGACATACTCATTAGTCATAAAGGCAAAACTCGCTAATCGCCCCCGGGAATGAAACTGCAACTCACCAGTTATCCAGTGACTGAGACATGAGTAACAGCATGGAAATTCTATATAATCGGAAGATACTAGTACAGCAACTGTAAATACATACCAGGTACTGGCACAGATATTGTAACAGTAGCTAGACACTGGCAGAGAATTGTGAACAGGTGTACTAGCCAGATATTTTTTAATTTTGGAAGTCTCTGTCTTGGAGATAATTAGTACTCACACAACAAAGACTTACCTGTGGGTATGTTGGCCACTTGGAGTAGGTCTTAAGTCCCTGCCTCACTTCTTCATCAGTCAGAATATCAAATGTTTTGTAGGCAGCTTCATGACTGTCCAAGAGGGCAACCATTGACTTACTAAACCCACATTTGGGGTCCGTTGCTGTTCCTTTCATGAATAACATAACAAGGGAAGAATTGATAAGTCCACGTAGACGAGTTACCAAGTCTTCGGCAATGGCTTTGGCTGGGGGAGGTGACACAACATTTGAAACTTTTGATACCTGTAAAAATTGAAGAGTTCGAAATATATGACTTGATGTTTCCATAGTGGTCTGTATTCAGTATTATACAATGTCCAAATGGTAAGAATTACAAACTTGCTGACTACACATTACACACTGGGCTTTGACAAAGAATACAGTCATTGGCATGAAGAGTTCAAAACCTGACCTGCAAATTAATCTTCTTTGTAAGTTCAGCTGCATTGGCTCCTTCAACCCTATCCAACAGTGAGCCACCACGTAGCAAGAGAAACGTTGGAACAGCAGAAATAGAGTACTTTAGTGACACTTCTGGCAAGTCTTCAGCTGGACACTTTGCAAACCTGACAGCCTGAAATGAAACACCAATAAACAACTAATCAAAACAACTGTCATGTATATTCTGAGAAGTGTGGTGAACATTTCTCAAGTGGTGAATATTATGCACATAAAGAGATCACATTTCAGTCAGTTGGGTTTGATTTGGTCTGTTTTTTGTTTATTAAGAAGGGAAATAATGTGGTACCATGTTGGTGCCATGTATGTGTTGTTTGTGTCCATACGAATAACCTTTTAAACAATGAATCAAGTTCCCATTAAATTTGGTACAAACATTTCACCACTCGATGCCATCCCTCATTTACACTTCTTATGTTTCTATTATTAATAACAGTAATATTGTGGTAATGCAAATTTTAATACGTGATACTGAACTCAGGCCACAGTTAAAAATCCAATGGAAAGAGGAGATTACACTGTTCCAAGAGGGGGAACTTCAAGCACCTGTGGAAGGGAATGGAGAGTGAGATTTCTTCCTCTGGCCTTACTACAGCATCAGATGATGCAGGGACTTAAAATTTTGTGTGGTATCAACATAAAGAATTTGGTTCAAGTCACATACTTTTGTAAACATAAGAAAGGCAAAGTTGTCCTGGCCCACACCATGAAGGCATATACAGCCATGCAGGGGGAAAAGAGTTATAGTTTCACTCATTTTTAACCTCATCACAATATGGAGGTCAGTGGTCAAGTTCATGCAATGGCCACTTTACCTCCAGGGAAGAACCCTAGTACCCACTGACTAGGAAGATGGTAGGGCTCCAGAGCTTGTCTAGATGTTTTTGGGAGAAGAGAAAAATCTCTTACCCCTGCTGGGATTTGAACTTTAGATTGTCCAACTTGCAGTCTTGTTTTGTAGTTTTTACTAGCCACTGCATACAAAGGCACATCAATGAAAGCACTCATAAGTTTGTCATAGAATTTCTTGTTTGGCTATTATCCATTTTTAATTTCACCATGACAAAAAAATTCATATAAATATTAATGTACCATTAGAGATTTTGATGCTTCCTTATTTTCATAACATGGGGGGGGACTTTCAAACTTAACACTAGGTCTATCATGTTATTGTTGCTGGGATAAAAGTGAAAGTATTTAACAAAACCCTGTTGCTATAATCTGTTACAGATAAAATAAACACGCTTTATAATTTACAGCATATATTTACAAACATATGCTACTAAATATTTGCTCCACATTAATGTATTTATTTAATTGACAACAATAAATAAATGTGTAATTCTGTCCCTGACATTAACATCTATGATCATGCTTACTTCTTATACAATACTGTATGAGATTTGCATAAATACTCATAGTGTCATTACATAACTCTCTGATAATAGTGCATGAAATTACCCTTAATGTGTCAAGCAAAAAAGTAACAAAGGCAAGTGACATCCCTGTTCTGGGATGTGGTGCCTTGTCACTGGGTACTTGTGCCTGATATGGTGGTTTCATTGTTAAGGGGATAAAATACCCATTTCAATTGTGGAAGACCAGATCAAAACTTCAGGCACCAATCACCCAGTACTGTGGTACCACACTGAAGTAGAATAGAGCTCTCAATTCTGTTGCCAAAGCCTACAATTCACAGTCAGGTATACTACTATAATATTCTTAATTGCTGGGAACTTTTTTAAAATGAATATGTTACTTTTATTGGTGTTGGGATAAGCCTCATAAAAATACCTTGTATTTTGAATAATTTCATGTTATGTAGCCGATTATCCACAAAAACGTCTGCATGAATGCCAACATACAATGTTCCATCAAGAATAAAACCGCGTATTTCTTACAATCTTACACATCCAACGAAGTAATATGGGCACCAAATGTGCGAATAGAGTTTCTGTATAGTCTAAGACTTAAACCACTATCTTTAAAAAAAACTGCGGAAATACTTACTTTCAATTCTGCTTGTTTGGCTAATTCTTCAAGTACATCATTCATGGGACCACACTGTGTAGCCCAATCGGCATAAAAGTGGACAACAACTAAGTCATTTGAACTGAAAATGGATAACAAATTAATGAAATACTATTATGCTATGACCTACACTCTACTGAATTTTAGTACCCAAAACGAAACGATACTTTACGAACCTTATTGTATCTTCAAATTCAGTCTTCTGTGAAATATTAATAACAGCCATTTCTCAGTATCTTTGAAAGCACCGAATGACGCCCCTGTCCTTTTTTCAAACGTTACCGTTTTGTTACGAACAGTCATGGATCAGAGTACGAACAGTATAACACACACCGTGGCAAGTCGGTCTTGGAGGCTCTAGCGATATCTTTTGACTCGAGTAAGTTGTCACTTCGCATTCTTCACAACAGATGGCTAAAGTGCATTCCACCACTCATGCATCAGATTTCAACCAATCACAGACTTGTATTAATTTATATTAATTTGGCGCTAGAATTTTGTGTTAATTTGAATGGAAGCATCACGATGTGTTTATAAATGTTCACGTAAGGGACACCATTTATGTCATAACTAACTTACTATTTATTATTAACTATTTTCGTTTTAAATTTATTTGTGTGCACAAAGTTGCATTAGTGCGCATTGGTTACGAGGCTTAAGGCGCGCATTTTACGCGGAAAGTTGACGTCATAGCGTACTCTAATCCATGCGCTATGGCGTCAGTTGCTAACTGCGTAGATGTGCGTAGAATTTGCTGACAAGACGATCTCCGCATACATACGTATTACTAGTGTTATATACATAGAACAAAGGTTCCTAGTGTACCTTGCCAAGCAAGGATAATATTGTGAGTTCATAGGAAGCTTCGCATACTATAATTTAAATATTGTGGCTAGATAAACAAAAGTGTTAATTACGAGTTCTTCCAGCAAGACTTCTGTGCACACACGCGTCACTAGTGTTATTTACACAGAACAAAGATTCCTAGTTTACCTTGCCAAGCAAGGATAGTATTATAAACAAATAGTGTTAATTACCAGTACTCAGATGGAGTCTCCACGCTCAGTCGTGTTAGTGGTGCTACAAGAACAAGGGTTCTTAGTTCGTCATCATGTTCCAGAAGGGTAAGGCGTGTTTCCTGTTCCTTGATCCTCAAGATGAAGTTGGTCCCTCCATCTCTTCCTCGGTCGTCCAATGTTCTTTCGTCCTTTTGGTTTATATTTCAATTTCAATTTATTTCTTTTCATTTGATCCAACAAGGGGTTGTGACCCATAGGATATAGAACAAGTCCAATTAGTATTACATTGCAATAAGTACAAATAGTCATAAACCAAACTATAGTATAGTTAAATACAAAATGCAATATAGTCATAGTAAGCTCACAATTTCATTGTAACAGTTTCAAGTCATGAAATCACAATACAAATGTCATGAACGCACAATAAAGTAGTTTCCTAATTACATTATTAATAGATGCATGTTGTCGTGAACTCATAGTACAAGTAGTTTAAAATATAGTTGCATTTACCATTGTGTCTAGTACAAATTGTGTTCAACTCTCAATGCAACAGTTACAAACACAGTTACAGTTTCTTTGTAACCCATACAATTGTCATGAACCACAATATAAAATGCCTTTACTCGCTATAACGAAGAAAAGCAATCCTAATGTGGTCCGAATTTGGGCTAAGTTTGTAA
>Ga0123355_10018385_pt1 | contig 11081 bp, 5 predicted proteins | sample TergutEmb28metaG_3_FD_89872 | JGI IMG/M metagenome (GOLD analysis project Ga0123355, IMG submission 89872) | Embiratermes neotenicus P1 segment gut microbial communities from Petit-Saut dam, French Guiana - Emb289 P1 | ecosystem: Host-associated > Arthropoda: Insects > Digestive system > Gut ...
AAAACGGACAGTATATACCATGTTTAAAATATTCAGTACATATATTTGTTGAATAAATATATAAAATGCAACGTTTAGAGGTTAGCGGTGCGGTACGACCACTGTAGTCGTCATTAGGCGTCAAAAGGTTAATATGTCTGCGCATAAAGTGACTGTACCTCACTTGGAAACACTGGAATTGATACCAAAAGTGACATCCCAGGAAGTGAGACATAGCCGGACCTAACTATTTAGAGAACCTGATAAGTGATGGTGAAAACCCCAGTCTTGTCAGCAGTAGAAGCTGCATAGTAAGGCGCACACCTGGCCATCTTCACAAAAAATGGCACGGCATTGAGCCCAAAGGTTCCAACAGGACATCAAGCAAGTACACTTATTAGACACTACCTCATTATGTTACATTATATTTTCTCCAACATACTTCTTCACAGATGTGTATATTATTCCTGTGGCACTCTGACCCAATGCCTGGTAATGGCCACCCCAATATAAGGTTTCACAATTACACTTACTGCAAGGTTTGAGGTTGACCTCTTTTGAAGTTCACTAAAAATACCTGATTCTTGGCAAACTTCAAAAGAGACCAACCTCAAACCTTGCAGGAAATTTCTTCACTTGCCTCAGGTCAACTAACTTGAGGTTGGCATCAGTGGAGCACACTGCACTACCTAGACAGTGGGGTAGGCTAACTACTATTGTAACATACATTCCTTTTGTTGAATTATGATTCAATTTCAGGACATGTTGGAAAGCTTTGGCTAAGGATGCTTTGATTCCCCCCCCCCAACAGCTGTACTCGGTCCTAGGCCGCCACATTGTTGAGGTTTTGAGATCACACATACAGTCACCACACTTAGTAGGACTCTTCTGGACAAGGGATTGGCCCATCACAGAAGAGACCCTTATCTGACAACACACAGTATTCAAAAGAGACAGACATCCATACCTGCAATGGGATTCGAACCCACAATTTCAAGAAGTGAGTAGCCACAGACCTATGCCTTAGAAAACATGGCTTTGCAGTGCTTAATACAAATTGCAGTGTGCTTTACTATTTCTAATGTAAAGGCAGTTCCTGTGCCAGAGTTTGTTCTTCCTCAATAAAATTATTATGTAGAGAGAGAATCCCTGAGTGAACCACCAGTTTTTCACTTTCCCATGTATTGATAATTAATATGCACTTTTTTTTTAAGTTTTAATCCAATTCTTCATGTCTTCTACATGTTCCAAATGTGTTCGTCATCAGGTAGGCCATTTGTATGTGCAGTTTTTTATGGTATGTTTTTTGTGCATTTATGTAAGCAGTGTAGCAGGTTGGAGGATGTCTTGAGCACATCTTCCTCAGTTTGTTTGAAAGGCTAAATATGAAACACTGTGTACAGAATGGGTGGAAAAATTATGTAATATTAAATATTTGCCCGTAAAACACATAGTGCTCTATAATCCAGTTTTCCCATTGTGACATTGCCATTCACATTTTAGGTGTTCTGAATATTCTTTGGTATATGATTTGAGGTGCTGAAAGTGGTGAGGATTCATATTTGGTCTAGGATAGGTTAGGACACCGTATAGTTTGGTACATGGTTATGGAGGAACATTTTGGTTATTTTACTGGCCGTCGGAAGATGGACACACTGTGTCCTGACAAAAACTCCGGTACCCATCGCTCAATTTACACGGCCCATAACCATAACATTCTCCATTTTCCATGCATTGTATCACTACCATGTTTCATTACCAACTATAACCATTATAACTAAATACCCAGAGTAGGCATTAAGTATACTTATTTTATTGCATTATGTTCTGATCTGAGGGCCGATCCCATCTGCCACGTGGTCTAAGGGGCCGTCTGCAGCCGCTCGCTTTCTGGGATTGTGGGTCAGAATTTGGCCGGGGGCGTGGATGTTTGTTCTTTGTAAGTGTTACTAATTGTCATATAAAGATGTCTGCGTCAAGCTTATCACTCGTTCAGAGTGGCCCTACCGAGTGTGGCGTGTCCAGTCAGTATAATCGCCAAAACTTATACGGAATGGTCATTACCCGGAATTGGGTGAGTGCCACAGGTATAATATACACATCTGTGGAGAAGTATGTTGGAGAAAATATAATGTAGCATAATGAGATATAGTGCCTAATAAATGTACTTATTTGGTCTGTGATAATTTCGAACTTAACCATTTTTGAGTGCCATAATGAATTTGGAATGGGTGGTGGGTCCCGTAGAACGGGATGTGATACGGCAGGAAGATGCTTTGCTGATGTCTTACAATACAGTTCTATAATTCACCACTGGAAGCATGCCCTACCTACAAACACTGAACCGTGCCGGCTACAATAACCGACATTAGTGCCGCATGTGGCTCTATTTTCAAATTTCCACGGAGTTTCCAGTCGGTAGGTGGTATTAGCATTAATCCGTGGTATTAGTTTGTGGCGCTGGTGGTCCTAGTGCATGTTTCACCTGTGACTGTGAGGTGGTGTAGTGACATGAAGTGTAATGTAGCAGGAATATAACTAATTATAAAATAATACCGAAAATGAACGGGTCGTCTTCCAGTTTGGCACAAACATGGGATCACGAATACGGTATGTAATTGGAGTGGTGGGTACTGACTTTCATATTCCACTGGTGTTGTTACAAGTCAGAAACTTAACAGATCTAGATAGTAAGTGTTATAACCAGAAAGTATTATGATGTGATTACTTAAAATTTGGCTGCAAACAGGAGTGTACTAAAATGGTACGTAATTTAGGGACAATATGAAATTGCTATGATCGCGGTCTAAATTTCTTCCCTTGCGGGAAAAATGTTTACGTACAAAAATGCTCGTCGTTTTAGGGGCAATGTAAAGCACTTGTTCCAGTGCTTCTGTGAAGTTGTTGGACAGCATTCTCCTGACGAAGAAGGATGGATCATTCAAAAGTTTCCAGATAGCTACAGAGATGACGAAGTCTTGAAATCTGTCCCAAAGTTTGCATATCCATGTGATTTTCCAAAGTAAGTAGTATCAGCCTCGTGTTTTTATAAAACTGCATTTGTAAGTCTGAATTTTTGCTTGCCACAACCGCACTTCCGTGCGTTTGGAATGTAATTGTTTAGCATCAAGTATATGAAACACCAACAGCAAATGTGTTATTGTATCTAATGTGCAGGCAAATGCCACTATGATGTTTGACGTCTCTTCATTAACACCGATCAATTGTAATGCTTTCGGGATGTACATGTATATACATTTTGCACTCACACAGTGGAGGTCTGTAGGCCTTTGAGTGATATTGTGTGCATGAAATATGAAATTTAGTTTGTTTCATCTTTGCACTGAAAATGATTATTCTCTGTAATAGCTACAATTCCTACAATTTGCATAAAAGTTGTGCCTGTAACATACAAGCTGTACTAAATGATAGTTGTCCAATTACAGTGTGATAATGAAATTACATGGAAAATTGACGTGAAGTTGCTTGGTAATCAGGAAGTCCCTGACATCCTCTGGGCTGTTAACAGCCACATAAGTGGCTTTGGCTAATTTAGTTTATGACTGAAAAAGTAATAGAATGTTTGCAAAATTAACAAAGACAACATGTGGTGATGCTGTTATAAAACCTGCAGCAATGTGCACATTGAAACAGAGGTTGAGATGTTCCATCTGCGTGCATACTTTTATTTCTGAGTTAGTGTACATGTACATCATTCTGGTTTTTCCATCATGATATTTATTAACAATAAAGCTATAGAATGTTATGCTTTGTTTACTTTCAGCACCATTATTCAGCACTTTTCTTTTGTGCTGACAAGTATTGATTCCAAGTGGACTTTTGGTTTCTGCAGACATGATCCAAAAACTGAAACAGCCCTTGTGTTGCTGAGCTATCTGCCTTGGCATGAGTCATTTTATAAGTGAGTCTCAGTCCTCCAATAGTATGGGGTTAATAGATATCAGTATTGCACAGAGGTTTCATAGAAGCAGAAAGCTGGTCATGTCATGTTTTTGGGATTGTAGTGTGCAGATACCTACTGATGTTGTTTGCTCTTGCTGCATATGTGGGTGTGAAATCTGGGGTGACATTCTGATGAAAAGAGAGGGTTGAGCCTTTTAAGTGCAAAATGTCAGAAAATAATATTTGGACAAAAAAGAAGAGACAACATAATAATAATAAGTAGTAGTAGTAGTAGTAGTAGTAATACCAGTGGTGTGCACCTATCATCTGCTTTTACTACTGCAGCATGAAGAGATGATGTGACCTGTTTGTTTAAGAAGTATGCCTGAAGGAGCTTCACCTGTTTATCATGCAGTCGAGTTATATCAATCAATCCTCTGCCACCCATTTGCTCTGGTGGAGTAAGTGGATGATGATGATGATGATGATGATGATGATGATGATAATAATAATAATAATAATATATTTTGGGATGATTCACTATTTTTACTGTTCATGTAATACTAGGGTGACTACATCAAAAAGGACTGGATGATGCATGAGGTAACAGAAATTCATACAGATTGTAGGTGGAATCTGTCATGGGAAGAGACCACTTAGGAAATGCAGGTTTCTGCTGAAGGTGTAAACTGGATTGGATTGACTGAGGATATTTACAAATTTAATTTCTTGTCTAGCTGAATAACTGTAACATGTTCATGCAAGACCCTGTACTACACAGTCAATTTTCTTTTCTATAATTACAGATTATTAAACCACATAGCAGAAATAAACCAGAATTCCAAGTCAGATGAGCTGAGGAGGTTTCTGGACGCTGTGTATCACAGCAGTGTTCCAGACCCGGGTAGAACACTTCAGGTGCCTTTCAATGATGGCAAAGATGTATGTACATTGTTTTTGTTTAGTCTGTCTGTTGGAAACATAAATTAGGCTCATCAGATATGATGTTGGCAACACCGGAATTCTTTTACAGTTTTTGAAACTTTTGTGTATGTGATCCATACAAAATTTTTAAAATAAACTGTCATTTTATCCCCCCCATGCAATCTGCATTGGGGGGTTTTTTTTTGGGGGGGGGGGTGAAAATAACCCATCTGTTGTGCACTTTTACGATCTAGGAGCTTTCCTCAGTAGGACTGTCCTTCAATGCACAGTGCTTAATAAAAAGCAACTGTGTTTTTTATGTCCATATAAAAGTTCTTTGGAAATATTCCTGAAGTATGAGATGTATTATTAAAAAGTGTCTTGGTTCTGATTAACAGTTGAAAGTATAATTTATTGCATTAATCTGCTACAGAATTACTGTATTTGCTTTGGCATGATATATATCTGTGTTGCAAATTTATGATCGTGCTGAACACTTATCACGTCAACAGCTCCAGATGACGCACTGACCCACTCGCCATTTGTGCTGCTTCTTACAGTGCATCCTTTGTAGCCATCTGATTCGGCCAGAATTAATCATGTCACTCCATGACATCTTGTTTCTTTTTTTAAATAAATTTGACTTAAGCTGGCCAAATTTATGAAGCAGTAATGAACAAAGTAATGCTTTGGAAAGGGTTAGTTAATGATCTGAATACATTTTAATAAATCAACTTTTAACCCCCCCCCCATTTTTCTTAACAATTATGAACATGTGCAACTGAACCCTGAGAACTCGTACAACACTACTGATTCCCTATTCAGCCTTTCCTATTCAATCTACTATCCTAAAAAAAGAATAGCAAGTATTTCTAGAGATGAATACATAGAAAATAATGATCTGAAGATGGGTGGGTAGGGATAAAGTCAGCCTCAGGTTCAAGAGTAGGCAGATCTGCTGTGGACTTTTCCTGTCCTTCACCTCTGATAAAGTCAAAACTTTGTACATCAATCTTCCCAAGTTCAGATTATTCTGCTAGCCTTCTTGATCATCGTTATTATCTTACCAGGAACAAGCTGGAAATTCTATGGATTCATACCTTCACCCCTGCCATGTTATCAGAGGCTAATGTGGCCAAAGACCTGAAAGCACACACAACGCTATCTGAAGACAGCATTAAATGTATGTAATGGGGTAATGTGGGGTTACCAGGTTATAATGCTGTGAACATGTCTGTAAAAGTGAGCTGGCCTAGATTAGAGTAATGAAAATCCTGTGGTGTAAACTGTGGGTATTCCTTTTATCTCTGAAGATAGAAATAGCCAGTTGCTCTGAAATATTGCTAATCGCTCACGTGCTATATGGCGCTGTAGGATTTGGATGGTTGAAGTGCCATTAAGTGGCCAATAATGGATGAATGAATTAATTAATAGATAGATAAAAAAATAAATAAATAATTGTGCTGACCGTTCGGAACTATGAAATGATTTATTTCATCATAGGTGATAGCTTGTTGCCTAATATTTTTCATTTCATGTTGAAAGTGTTGTTTCCAGTTGTTTGACTTCCCAAAATAATATTTCATTGGCATGTGCAGAATGTGATGATTCCTTGCTGTTCTCAAGAGCTTCTTCCATTCCTTTCTGTTATATACCCTTTCCTTTCACCCTTATCCACCAACTAGTCTTCCATCCTCCTGCACTTCATCTTGGTCTACCTCTCAGCCTCATTGTTTCCAAATTCATTTATACTTTTTTGGAAGTTCTGTTTTCTTCCATTCTCTGTACCTGCCCAAACCAGTGTAATCTATTTGAACTTATTGTCCCTGTTATAGTGAGTTTTATAACCCTTGCGTAAATTTCTTAATTGGTGAGTATTCTCCAACTTTCTTTTTCATTGTCTTATACTGGGCCTAAAATGCTACTATTCCCTTTAAGTTCAGTAATATTGGTGATAGAGAGCCCTCCTGTTTCAAAACTGTTTTATTTTCAAAAAAAGAACGACAGTGTTCCTTCTATTCTAACAGCACTTCTTGTCTTTTGTACACATGTTTTATGCATATGTATTAATTTTTTAGGAATTTTAAATTCTTCCATAAATTTCCATAGTGTGTCTTTATGTATAAAGTCATATGCCTGTTGAAAATCAATAAATAAATACTGTACACTCTGATTATATTCCCAGATTTTCTTGTTTATGATTTTCGATACAAATATGTTGTCAATTACAGATCCTCCGTCTCTGAATTCTTTCTGATAGTCCTGTATAATTTTTTCAATATATGGTTTAATTTTTTCCAAAGTTATATTTGCCAAAATTCTGTAAGCTGTATTTTCTAATGCTATTCCCCTATAATTCTCGCACCTATCTCTTATCTCATTTTTTTGTATATAGGAACTGTTATTGTTTCTTTCCATTCTTCAGGTATTCTTTCTTCCTCCCAAATTTGTTTTACGAGTCATAAATTCTATTCAGTAGTGTATTTCCTCCATATTTTATTAATTCCGGATGTATTCCATTGGTTCCAGCTGCATTGTTATTTTTTAAATTTCTCATTTCCTTTTGTACATCTTCTATAGTAAGTTCTTCTGCTTCAACTTCATTAATTTCTCTGTTTCCTATTTTAATTAATTCCTATGGTTCTTCTGTATCTAGTAACTTATCAATATATTCTTTCCATATTTCTGCTTTCTCTTTAGTATTCATTGCCATTTCTACTTTTTTGTTCCTAACCATGTCAAAATTATGTTGATATCCTTTCTGAAATTGGTTTATTACTTTATACATTTTCGTTGTGTTTTTATACTTTTGATCTTCTTCTGTTGATTCTGTTACTTTTTAATGTGTAACTTTTTCTTATTCCTAATTAATTTGTGTGCTTCTTTTCTTTTATGGTGATACTCTTGCCTTCATTCCCCCTTCTTCCTTTTATTAACCACTTTTCTCTTGCTTTCTTCATTTCTTCTATTGCAATTTTGCATTCCTCATCATACCATCTATTTTTTAATGTTTCCTTGCTTTCATCCTTTTTTATTAGCTGTTTTTTTCTTGATTATTGTTTTAACATTTTCCAATTTTTCATTAATATTATTGTCAATATTATCTTCCTTTTCCACATTTTCCAATATTTCAGTGTTATCAAATTTTTTTATACCACTTCCCAGTCGTATTTCTTGAGGTACTACTACGTCAGAATCTAACTTTAACAGCTTATTATGAAGTACTTTAGTGCTCCTGACCAGAATAAGCTTCTCACATTCCATGTTCCAATATTCATGTTCCTTTTCCACATCCATGTTTCATCATCATTTATTTCCTTCTTCCAAGGCTCGTTTGAGAATTTCGTAACCATGGATTCTTTTACTTAGATGGGGGGTTAGCCCATCGTAAAACCTTCAACCTGAAGGGCCGGGATTTTTATTCAGGGTTTACTCCCTTAATATGACTTGCTTTCACCACAGCTTCCAGAGTGTCATCTACCCTTGGTTTGATTTTGGAGTGTCCTTCTCCTAGGAGGGTTGCTACAAAGATCAATGGACCCTCCTACCCTATCTGATTGACCCTTATGATTGGGTTCATCAGACCTCCTTGTTGTGTCTGCTCGGTGACCCATGCTGCCGAAGTGGTTGGTTACCTCAACCTTAGCATGGGTTCAAAATAATATTGTTGATTTTTATTTCTGTAGTGGTGCTTTATCCAGTGCACTGGTTATGTCATTATGACAGTAGTGTGAGTAGTGATCTGTGTTTGAGTGAAATATATGAAGGTGTTCCAGTATGCGCAGCAGTAACCTTTATCAGTTATAATAATTTACATTTTGAGTTACAGTGCGTTTTGACCTTTCTTGGTCATCATCAGATAAAGAACTTTCTATCAAGAAGCAAACTTTCACTATTTTTTATACCTCTTGGATTTTTGTTGTTAATTTGTTTGATATATTTGGAGGTTGTGACTTGGTATAATATTTGGAGGTTGTGACTTGGTATAATATTTGGAGGTTGTGACTTGGTATAGTTTTTATACTTTTTGTACTTGATTGTAGAAAATGATGATTTTTGATATTGAGACCTTACCTGCATAGTTTTAGATTCTGGTGACATCCTCAGTCTGTTACGTCTGTTTAGCCTGGTTGTTGTCAGTGGCATTATTCTTTCCTTCATTGTTCTAGCTGTAAGTCCAGCCATGTTTCTTATAGGATGTCAATTGCATCTTTTATACTTGTATTGGAATACTTGGATTCAGCACTTAAGAGACTTCACATTAAGTTACCATAATCCAGAAGCTATAAGATAACTACAGTGGTAAGACCTCACTGAAAAAACGAAACATTTTCTAGACTGCAGTACCAAAGCTATACCTCACCACAACCTCTAGAGGTACAAAACTCATATTAACAACAAAAAAGACAGGCACTTTACGTACATCATAACAGTGAGGCGTGTTCATGCAACCACTATTGCCATGGGAAAGCAGTAAGTATTGCATATTTATTCAGAGAGTGTAGTTGTAGCCTAAATTATCCTGCATGCAATGCACTTGGACCATGTTGTCATCTGTGGCCAGTCCAGCTGTACAATATTTATTCACATTACCTCATAAATGGCATGATTTCGTGGGGGGGGGATTGAACATAAATTGCATGTTTTGACTTTCTCTCTCTGAATAATTTCTCATTCTAAGAACATAAATGTATATTTGCCTTTAAGTACAGTACCTGTTATTCCCAAGATATTTTAATGAAACTTGAGTTTTCTTGATTTATTTTCAAAAAATACTGAAGTATCACTTTTCATGAAAATCTGTTCAGTGGGAGGTGAGTTCTTCAATGTACATGGACAGATGGATACACAGAGATGATAAAGCTAATAGTCACTTTTCACTATGTAGTTTAATGCACCTAAACACCACGATGAATAATGGGCATTACGAGTACTTTCTGTCTTTGATTTTTAATAGAAAGTTCTAGCTTAATTGCTCAGTCTTGTGTGACTAGAAGCTGCCTGTCCCTCTAAGGAGATTAAGAATCACCAGTGACACAGAGAATACTGGATGCAACTATGTAGCAGGCTAGAGTCTTATTCGTTACCAGAATTAACCAGACAAATCTTTCCATCAACTAAAAGGGCGTCACAGACCTGTTAATCTGATTAAGGTTATTGTTGTGCCCACTGGAACATCTAGGTGAATTGTACTGAAACACTGGAGACAAAGCACAGTGGTATGTCAACATCAAAGGGGTTCTGCAGCTCTAGGTTTAAGAAATAAGATGAACTGTTGCACGTAAGTTCATCCAGTTTGTGTGCATCAAAACTGAGGAACGACAAACCACACCTCTACATTAAGCACAAATGTGAGTGGTTCATACTCAAACCATGAGCCCTAATTAATATCTTACACTTTCTGTAATGAAATGACCTATGTGGAAGCATTAATCACAGAAAGGTTCTCATGCATGCTCTGAGAGAAGACATTATTCTTGAGACTTGATACTGAGCTGCACATTCTAAAATTTCTGAATAATTTAAAAGTTTGTGTTCACTATAAAAAAAGTTGCTGATTTTGCTGTACTTTGTTACTGTTGTAGAACTTTGTTTGTCCATGCCCAAACCAGTTTCAGTTGCCCAGCATCCCTGAAAATGTAAGTAAAATTAATTTTAATAACAGTCATTTGGTAACTTTGACGTTGTTTTAAAATTTTAGGTGATCTCATTTCATATTTCTTGAGTGTGAAGTTAAAATACTGAACAATTTAGACAGTGTATAGATATTTAAATGGCTTTTTGTCCTTTCTGCATCTTTTGTAAAATTGTTTTATTTCATATTAAAACATCCATTGTTTTATTGCAGTTCCAATACACATATCGGTTTCTGCCCTTTTTCAATAAAAAGTAGTTTCAGTTAGCTTGGCTGTTATACACATGATAGGTGTGTGTGGAGATACAAAATTATGATTTTCTGTAATTTGCAGACAGTAGTTATTAAGGGAGTTAGAAAAGTAAGGAAATTTTTGTATGCTTCTTGTCTAAAGATTTTATTATTGTTTATTACTACTGTACTAAGTTCATGTGGAGATGAAAAAGTTTTACAATATTATGTTGTATTCATGCAACCAATTGTAAAGGTATTTCTGTTTTTTTTTTTTTTTTCAGCGCAACCTTACTGTGTTTTACAATGTTTTTTTTTTTCTTAATATTATTATTTTTTTTTCTTTTTTGTTGTTTGAGCGACGTATAATTTTTACTTTAAAAAAATTTTTTCGCCTGAGTGCCTGTTT
>Ga0123355_10018387_pt1 | contig 11080 bp, 11 predicted proteins | sample TergutEmb28metaG_3_FD_89872 | JGI IMG/M metagenome (GOLD analysis project Ga0123355, IMG submission 89872) | Embiratermes neotenicus P1 segment gut microbial communities from Petit-Saut dam, French Guiana - Emb289 P1 | ecosystem: Host-associated > Arthropoda: Insects > Digestive system > Gut ...
AGAAACTAGAACATCTTGTACTATATAGCTAAAGCCCCTGATAACTAGTGGGTAGAATGGAAAAAACACAACTAAAATCGGGTTCCCGTGTTCTATCCATCTGTATCCATATGTTGCAATGCGGATATAGTGATGAGCATCCCACCTGTTGAAGTTGTAAAAAATATCTCCAATGGAGCCATAAAGCCCTTCGGGGTGCATAAAATAAAAACCAAGCGCAAGAAATATAATCCGCACGCCAAGGCCAAAAAGTATAATCTTAATATTTACATGAAGCCCTTTTTTGTAGGCGATTATTTTGCCAGCGATTGGGGGAGCTTCCTTTTCTGTAAGCAGTTTTGCTATATGTTTTTTTATGTCTGGATGTGGAAATGGCACAAACTTTGGCAGTATGTGACCAACCCCGAGTGCAGCCAGTATTATGCGTACCAAGACCAGCCAGGCAACCCCCCAGAAAATAATAGAAGATGCAATAGAAAATACATTACCAAGATAATAAATTGGAAGTCACCTCCGAAATGATCCTTCCCCGCCACAAACAGCAGGGTATCCCCTCGAAGTGTGTACACCAAAGTGCGTGATATTCGACCCCGAGAAAAAATGCCATGACCGTCATACATGAAAAATGAACGTTCATGTTTTGTGAAATACGATCGATCTCATATTACAGTACGTACTCTGGGTGTCAAGGCGATAAGGTTTACAGTTTTATGACAAAATAAAAGATTCCTCTCGAAAGCAAGCGAACTTGTTTCAAGGGGAATCTTTTATACGATTCTCGAAAATCATCATCGACAACACATCGCGGAAAACGGCATAAAGCCGTCGAATTTCCGCTCGGTAGTCGAAGTGATTTTTGAGATTCGTATTAGCAACTGCATTAATGTTTTTGATAGTATTTGAAATCAATCATATAAGTGGTTGGCAATACAGCCTCTTAGTGTTGATAACTAGAATAGTGATTTTGGCAATGTAATACAGCTTGCATCTATCATCCCTTGCAATTGCTCAAGATTGCGCACACCGGTTATTGGTACAGCGTCAAATGGTAGATCAAAAAAGTATGCCAATGATAATTGATGTATGCCCGTATTCATTTCTTTAGACAAACTGGCTAGCTTCTTGTAAATCATCATATTTCTTAATGTTAGATAATCAGGATGTACTTTTTGTGATAGTCGTTCTTTTTCTAGTGAAGATATGCTGCCGTCGTTATTCATTTGTGGGTTCATGTTGTGCAATTTATGAAAAAAGCCAGCTGCAGTAGCGGTATAAGGTATTGCAGACATTTTGGTTTTTGTGTGCCATTCATAAAAATTGTCATCGTTTTGGACCATTGTTGGGTCGCCATATTTTTTTGCATGTGGGTCTGGCGCGGCTAATGCCCACTGATTTTGAACGCCTGAGAATCCTTGTAAGTTGTTTTTGTTACTGTATTCTAATGCAGTTTGCATACGATTTTGTTTATAATTTGAGGCACCATAATAGCGGATATCGCCAGCAGTAACAAAACCCTCCATAATGTCTATGATCTCTTCTATTGGCATACTCTCGTCATCTCTGTGTAGCCAATAAAAATCTATAACGTCTAGCTCCAGGGCTTGTTTGCTTTCGGACAAATCCTCCTTAATGGCATCAGTCGTGATTCTTGGTGCGTTGTCTCCATTTAGTAAAGGATGGGCTCCTTTGGTTGCAACCACCATAGTATTGTAGGCATTTCTGCTCTTTAACCACTTGCCAATACATATTTCGCTAAGATTTTCGGCGTTTGGCATCCATTTGCCGTATACATTTGCGGTATCAATAAAGTTGCCGCCTGCTTTGGCAAAAGAATCGAGAATTTCGAAAGATTGCTCTTCATCTAGCCCAGATCCAAAGTTGCCAGCACCAAGGCATATGTTGGATACAGTCAAGTCTGTTTTAAATAAGGTTATTTTTTTCACAAAACATCCTCCTGTCACGTTATTATTGATTGACGCATTTAGTTATTTGTCTGACTGTTCTTTTACAATATAAACTGGTCTGCCTTTAACTTCTAAATATGTTTTCGAAAGATACGTACCCATAATGCCTGTACATAGCAATTGTATACCGCCTACAAATAGTACAATTGTTACCGTAGATGCCCAGCCAGCGACAGGGTCTCCAAGGACTACCCAACGCAAAATAATAAATACAATACTAAAGAATGCCAAAAGGCAAAACAGTACCCCCATGATAGATGCAAGTGCCAACGGTTTTACAGAAAAAGCAGCGATACCGTCCATAGAATAAAAAAGTAGTGACCAGAAACTCCACTTGGTTGTGCCTGCAACCCGTGGCAGGTTTTCGTATTCTATCCACATAGTGTTAAAGCCCACCCAAGAGAACAATCCCTTTGTAAATCTGTTGTACTCTGTGAGTTTAAGGATTGAGTCAACCATTTGTCTCGTCATAAGTCTAAAGTCGCGGGCTCCGTCAACCATTTTTGTGTCGGATATGCTATTGATGATTTTGTAAAATCTATTTGCAAAAAAAGAGCGAATAGGGGGTTCGCCCTTCCTAGTAACTCTACGGGTAGCAACGCAGTCATAGCCTTCGTTAACTATAGAATTATACATTTGGGGAAGCAAGGATGGAGGATCTTGCAAATCGGCATCCAGTACAGCAATATAGTCGCCTGTTGCTGATTCGAGTCCAGCAAGTAGAGCTGCCTCTTTGCCAAAATTACGCGAAAACGACAAGTATTTGAAATTAGGATCTATAGTGGAAAACTCCCGAAGGATTAAAAGCGTCCTGTCCCTAGAGCCGTCATCTATAAAAATATATTCGAACAACACATCTGGCATTGTTTCGGCAACTTGAGTAATTTCTGCCTTAAACAATGGAAGTGCCTCTTCTTCGTTGTAGCATGGGACGATGATGCTTATCTTTGGTTTGGTCATAATCACACCTGATAATTTAGTATTTTTTGTATCATAATCGCCTATACAAAATAAAGCAAGCTGGCTATCTGCATCACTCAGGTAAACCTAAAACACGCACTTCGTGCTTCTTGTGTTTTGTAGTTTCTCTGAGTGAAACAGATAGCCGATAAAGCAATATATCATGCCCTTTAAAAATAAAATGAGTGATTGCTTATTTTAATAAAAATGTAATAAATTGATCAATCAATCGTCTTGTGCAAGTTGATCAATTTGCATATAATCAAGCATAAGCAACCCAATACATAATCAAGGAGTGGTGTAATATGGTAGTCACCGCAACAGATCTCAAGACCAACCTTGGCAAATATCTAGACATGCTGGATGCAGAGGACATTATCGTTACTCGAAATGGTCGCAAAATCGCACGGCTTATAAGGGATGAAGAAGATGTCCTTGCCGAGGTGCAATCGCTTTATGGCATATTATCAACATTGGATGGAGACGACAAATCAAAACCGCTTTTCAAAAATGAAGAAGGGGTGAGACGCTATGACCGTATTGATTGGTACCAACGTAATTCTTGATTATGTGCTTAAGCGGGAGCCAAATGCTAAAGCGGCAAAAGCCTGTTTAGACATTTTGGTAGGACGTAAGGCAAAAATATGGGTACCTGTTACTGCTTTGACAGATATCTATTATACTACAATGGAAACTCGGCATGATGTATATGCCGCCAAGGCAATAATATCAAAGCTGCTTAATGCATTTCAAATTGTTGCAGCAGACAAGGCCGATTGCATAAAAGCCCTTGACTTGGATATGACAGATTATGAACTAGCTCTTATGTCTGCATGTGCAAAAAAAGTAAAAGCACTACACATAATAACTGGGGAAGCGGAAGGGTTTCGCAACTCGCCAGTAACAGCTATCTCGCCTGAAGAATGGGTAGCTGTATACGGAAAGGAATAAAACATGAGATTAACCGGAACGACGGCGATTGGCATACGCTTGCCGATAATCAATTCAGGTGACGATCTAATAAATATAGTGACTGATCACGTAATAGAAGTGACAAAAAATGCTCCATTAAGAAACGATGACGTAGTAACCGTAACAGAAGCAATGGTCGCAAAATACGAAGGCAACTTTGCCTCGGAAGTGGATATAGCGGCAGATGTGAAGGCAAAGTTTGGAGATGTGGAAATAGGGCTTGTGTATCCTATGTTTTCTCGCAATCGCTTTCTGGGGATATTAAAAGGGATAGCGCAAGGTGCTAAGAAAGTGCATGTCCTGCTTAGTTATCCACATGATGAAGTGGGCAATCCTATTTTGGATATAAATCGGTTGGACGAAATTATTGATGCGTTGCCATTAGGGATGGTAACGGCAATAGATTTTAAAAAAGTTGCTGGGGACTTTATGCATCCTTTTACGGGCATAGATTATTTAGATTTGTATAAAGAGGCCGGGGATAACATTGAATTGTATCTATCAAGAGACCCCCGCGATATTCTAAAACTGACACCCAATGTACTTGTAGGAGAAATTCATAACCGCAATATTACAAAGGCTAGGCTTGAAAAAGCTGGTGCAAAGACAGTGTATACACTATCAGATATATTGAATAAAAGCGTAAACGGAAGCGGATATAACGAAAAATATGGTGTGCTGGGTTCAAACCTTTCTAGTACAGGTAGTTTAAAATTATTTCCAAACAACGCGCCTTATTTTGTGGAAAAATTACAAACTGCTTTATATAAAAAAACTGGCGCAAGGCCAGAAGTTCTTGTTTATGGTGACGGTGCTTTTAAGGATCCAGTTTGCGGGATATGGGAGCTAGCAGACCCAGTTGTTTCCCCAGGTTATACCCCGCGCCTAGCAGGCAAGCCAGAAGAAGTAAAAATCAAACTAGTAGCAGACACGGCAGCCAAAGGATTAAACCCAGAAGAACAACGCAAAGTAATAAAAGAAATAATAAAAAATAAAACAGACAATCCAGATGACTTTAGAGAAGGCACTACGCCAAGGATATATGCAGATCTCTTGGGTAGCTTGTGTGATCTTGTAGGAGGCAGTGGAGACAAGGGTACACCTGTAGTATTAGTCCGGGGATACTTTGATGACTACACCGCTGAGTAATCGCTTGTCGTAGTTTTTATCAATCGTTATCGATGATTGTTTCTGATGTTGAAAAAAAGTCGGGATCAACTATTTGTGTAGGATCTATTGTGTCGTCAACTTTTTCGCCGAGCAAGGTTTTGCGGTGATGAAGTTTTGTATAATCATCCAGTGTGCATCCGTTTTTGGATATTTGATCCATGACATGGATGTACATATCCAGGGCTTTGTTGTGCTGTTGTGTGGTCTCATATAGTTCTGCCAGGTATGTGCAAGCTTTTGTATAATCCGTTCCTGACACTTTGTCCAAAGCCGCTTCGCTATAAGAAGTGGCTTTTTTGTATTCGCCCAATTCTTCGTTGATAAATGCCAAGCTATGTAGGCTGTCTGAGATATCTTTTGGGTTATCTAGTTTTTCTCTGATTGCAAGAGCTTCTTCGTGTAGGCTTAGTGCTTCATCATTATTATTCATTTTGGCGGCTAGATTTGCCAAGTTGTATAAGGTGTCGGCATATACAGGATGATCTTTACCCAAGTAATGTTTGCTTACATGTTTTGCTTGCATATAAAAGAAAAGTGCTAGTTCAAAAACCTTCATCCGTTCGAACACACCAGCAAGGTTTGTGATACAACCAGCTATTGCTTCGTACTCTGTGCTTTTTAGGAGGTGCAAAGACTCTGTGTACAGTGATGCTGCTTTGTCTAGCTGGTTTAGATTGTCATAAACTAGCCCTAGATTAAACAAATCACCAGAAAGGCCAGGCATTGGTGATTGTAAATATTGTTCGTTTATAAGTGCTTTACCTAGTGTTTTGGCTGCTTCTAGGTTGCTGTTTTCGTACTCGGTTTTCATGCGACTTCTTAGATATGATATTTTTGACATATTACACCCTTTAACGTTTATCTAGTTTGCGTACAACTATTTGGCCTACGATTTGTACAATTTGTACGAGTATGACCATTAAAATTACTGTATATATCATGATATCTTGCCTATGCCTAAAAAGTCCGTAACTTTGGGCAACCTGACCAAGGCCGCCGCCTCCTACAAGCCCAGCCATAGCAGAAAATGTGATCAAATTAATAACAAGTAGTGTAAATCCTGATACCAATCCTGGTGCGCTTTCTGGTATCAGTACCCGAAAGATGATCTGCATTGGTGTAGCTCCTGCGGCAATAGCGGCTTCTATTATACCTTTGCCTACTTCGTTTAGAGCGGATTCTACTATACGGGACATAAAAGGGATTGCTGCAATTGTAAGAGGTACAACTGCCGCGGTGCTACCTACTGATGATCCTACTATAATGCGAGACAAAGGAAACACAAGCATTATAAGAACAACAAAAGGAATGCTGCGCCCGATATTAATTATCGTGCCAAGAATCATATTAAACACAGGGATAGGATAAATGCCGTCTTTTTGCGAGATATGCAAAAGTATCCCAAATATCAATCCAAATATGATCGCAAAAAGGGACGCAAGCCCTACCATATAAATTGTTTCGCGAGTACCAGAGGACATTATCCGCCAAATATGTTGCCGATATGCTTCAAATGTACGAGCTGCACCATTAGACCAGCTCTGGGCTAAAGAATCCCAAAAGGGGGGGTAATTGGTCATGAGTTATGCCTTTCTAAGTTTAATAAAAACTCTTTGTTTGGAATGCCGCCACCATAACCTGTAAGGCTGCCATCCGCGCCGATCACTCTATGACAGGGTACTATTATGCTTACAGGATTATTATGATTTGCACCTCCTACAGCTCGTATTGCCTTGGGCTGCTCTATTAGTACGGCAAGCTCTTTATAACTGATAGTTTTGCCATATGGGATAGTCATAAGTGCTGCCCAGACTTTCATGCGGAAGTTAGTGCCGTTAAGTTTTATCGGAACCGAAAAGTCCTTTAGTTTGCCAGCAAAATACGCGTCAAGTTCCTTTATGCAAGCGTCTAAAACCATGTTATCGCCAGAGTTATTTGACGGCGATTTATGTCTAAACGCACTTCGCGTGTCGGCCTCCATAAACGAAAGTTGAGTAATATGATCATCCACTGCGGTAACTAGTAGCGGCCCTAGTGGTGATGTATAACATGTTGTTATCAATGCCAGCCTCCCGATATTTATATATGTAAGGGCGCGCTTGCGCCCACTTTTATAGACCTGAGACCCGTATCCCTTCAACCAGGATAGATGGCATGCCCATGCCGCCTTGCCCCATGGAATGAAAGTGTAAATCAGAGCCTACAGCTGTAATGTTTTTTAACACTTCGTAAAAATTACCTGCAATTGTTATCATCTCTACTGGTTTTGATTTTTTACCATCTTCGATTAGAAAGCCGTCAGCAGAAACAGAAAAATCTCCAGAAACAGGATTGATGCCAGAATGTAGACCAGCCATACCAGTGATGATAACGCCTTCTTTTACATCAGCAATCATATCATCAAATGATGTCTCAGATGGTACAAGGTAATAATTGGTGCATGATGTGCCAATTGCACCTCCAAGGCCAGCTTTGGACGCGTTACCTGTAGATTTTACGCCGTCTTTTGCAGCTGACTTTAAATTGTACAAAAGAGTCTTTAGTTCGCCATTTTCTATTATAGCTTTTTGTTTAGTGGCTACACCCTCAGCGTCAAATGCCATACTGCCTAGGCTTAGGTCACAAACTCCATCGTCTCGTAGCGTAACGAGAGGTGCTGCTATTTGTGTACCTACCTTATCTTTGTTTAAAAGAGAAAATCCTTTTTGCGCATTTTCTGCCATAAAAATACCAGAAAATACCGAGAACAAGTTCCTGGCAGTTGTATTGTCAAAAGCAATAGTATATTCGCCAGTAGGGATGGATTTAGCTCCTAGATTGCTAAGGGCATCATCAACTGCCTTTTTTGCAAGGGCTTTGTAATCAAGCTCAGAAAAATCGCGACCTGTCCAATATTCCATAGATGACTTCATGACACCGTTTTCTTCTACACGGGCAAAAATAACAGCACTTGCCATATTGCGTTTTTGGCTGAGATCAAGGCCATATGAATTGGCCATTGCCATCTCGCTTTCCTGGTTGCCAATGGTACAAAAGTCAGCCATTTTTACACGCGGATCTAGGCTTTTCGCGTACGCTTCCATTTCCAATGCCCATTTGATTTTATCGGCGGCCGAAACTTCACATAAGGTGGGGCTGTATGCATTTACCTCTGGATATGATTCGTCTCCAGGGTAGAGCTTTTCGATTTCTTCGTCCTCTATGATTTGAGCGTTAGCGGCAGCATTTTCTAGCATGGGATCGATTATGGATGCATCCATTTTTTCGCTAGAAGCATAGCCCATTTTGCCACCGTATGTGCCTCTAAACCCGACACCTTGATTTGCGGTGGATTTATATTCGGTTATCTCGCCTTCAAATACCCTTACAGAAAAACCGTCGCTTCCTAAAAAAAGAACTTCGTAGTCTGTAAAGCCTTTTTCTTTGGCTTTGGCAAAAAGCTCCTGTTTAAATTCTTGGAAAGTCATATTATTTCCTCCCCCCAACTGTCATTTCTTTGACTCTAACCATGGGTTGACCCACATTGGTAGGTACAGAACCGCTAATACTTCCGCACATGCCTTGCGCTGCTTCAAAATTGTTGCCTACTTTGTCTATATCCATAAGGACTTCATGACCTTTTCCTATTAATGTTGCGCCGCGCACAGGTTCTGCTATTTTGCCACCACGGATGATATATGCCTCCAATACTGCAAAGTTAAAATCCCCTTCTGCTGGGCTTACGGAGCCGCCACCCATTTGCTTTGCATAAAGGCCATATTCGGTATCTGCAATAATTTCTTCTGGTGAGTCTTTACCAGGCAAGATATAAGTATTGGTCATGCGACTGGTTGGAGCAAAGCGGTAAGATTCTCTTCTGCCGCTACCGGTTGACGGTGTATCCATTTTTAAACCATTTAGGTAATCAACTAAGAACGATTTAAGGACTCCGTCTTCGATAAGGACGTTGCGCCTTGTTTTTGCGCCTTCGTCATCTACGTTGAGTGTCCCCCATTCGCCTAAAAGAGTGCCGTCATCTACGGCATTTACAATAGGAGACGCAATAGTTTTGCCTAATTTGTCTGCAAAAACGGAGGCTCCTTTTGCAACACCTGTTGCTTCTAGGCTATGACCACACGCTTCATGGAAAATTACCCCGCCGAATGCGTTGTCTATAATTACTGGCATACGACCGCTTGGGCATAGGTCTGCTTTTAGCATTGTTACAGCAACATGTGCAGATTCTTTGCCCATTGCTTCCATGTCAAGAGAATTTAAAAATTCTATTCCGCCTTTTGTGCCTGGGCTTTGTGAACCTGTTTGCTTTTCGTTGCCTTCTGACGCAACGGCAGTGACCATTGCTCGAGTGCGGGCTCTGCGGTCTTCTGCCCAGATGCCATTTGAATTTGCGATTAATACGTCTTGAACAACGGATAAAAATGAATTGGACGTTTGTGTGACTAGTGGATCATATGCATATGAGGCTTGAGACGCGATGCGTAGCTTGTCCACTATGTCTGATTTGGCTACATCTTTTACTGGGATTTGTACTGTGTCCGCAAAAATGGATCTGTCACTGCGGTCAAGGACAATCACACTCTTGAGTGTAGGATCTTCCTTTAAGCTCACTTTAACAGCTTGTGCTGCATCTTTGGCGAGTTTTATCAGGCTGTCACGGCTTGTGTTGTTTGTGTAGGCATACACTGCGTTGGTGCCAAGAATAATGCGTAGCCCTAAGCCATAATCCACACCCCAATTGGCCTTTTCTATTTGGCCGTTGGTCATAACAATGGTATCTTTTACGGTATTTTCCATGAAAATCTCCGCCAAGTCGCCGCCAGTAGCCAGGGCAGCTGTTAGAACATCATAAACCAGTTGTTTGTCTAGCAAGATAATCCTCCTTCTTGTTTTGCATATATTTTATCTATTTTACCAGGCTTTGCTGGAATAGGAAACTTATATAAAAAAAGCTGTAGGCCAAGAGGTGGAAAGTCACCTTTTGATCCTACAGCTTTACGATTTATTTATATAATAATCGGAATAAAAATTTTATGATCCTAGTACCTACGATATAAGCCAATTACCTTACCAAGTATTTCACACTCTTTTGTGCGTATGGGCTGGAAATCACGGTTTGCGGGGTCTAACCGGATAAACTCACCGTCTCGGTAAAAAGTTTTTACTGTAGCGGAGTCTTCTAGAAGTGCAATAACAATATCTCCGTCTGTAGCTTCTTGTTGTTGTTTTACTAACACCAAGTCGCCGTCAAAAATGCCTTCGTCGATCATGCTGTCGCCTTTTACATGTAGCATATAGCAAGTGTCATTTTTTACATAATCTATTGGTATTGGAAAGGTATCTTCTATATTTTCTTCGGCAAGGATGGGGACACCGGCGGCTACACGACCAACTATAGGTACATTGACCAGCTCCCTAGTATTGCCATAAAAATCTTCTTCTAAGATTTGTGTAGAGCGGTTTTTTGTTGCGGTACGGCGGATATAGCCCTTTTTTTCCAAAGTTTCTAGATGTGCATGGACTGTGGAGGTCGAGCTAAGCCCTACAGCATCACAAATCTCACGTACAGTTGGGCCATAACCATTTTGGCGTATTTCCGTTTTTAAGAAATTAAGGATCATTTGTTGTTTTGTTGTTAGGCTGCCAGCCATAAATATCTCTCCTTTTTCATTAGATTTGTAAAATCATAACATATATTTGTTCTGGTTGCAAACATTTGTTCATTGTCATGTTGTATGTAAATTTATAAATAAATTAAAAAAGCGGTATGGTGTCATACCGCTTTTTTGTGTATATATAAGGATTGTTGCCGATATGGTATAGTTGAATACAGTTTCTAAGTCATTGACAATAAAAAGGGGAATTGCGATATGTGTGCAAGAGGTGATTATGCATAATAATGTTCACATGCTTTTTGTAGAAGACGACGCGATTATCGCATCAGGACTTTCGTATGCTCTTGAAGGTGAAGGGTTTATTGTCACCCATGCAAGAGACATTTCATCAGGCATCAAGTC
>Ga0123355_10018388_pt1 | contig 11080 bp, 8 predicted proteins | sample TergutEmb28metaG_3_FD_89872 | JGI IMG/M metagenome (GOLD analysis project Ga0123355, IMG submission 89872) | Embiratermes neotenicus P1 segment gut microbial communities from Petit-Saut dam, French Guiana - Emb289 P1 | ecosystem: Host-associated > Arthropoda: Insects > Digestive system > Gut ...
CTGACTCCTCGTTGCCTCCCAACCACGAACCTCGACCTCAGCCTAACTTCCTAACTTGACGTGTATTCTGCCCGACTGCAATATCCACGCTATTAACACTACCTCCTGAGAACGGCGACGCTGTACTTCCCATCAGCTGGACGGAAGTCTGGGTTTTATTTTCAAGTTCGAGGCGCCTGAAGTCTGCCTGCAAAATATAATCTAGTCTACGAGCTAGTAAAATATAATAAAATACACAATTTCAACTATAGTGCCCGCTACAATATATTATGAAGCCATGCATGGAGAGTGGATGTAAAACTTGGATAGATGGAGGTGAGCTGCCTCTATAGAAGGCTAATCTGGTTGTGGTTGCAGAGAGAAAACTGCCATGTTTAGTTTGCATGAACCTTCCTAATGGCATTATTCTAAAACAAAGTTGACAGGCAATGATGACAAAGTGTTTCATTCCTTCAGATCATTTGTAACAGGAAATGTATCAGAAAAATGTTTGCCACTCCAAACTTCACAACATGTTTCATTTCAACACATTTTTATTAACCTGTGTGGTTTTGTGGAGATACAGGACTTGATGAGGATAATATACCAAACCTCTTTCTTAACTTAATCACAGACATCCTTGAAGTCTTGAGTATTTCAAAAATACAAAATACAGTGAAACCTCTGTCATAACTTCTGAAGGGACTGCAGAAAGCGAAAGATAAATGCTTGAAAACAATGGTTGCAGGAGAGCATTAAAATGTGTCAGAAACACAAAACAAGGAGTGAAAATCATAAATACTACACTTCATACAAAAATAATAAGTTAAAACTTGTCCATAATGCTTTCTTCCAAAGAAATCTGTAATTTGAGAGTGTTTATTTGAAGCCATATTTTTTATATGAAACAGCAGCCATTCCAAGTTCAAAATGTTCTCTTCATCATGTTCACTATTACTGTGTACATGAAAGAATGATTTAACAGTTTCATAAGCTGCATGTGCTTCAGTAAAATTTGGCACTGCTTGAAGGCCATATTCATACCCTCTTCACTTTCCCCCACTTCTTCACTGTTCACACATTCATCACACGACTTATCAATGGTTGAAAAGGCACAACAGGTAGTGTGATTGTCCAGGTACCTAAGAACAGAACTTGACATCGTCTAGGACTAGCCAATTCCAGTCCTCTTGGAAGGTATGAACATCATCAGTACTGGAGTGTGAGTCAAGCATCAGTGTTACATTGACACATGCACAGGCGATGACATTTCACAGTTGTACTGTAAAATATACTGCTGGCAACCATTTATTTTCAGTTGTATGTTCTTTGCTTGCTCCATCAAACAAACAGCATTTTGTAAAACTTCTTCAACATCTTGTGATACCCAAATCATGAGATTGTACCATGCTTGCACAGTTTGTTGGACAATATATAACTTTGACATTCCTTATAGATAACATATCCTGAAAATGAGTACCATCACTGGCCAGAACCCACAAAAGGTTTTTACCTTGCATACCTATGGAGGCATCAAGCACATTTAAAAACAATGTTCAGTGGTCAGTCCACTAACATTTCACACATCACTGGTATGTGACAAAATTTCACCAAGTACAGTTATGATTGTAATGGTTGTTATCAATATAGCAGGTCAGCACTCCTGTACATTTGAAAAACAATGTTACTTCCATTCCACACTTGGCTGAAGCATTCCACTATTGCACATTCCAAAAACATGTTAATTTACTGTTTAATCCTTGAAAACTATAATTCTTGGAATGTTGTGGGTCAAGACTGGGAATTCTGAAGGACTTACACAGGGAAACAGTACTGTGATGAATGGCATATCCCATAAAATAATACATTGTTTATGTGGGTGATGTGTTGGGACCATAATAAGTGAATGATAATTGCAGGAACACCATTCATACAACAATGATAGATAGAGGTTTCACTGCATGTGATCATTTGTTGATATATTACTTTGATATCCACAGTAAAGATCCCCAATGATTTCATGTACATGTGGGGTTAAAATTGCCAGAAGAATGCTGGAAAAACTTTATGTTGTTCATAACAGTGATATGCTGTAATAATCACTAGGTGACTCAACTTATGTATTTCAGTCTACGTAAGCACGTTAGCCCCATTTGCACTCATAACTGACAGCAGATTCTTTCCCTATTCAGAATAATATGGGCATATGTAAGCAGATCACCCTTCTCATTCTTTACTAAGCTAGCTCTAGGTTGGTAACCCCTCTGAAATTCACATAAGCTTCGATGCAAATCTCTAATATTCCTCCTCTTACTGTATGTGTTAGATTACTTGATTGTGCCTCTCATATGTCCCTTAATTTTATTCCTGAAGTGTCTGCTAGTTTCATGCCTTACAGCATTCAAATTTTGTGCACTACTCTGGCTTGGATCTTCTAACCATTGCAGTTTATGCACACACTTGCTGTGAAGGGCATTTGTCTTGTGCATGTCGAGGGGAACAAGTGTATCGTGTAGGATGGTGTCTTACTTTTTCCCCCATACACCATAGTCATTAAAGATGAAACTCGAAAATCCAGCAGTCAGTAACAAGGTTTTTAAACACCAGAAATGTTCATCCAGCAGAAATTCACAGGCAGATTGTTGAAGTGTACAGTGAAGCGTACAGTGAATGAAGGAAATGTGAAGAAATTGTGTTGGTTGTTCAAAGAAAGCAGAATTAATGTATATGATGAGGAATGAAGTGCGCGCCAGTATTTGGTAATGGATTATTTCAACGGAAAAGTGAATACAGACATTTGAGAAAACACATAAAGAAATTTTTGGTTGGCCCTTTTTTAACTGCTTCCCAACTATTTTAATTATGGTTTTTATCCACACTTGTAAGGTAAACATGGATATCATTTTGTAGAAACTGAGGTCTCAATTTCCAACAAGTAAGGCATTTTTTTGTATTTCTCTGTTATGTCTTATCTTTAGCCTGATGAAGACTGATTAAAAAAGGTCGAAACATTTCGCTTTATTAAACATTTAAAAACTTATTTGTGTCAACTATATCTTAAATAACTGTTACTCTTAACTGTTGATACTACTCTCTGGTGTACAAAAAACCCTGCTTCTAGTTGATTTTCATTTCCTTTTCCACAGGAAACAGGGACCCACTTATCATGGGGCCACCAGTAATATCAAATATCAGTCACTAATACGACAGGCAAACACCAAAGGGAGTGTCAGTGGTCAAACAACACTTTTCTTTTATATGCAATGGACAGTTAATTAATTAATTAAAAGCACAGACACAGAGAAACACTGAATTGCCTCAGTGATAGGATTTAATGAAAGGTACAAATTCTGGGATCATGAATAGTTATTGTACAGTTTGAATTACTGTAAAAATTAAAGCAAATGCCAAGCTGTATGAAGGCAGCACAAGCACACACTTCTTTTGCTATTCTGCAACTGAACTGCTTTGAACACTGGCCATTAACTATCTCCATAGAAGAGATATTCAACATCTCAGTTGATTTGTAAATGCTTGTAATGGTTTTTTGAGGCTGTAACTGAACACATATCAAACATTATTAGTGTTTTCATAATCACAATGTATATGAAACCCTGTTCTGCCACTCTCTTGATGATATTGTTGATGCGAGAATGGAATTAAAATGACTGTGATTGTGAATCAAGGAAATGTGCAGTGAACAGTAGAAATGTCTCACTCAGATTACATTTCCTTGTTATCAAGTGTGTAATGAAACATTATGTATACATAGGCCAATGGGGTGATTTCAAATGGGTTATAGCAGCAACATACGATAACAGGGTATGCTGAGTGAAGATGTAACATGTTTCTGATAGCAGCAAATCAGTGATGCCATCCAAAATTCACAGAGGTACAAGAAGGGACAAGATATGTTTAAAAGGAAATTAGCCCCCTCCCCACAACAAAAGACACTTGTCCCATGACTGAACATTTTGGATATAAGTCCCTTGATGTGGTTAAATTTCCACATGTGCCAGGAGTGTGATGCAGTCCATAAAAGTATTTGAGCTGTAATGAGAGGGGTGCTTGGCATTACATGCAGCTTTCAGTGTCCCTGTAACTTTTCTGTTATACCCTTATCAACAAAGACGCATAGTCAGCAGAATGAAAATAGCTCCATAACATTCATCGCCTTCCCTCTTTGGCACATCTTCCTCAACATTCTATGCTGCTAGCAGCAATAAAAAAATAATATGTACTTATGCTGAGGGCGTTGAAACTTAACAAAACATTATAAGGGCGTTTCCGAACCATGGTACATGTATGCACTGAAAATTATTCATTCATCAAGCAAATTCTCTGTCAGTGCTGACGTGTTACAGCATATGTGGTAAGAGGTGCGATGTACGCAGAACTACAGATGTGCCACATGACCCCTGTTCCATTTATGAGTAAAAGAATGAGTTGACAATCAAATTGTGCCTACCAGCATCATCATGTTTTCCTTCCAAAGTTACAGGCACTGCAAATTGGGGCATTCTCGTTAGAAGATCGTGTATAGCTACGTTCAATTTAATGAAATTTGTTTCAGCTGTACTCAATTTCATGGCAGTTATTATATCCAGAAATATTTTGCTTTTGAAAATAATTATGCTTTTAAAATTTAACTGTTTGTAGAATGTATTTTTGGAGTTGAAGACAAAACTTGAAGACTGGCAGAAGGCAACATCAGACCCTTGGTTATGTGCGCCAGGAGGCGTCCTAGAGGCAACAGGCAGCTTCAAGAAACACCCACAATGCCTTCCACTGTACAACTTATAGCTGATAGGTGACTAAGTTTCAACACATCAAGAACTGACTTTATTACAGGTTACTTCATAATTGACATAGAGGACTGTCCAGAAAATTCGCAAACTTTTTCAATAAAACTTTATTTCCCACACCTAGGAGTCATTTGACCTTGTCCCCTCCATTCCTAATACACCACATTCAGCGTTGTTGTTAGTTTTGGAAGCATTGCTGGCATGTTTTTTGTGGAATAGCATGCAGCTCCACCAGCGAACTTTCTTGGATATTCCGTCGGCCATCCAGCATGAAATTCAGCATCGGGAACAAAAAGAAGTCTACTGGTGCGAGATCTGGCGATAACAAACGTTGTGGGACGATGAAGTCTCATGCTTATCGACAAAGTCACGAATAAGCATTAAGGAATGCGGGAGCCTTGTCATGGTGAATCCATTTTTTCTGCATCCATGAATCGGGCCTTTTTATTCTCACTGCCTCTTGCGGATGTTTCATCACTTCCAGATAGTACCCTATGTTGACACACTAGCCACGAAGTAAAATTCATGGCAAACACCTTCACAATAACAATAGTCACAATCACCTTCACATTTGACCTAACTTGCCGCGCTTTTTTTGAGTCAGGGTGACGTTTTTGACACCCATTGTGAAGTCTGAAACCCATCTCGTCACCTGTAATGATTTTTTTTTTTAAATTTAACTTTCGTCGTCGTTTGCATGGTCAAAAATGTCTTGACTGACTTCAAGACACTTCTGTTTTTGCTCGTCACTCTGTAGACCTGGGCAGAAATGTGGTTGGAAAACAATGCATACCCAACTTTTCAGTCAAAATCTCATAACACGTGGTTTTTGCAATGCCAACTTCATTGGCTACTTCCCGCACTGTCAAACGTCGATTTGAAAGGTGACTGCACGAACATTTTCGACATGATCATATTTGTGAAGTAGAAGCTCGTCCAGAACGTGGGTCATCTTCGATCGAGGTTCTTCCGTCTTTAAACGGTTTGTACCACTCATATGTTTGAGTGCCTCTCATCGATTCATTACTAAACGCTTATTTTAACATTTCCAATGTCTCTGAAAAAGATTTCCCCAATTTAAAATGAAATTTGAGATACACACGCTGCTCGTGAAAATCGGACATTTTTAAATAAAAAAAAAAAATCGTCGTACACACCACTCTATCAGACACAGCACAAAGACTAAACACGGTAGAATGATGCGCCTGGTATCAGGCGACTCATGGTCATCGCAAAGATGCGCCATATACCGGACATTGCTGCGCGGTCGCGTTGACGCGCTGTTTTAAACTTCGGAAAGTTGACTACAGTGCATACGTACTGTACGTGTTTTGTTGTATGTCACTAATTTTGAGGACATGGATGTGAAACTTATTCTTCCCGTAAACCAGGTATTTTGTTCGTACAGAAAAAGGCCAACATTGCGAACCATACAGTCAGGCCATTGAGCCATTTCGTTGCCAAAAGAAATTTCTGAGCCCTTTGAACTCTTGAGCTGTCTGCATGTGTCTACTTTTGGGGAGGAAGGGGGGGGGGGCTCTTGAAAAAAAATTCCGAGATCTAACGCAGGGCTGGCTAACTTCCACTGGAGACACACACAATTCGTTAAGGACTCGCCTGAAGGCCGCACGTGTATACATGTAACGAAAAGCCGTGGTGGGGGTGGAAGGCGGAATTTACTAGAAGGCAGTTCTTTACAAACAAAAAATGACGCTAAAAGTATGGTTGAATGAAGCAGTAGGCCGTACTAATCTAGGTGAAACAATGAACCACAGGAGACCGCCCGTCCTTGGTTCGGGATCTCTCCGTCCAGAGTATGGAGGTGGGGTGTGAAATGAAATAACATTCAAACACATAATGGAATGTATGCTTAGATACTTAGTCCCAGTACCTACAATGGTCTAAACTGGAATCCCATGGGACTATTTCTAAATTGAACAATACTGAGAACTTAGTTAGCTTTATTTTTCATAAATCCAATCGAAATACAATTTCATGTGGATGTGGAAATAGTCAATATAAACAACATATAGTTAACACGTAGATGGAAGAGCTATCAATAAAATTTACTTCAAGGAAGAATATGTGTTGTCAAATAAATATATACTCATACAGATTTAACAAACAATAAAAGAAATGCAATAAATGAATAATTTAATTATTCTAACTACAATATCAGTAATCATTAATGACCGGTAAATTCCCTGCTCAATCAGTTCCAGTCAAAGTATTCTTGAATTGTATAAAATAAACCTTCCAAAAGAAACCTTTTTGAGGCTGATTTCAGTTTCCTCATGTCACTAGATAAACTTTTTATCCTTGGAGGCAAGCAATTGAAGACTTTGATTCCTGAGTGATACACTCCCTTTTGTACCTTAGACAGATGCACTGAAGGCATATACGGGTCTGAACAGTGTCTTGTGTTAATAGGATGTACCACCGAATTGGATTTGAACATATTTATATTCTTAACTACAAAGAGTAATAAGGAGAGTATGTACTGTGAGTATAGGGGTAGAATGCTTAATTATTTGAACAGCTCACGGCAGGATTCTCCGTTTCCAGCATTCATCATAATTCTTCTTGTTCTTAAGCTTTCGCCGTGTTCTAAATGTAAATTATTCCTTTTTGGGTAATTCCCCGGCGCCGGGGAATTACCCAAAAAGGAATAATTTACATCATAATTCTTATTACTCTCTTCTGTAATTAAAGATGGTATTCCTGTAGGTGGAGTTAACCCCAAAAATTATACCGTAAGATCTGATGGAGTGCACACTATTGAGTGTTTTTCGAAAATCTGTCAAGAAAATTCAAGTTTAATAAAAATCTGACAGTAATAACAAATGTTTTACATCAAGACAAATGTACATTTTTTAATCATATCTCACTCAGTTCTTCTGAGAATTAGATATGTTTCAGAAAAAAGGCGTAGAGAAAATCAAAACATTTTTGGTTCAACAAAATTTTTCTTCAAAAATCTTGTCTTTTAACAGATAATGTGGAAAAATATTGTACACCCGGGTAAGTCATTTCTACAAACTGTAGTTACAATATTAAGTACTGCTACCAGGTTATACAAAGGTACTGGCGGTCTTGTGAGATCACACGGGCTTCGTAGTTGACAATCCTAGGGCCGTTTATTAGCTAGCACTTCTGCCCTTGTCCTTTTGTGTCCTCCCAGCACGCACTTCTTTGTTTCATGGTTCCACCAGCACTCTGCCTTCAGTACTACCTTGCAACAACATAGCGTTAGTTTCATCCACTGCGCGGCGCTGGCCGCCACCTTTTGGTGAAGTGTGTAGCACGGCTGCGTGCTGCCACCTCAACTCAGCGGCTTGTCCAACAACAGAGAAACCTGTCTTCCGGTCAACGTACTGCACTCAAGCCTATCCAGGCATGACACAACTACCCTGGGCACGTAACACAGAACCATGCGTGTATAGTTTAACACGATGATTAGTTTACTGTGTGCTGTCTTAAAAGTGATTAGTTGTCGTTCCTAATTATTTTTTCTGCTAATAAAGTTGCCATATTATGTTCTGTAGACATATCGTATTCGTTATATTGTATTACTGAAACTAGTCAGGTGACCGAGGGCCGCATGTTGGCCAGCCCTTATCTAACGTATGTATGTAAAAAAAAAAGCACACAGTATGATGGCTGTAACCTTGAGAATGTCCAACAAGAGCCAGGTCATATTACAATGTAAAAACTATTCATGTGGACAAATCATACATCTTTTGGTGATGTCTTCATCAACGGGTTAGACTACTGTATAATGATAGATATGACTGTATTTGGTAAACCTGGAAGCATATGGTGTTTGCCTGGAGAGACTAAGGGAGGAAAAGGCTCAAGAAGATATAGAGTACTGGATGTGATTAATGAAGATTAATGGAGCTGGCTCAGGACTATGTCCATGGCAGGTTTTGATTTTAATGATGGTGAAACTTCCGTTCTGGCATAAAGCTAAGATAGACTTAAAACACTGAAGAAAAGTTATTTTAAAAAAAGTATGTTGGTCGTTATACACACCATGAAGACATACAGAGGGGCTGGATGTGTAGCACCACTCATTCTTAAAGGTGGCACTAGTTAGGTGAAGTCTTGATGACATGCTAATTAAATAGTGCAATCAGACCTGAATCTGGTATAATCAGGGAAGTCTGTCTTTGTTTGGTTAATTGCAGCCAGAAAGAAATTTGGTGCAGTACAATTCCTTTAATCCAGCACCCACTAGACCAGACAGGTGCCAGATTATCAGATAGTCCTTTGTTATTCCTTCTGTACATGGACTGCATGACTAATCAGAGGAAAATTCCATTTTTATATCTTCCTCTCTCCCTCATCTGCTGGTTCATTGTCATCAACATCCTCTTCTGTGTTTTCTGGCATCTACCACTACAGTTGATGTAGACACTTTTCAATGCCTATAGAACATCTCCCGGTTTCATTGAAGCTCCCCCCCCGGTCGTGATCTTGGGGTTACTCTCCTAAAGTGCTGGATTATCAGGATTTCTGTATCATCAGATGACAGGTTAAAAGAATTTTGCTGGATATACATGGACATTGCTGTGGCAGCTACTAGCAAAGTTATGCAGTAAAGCAGTACAACACACATTGTTCACAGTGGCAATAAATAGGTGTGCATGGTGCCTGTTTGTAGGTAGGGGGGGGGGGTTCAGGTTCAAGATATGGACATGGTGCCCTCTTGTAGGAAAGAAACACCCCATATGTCCATCACTTTGCTCAGAGTCAAAATAGCAATAATAGGTCATTAAATAACTTCTCCAAGTGATGGTAGTACATTAGCTGTATACAAAATTTAGATAACTTACAAATGATTCTGAGGACACATTACACCTTCATTTTCTTATGTTTACCAGCCATTAAAAATAATGTTTTCTAACAGAAATGAACATTTACAGTGAGGAGGTGAACAGATACCAGTTCCCCAAATGTCCTCTATTCAGAGTGCTAGACGATGCAGAAAGTTCGAAAACTCTGTTAACAGTAAATTAAATTTACAACTAATGCACACTGAACTAAGCAGACAAACCTGCTAATCAGTAACACGTAAACCATCCCATGTCGCAAAACCACCAAAATGCCTGAAATCTGTTATTTTTGAAGCCAAAATATCATTCCTATTTCTATTATATAAGTTCAAGACACTCAAGAACCAGCATAAGAAAAAGGTAACTGAATGGCATACTATGGAATATAATCTGTATGACACATACTGAAAACAAAATACAACTGAATCATCCTAAGTGTGTACCGTGTTGTATACATCATGGGAAGGGCTGTACAGTCACCAGAGTGGAATATTTATGATTATACTTAATGTCATCAGACCAACTAAACTTTTTTTTTAAAGAGAGGAAGCGAGCCAGAGGAAAAATTGTACCTTCACACCATAAGAAATATAATCTCCAAACAATTTTATTTTGAAATTCTCTGTTTTATTTTGCCCATAATGACTCAGTACAAAGTGAAGGTATATATCAAGTGTAACTTTCATGTACTCACTATATTAAATAATGGTAATAAAAATACCTTTTCTCTTAGGTTAGCAGGATCTAATGGCCGTTTTATTTAATTTCACCAGTAATACATTTTTTTTTCTTTCATTTTCAGGCAATTCATCCTTGCTGTGTTTTGAAATAATCAAAGATATATAAGAAACTCAAACACAACCATATATTTAGTTCAAAATCATGATATATTTAGTTCAAGTCAGCTACATGCTTTAACCATATACGGTCATCATCAGGCTGGCCAAAAGGAGCAAAATAACTACAGTTTAATGTATTGGACTGAGATCTGTATCTGTACATATTTTCTTTCTTGTGGCCAGCCTGTTGAATGTATATGGTTGAAACATGTGGCTGACTTTAACTAAATATATGCTGATTCTGAATTAAGTATATAGTTGTATACGAATTTCTTATATACCTTGCAGTAATACAGGGTGCGGCAGAAAGAACTCCCCTATTTGAGAAGCGAATAAATTCAAAACCAAAGAAGATACGGCAAATGTTTTTCTATTTCTGGAAAGAACACAGAATGCCGTTTTACATCCATGTGTTTTGAACAAAACATCACTCAAGTGGCGGCCTTGAATATTGATAGACCGATGTAGCCTCTCGGTAGTTGTCCATGACCTTGAAAATCATTTCAGGTGTAATGGCAGCAACTTCCTGTCGTATTGCCTCCTTCAGAGCTTCCAAAGTTTGTCCTGTTTGTCTAAAGTTTGATACCCAACGGTAAATCGTTTTCTTATCAGGAACAGC
>Ga0123355_10018389_pt1 | contig 11080 bp, 10 predicted proteins | sample TergutEmb28metaG_3_FD_89872 | JGI IMG/M metagenome (GOLD analysis project Ga0123355, IMG submission 89872) | Embiratermes neotenicus P1 segment gut microbial communities from Petit-Saut dam, French Guiana - Emb289 P1 | ecosystem: Host-associated > Arthropoda: Insects > Digestive system > Gut ...
AGGTCAAGAAGCTCTTCGTCTTCTACCATGTCGCATTTGTTCATGAAAACAACGATTTTGGGTACGTTTACTTGGCGCGCAAGCAAGATATGCTCGCGGGTTTGGCTCATAACACCGTCTGTTGCGGCTACTACAAGGATCGCACCGTCCATTTGCGCGGCACCGGTGATCATGTTTTTAACATAGTCAGCATGGCCTGGGCAGTCTACGTGAGCGTAGTGGCGGTTTGGGGTCTCATATTCTACGTGGGTTGTAGAAATTGTGATTCCGCGTGCTTTTTCTTCCGGTGCTTTGTCAATCTTATCGAAATCGACGACCGCACCCAATTGGTACCGCTGATGCAATGTTTTTGTGATAGCGGCAGTCAATGTGGTCTTACCATGGTCGATATGACCGATGGTCCCGATATTGACGTGGGGTTTCGTCCTTTCAAATTTTGCTTTTCCCATTGGTCTTGTCCTCCTCGGATGATTTTACATGTGCAAATTAATTCGAGATCAGTCTCTTCTGTCGCTTAAATTGTGTTGAAGCGTTCGCTATTTAAGCTCGGGCGAGACTGTCTCTCATTTAATTTGCCTTAGTATAGCAATAATGCTAGGTATTGCAAGTGGCTGGATTATTTCGCAACCGCTTTTTCTTGTACGCTTTTTGGTACCGGCTCGTAATGGTGCATTTCCATTGCGTAGAGGCCCCGGCCTTGAGTTTTGGAGCGTAAATCCGTGGCGTAGCCAAACATCTCGGCCAGTGGTACGTAGGCGTGGATTAGTTGCGCGTTGTTACGGGCTTCCATACCTTCTATTTTGCCGCGGCGGCTATTTATGTCGCCTATTACGTCGCCCATGTACTCCTCGGGCACGGTTACGTCTACTTTCATAATTGGCTCAAGAAGCCTTGGATCACTCTTGCGCATTGCGTCTTTGAAAGCCATGGAGCCGGCGATTTTGAAGGCCATTTCGGACGAGTCTACATCGTGGTAGCTACCGTCGTATAGTGTGGCCCGAACCCCAAGAACTGGGTAGCCGCCGATGATACCAGATTGCATTGCTTCCTGGATACCATTGTTGATGGCGGGGATATATTCCTTAGGCACAACGCCGCCTACGATTTTGTCTACAAACTCGTATACATTGTCTTTGTCGTTGGCGTCCATCGGCTCAAAAATTATTTTACAATGACCGTACTGGCCGCGCCCACCGGATTGGCGGACATATTTACCCTCTACATCGGCTGACTTGCTGAAGGACTCGCGGTATGCCACTTGGGGTTTGCCCACGTTGGCTTCAACGCGGAATTCCCTTAGCAACCTATCCACGATAATTTCCAGATGAAGCTCGCCCATGCCGGAGATTATGGTTTGGCCTGTTTCTTGGTCTGTGTGGGTTTTAAACGTTGGGTCTTCCTCTGCCAGTTTAGACAGGGCTATGCCCATCTTGTCGCGGCCAGCCTTGGTTTTTGGCTCTATGGCTACGGAGATTACCGGCTCGGGGAAGTTCATGGACTCGAGTATTACGCTCTTGCGTTCGTCACACAGAGTGTCACCTGTGGTTGTAAATTTTAAGCCTACAACGGCAGCGATATCACCCGCGTAAACTTTGTCCACGTCTTCGCGGTGGTTGGCGTGCATTTTTAGTATACGGCCCATGCGCTCCTTCTTGTCTTTGACAGAATTGTACACATACGAGCCAGCATTTAACACGCCGGAGTACACCCTAAAGAAAGCCAGCTTACCCACGAATGGGTCGTTCATGATTTTAAAGGCCAGAGCTGAAAACGGCTCGTCATCTGAGGAATTACGCTCTGTTTGCTCGTTGGTATCGGGCAAGATGCCTTTAATCGCGGGGATGTCTATTGGGGCGGGCAGATATTCCACTACGCCGTCCAGCAACTTTTGCACACCCTTGAACTTGTAAGCCGAGCCGCAGAAAACCGGGATTATTGTAGTCGCGATGCACGCGGCACGCAGGCCGGCCTTCATTGCTTCCGCGCTTAGTTCGCCTTCGGCAAAAAAGACTTCCATCAGATCTTCGTTGGTTTCCGCTATGGCTTCCATCAGGCTTTGCCTGTATTCCTCGGCTTGAGCCTGCATGTTATCTGGGATTGGTTGGGTTTCGATTACGGTGCCATGTTCGCCGCCAAAGTGGTAGGCTTGCATCTCTATAAGGTCGACAATGCCTGTAAACTGGCTTTCGGCCCCTATGGGGAGTTGCACGGGTACTGCGTTATGACCCAACCGTTCCTTTATCATGTTTACTACATTGAAAAAATCTGCACCCATTATGTCCATCTTGTTTACATAGGCCAGCCTGGGTACGCTGTATTTATCGGCCTGACGCCATACCGTTTCCGATTGCGGCTCAACGCCGCCTTTTGCGCAGAATACGCCCACAGCGCCGTCAAGTACGCGCAGGGAACGTTCCACCTCCACGGTAAAATCCACATGGCCCGGGGTATCTATGATGTTGATACGGTGGTCTTCCCACTGTGTGGTCGTCGCCGCGGAAGTGATGGTTATGCCCCGCTCCTGCTCCTGCTCCATCCAGTCCATGGTAGCTGTGCCCTCGTGGGTTTCGCCAACCTTGTAATTACGGCCTGTATAGAATAGGATGCGCTCGGTTAGGGTAGTTTTGCCCGCGTCGATATGCGCCATTATGCCTATATTTCTTGTTTTGTCTAGTGGGAATGCTCTCACTGTTTACCCCTTCTTCTACCACTTGTAATGCGAGAATGCCTTATTGGCATCTGCCATCCTGTGGGTTTCTTCTTTCTTGCGAACCGCGGCGCCTGTGTTGTTGGACGCGTCCACCAACTCATTGGCTAAGCGGTCTATCATGCGCTTTTCGTTGCGGCCGCGGCTGTAGGTTATCAGCCACCTAAGACCCAAAGTCTGACGCCTGTCTGGGCGCACTTCTATGGGTACTTGGTAAGTCGAACCGCCAACACGCCTGGATTTTACCTCCAGGGTTGGCATGATGTTGTTAAGCGCTTCTTCGAACACTTCTATGGCTGGGGCATTTTTCTTGGCCGCCGCCTGCTCGAACGCGCCGTAGACAATTTTTTGGGCTACGCCCTTCCTGCCGTCTAACATGATGCCGTTTATCAGCTTTGTAACGATTTTGCTGTTATACAGCGGGTCGGGCAAGACAGAACGCTTGCCTACATGTCCTTTTCTTGGCACGAGGCTTCCCTCCTTAATAACTGGATTAATTCATCGGTACTCGTGAGTTACACGTTCGCGCCTGTACTTGAATACTTTGGTGATGCTATATAAAGTACAGCGCTAGTTTTTCCAAAGCTAAGCTTTCTTAGGCTTCTTCGCGCCATACTTGGAACGGGCCTGGTTGCGTTTTGCCACGCCGGCTGTGTCCAAAGTGCCGCGCACGATGTGGTAACGTACGCCGGGCAAGTCGCGCACTCTGCCTCCGCGGATAAGCACAACGCTATGCTCTTGCAGGTTGTGACCCTCGCCGGGGATATAGCATGTGGCTTCCATTTTATTGGACAAACGAACACGGGCGATTTTTCTAAGGGCCGAGTTTGGCTTCTTAGGAGTCTTGGTGCGCACATAGGTGCATACGCCGCGCTTTTGAGGGGCGCTTTGGTTGGTTTCCCTGTCCTTGATGGAGTTAAGTCCTTTTTGAAGAACCGGAGACTTGGACTTGCGTACCTTGTCTTGACGCCCTTGCTTTACCAGCTGGTTGAATGTTAGCATGTTTCACCTCCTTGTTTGTGAGTTAGCAAATTGATTTGCGCGATGCTTCTACGCGGAAATTAATTTGCGGTTTTTGCCAAAGGCAAAAAACTTCATCCAGTGAACTTGAATCCACTTTGAAGCGCCGAAAGAAAGGCGGGCAATCGCCCACCCTCCTTAAACGTGCGAGATTGTATCATTTGGGGTTTGGAAAGTCAAGGATTTAATGGAATTTTCGGTATTAGCGTAGATGCTTTATAACAAACTCATCAGGTGAGATACTCTTGACAGCTGCCACCTGCCAGGCAGTGCCTGTTAAACGCTTTAAACTACCAACTGTTACATATCAATTGTCAAGACTACTATTTACACGATATCATCTGCCCTAGCAATTCAAGCTGGTTGCTATAAAAAGGAGGCGGGCGGCAGTGCTTTTAATAGGAATCTGCGACGGCGGGATATATAAAATCTATACAAAATCCATCTGCTATGTAGAAACAATTGGCCGCAACACGAGGATTCAAACCGAAACGGACTCGATAATTAGCTACAAGCGGATGAAATCACATCTGGAGATATTGAATGAGCCGTACTTTGTGCGCGTTTATACGGGCTTTATTGTTAATCTTTAGATACTAATGGTAAAACCGGAAAAGTAACACTTTAATAAGGAGCGTAACATATGAATAGCTTCCGCCAGACCCTGCTAACTATTGGCTGGGCAATAAAAATGGGGTTTAAAATAAACCCAGGCATATTTATATTTTGGGGTGTGCTGTCAACGGCACTGGCCGTCATGCCAGCGGTAGCGTTGCATTTTAACCGTCAGGCAGTGTCCATAATCTCCGGCTTTTTAGCCACTGGGCAGGGTAGCTTTGAGGATGTTGTGCCCTCTATTGTGGCGCTTGGGGGTATCCTTATTATTGTAGGGCTTTCGAAGCGCATAACCGGTAATTTCCTGTATTTCATCATGTTTGACGCTTACTATCACGGTTTGCAAGAGTATCTGATGGATGTAATCAGGAACATTGAAATTAAAACATTGATGAAAAAGGAATATCAAGAGGATTATTATTATGCCGCTAACAGATGCGGCTCGCTGGCTGATTTCATGAGTAGCGGTACGGTTTTCCTGTCTAAACTGTCAGGAGCGATTGCGCTTTTAGTTGTGGCGGTTTCGGTATCTGGGGTTGTTTTTGCGGTGGCGATGGGCTATGTCGCACTGTTTATATTATGGAATATTGCAATGGCTAATAAGTTGCGCTGGGATGGCTCTGCGCAAAGCAAGGCAACGCGCCTGTCTAACCATTATCAAAACTCTATGTTGTCTCCCGGAGTTGCTAAGGAGCTTCGCATTTATGACCTTGCAAAGGATACTGCAACTAAGTGGGAAGCCGACTATGGCCGGAGATATAACTATGAGATGACCTTTGGGATTTGGCGCAATATAGACGCCTTTGTAAGTAGCGTAAGCTTTTATGTATTCATGGTTGGGATGCTTGCGTACAGCATTTTTAGGGTTGCCGGTGGCGGCATGACGGTGGATATTTTCCTGATGCTGTACATCATGGGGCAAAACATTAGCGCACTTATTCAAGAAATGACCTTCAGTGTTAGAGAAACATATCGCGGATTGCATATTTTGACTATCCAGCGGCGGTTTATTAATAACGTCCCCAAAATGGAAAGGGATTGGCAGGAAGGCTTTGAGCCAGAGGATGTCGACATTGTATTTATGGCAAGGGATTTATGCTTTTCATATGACGATAAACGCGAAATATTGCATGACCTTAATTTTTCAATAAAAAAGGGTGAAACCATTGCACTGGTAGGAGCTAACGGGAGCGGGAAAACCACCTTGGTCAAGCTATTGATTGGGCTTTTTGCCCCAACCAGCGGGGTGTTGAAATTTTACGGTAACAAATACGAGCCCAAGACCAGGGGCGCAATTATAAAGAGGGTAGGGATGTTCTTCCAAAACTTTTACATCTTCCATGCCTCATTGCGTGAAAATGTCGGATATGGAGACTTGAGTAATCTTACAAACGACGAGCGGATCCGGCTTGCAATGGAAAAAGGCGGCGCGGACAAGCTGACAGGCAAGTCCCCCAAAGGGCTGGAACAGTGGTTGATGCGCAATGTAAAGCAAGACGGCACGTTGCTTTCTGGCGGGGAGAAACAGCGGGTAGCGGTATCCCGCGCGCATATGAGCGACAAGGAAGTGCTAATCTTTGACGAGCCCGCTGCGGCTCTGGACCCCATTGCGGAAATGAGGCAGTTCCACGCGATACGGGAGAAGATTGCCGGGCGCACCGCAATTTTGATAAGCCACAGGGTAGGCTTTGCGCGTTTGGCTGACAGGATAATGGTGCTGGATAATGGCCGCTTAGTGGAAACAGGCACTCACGCGGAATTGCTTCATAGCGGCGGTATATACGCGCATTTTTATAATGAGCAGGCGCAGTGGTATAAAGCAGAGGAGGGATTATCGTGAGTAAAACCAAAGCCCTTATGAGGGCCATAAAAATAAGCCTGCAAATAAAAGGCCCGCTGTCATTAGCTGTTAGCTTGCTGGGCTTCCCTGCGGCGCTTCTACCTGTGATGATTGCCAACCGCTTGCGGATTTTGACCGACGAGTTGCAGATTTTAACGGTATATGGTGGGGCGGTTAGTTCCGCAATTACGATATTTGGCGGCGTTGTAGGGCTGTACATCGCACATGTAATAATTAGTAATTTGCAATTATCAATAGTGGGCAAGTATGGCGTCGACGAAAAGAAAATCATGCGCTATATCCAACGTATAGTTCTAAAGACCAAGTGTGAAGTACGCTACAAATACATCGAAAACTATGACGGCTTCCAAAAGCGCTTATCCTTTGCCGATGAATATGCTGGGCAGGTGATGGCACGTTCTATGGGCAGTATTATTGTGCTATTGCAATTGCTTGTGGCATTTATCGCGGCTTCTGTTGCCCTGTGGGCAGTTAGCCCTCTTGTAGTACTTGTATTGTATGCAACAAGCCTGCCCGCCGCTGTTTTGGCATATTTTCAGCAAGAAGAAACCTTCCGTGGCAGGGCCAAGTGGATAGAAGAGGGCAACTTAGCCTTCCACTATTATCATCAAATTGCGGGGCCGTTTTGGATGGACGGCGTGCAGGAAGTGCGTCATTTTGCGTTGTTTGACTATCTTAAAGCCCGCTGGCGCACTTTTGCGGATGACTATCTAAGCAAGAAAAATGAAATCACATTAAAGCATGTGAAATATAATGCCGCCGCCGATTTTTTCCGCAGTGCTGTATATCTTGGCATTTTACTGCTTGTCGCGTGGCAGATATTTCAAAACCCTGCAATAGGGCTAGGCGCGTTTACACTGGTGTTTGCGCTAAGCGGGCAATTGCAGAGCGTCACTGGCGAATTTTTTGTAGGGACTATGGTGCTGACGCAAAATATCCCTTATATGCAAGAGTTTTTTTATCTGGAAAGTCTGGAGCGTGAAAGCAACGAGAGGGCAGTTATCGCAAAAGGTGATATATCGTTTAAAAATGTGGACTTTGAGTATCCAAACACAGATGTAAGCGTACTAAAGGATATTTCAGTTACCATAAAAGACGGCGAAAAGATAGCTATTGTAGGGGAAAACGGTAGCGGCAAGTCCACATTTATCAGCCTGATGTGTGGGATGTTTGAGCCGAAAAACGGCCGCATAAAAATAGACGGCACATCACCTATTGCCGCCCGCAATGCTATATCTGTAGTATTTCAAGACTTTGCCAGGTACGAAGCAACCCTGCGCGAAAACATAGTCGTATCCGACCAGGCCCAAAACGCCACCGATGATGAAATAATGGAGTTGCTACGAAAGATAAACGTAAACGACGTAGTGGAAGAGCAGCCAAACGGCTTGGACGAAATCGTAGGCTCGTTTTCCGATAACGCCAATAATCTATCCGGCGGGCAATGGCAGAAGATATCCATAGCCCGCGCCGCTTATCGCAAAAAAACCAAAATTATGATACTTGATGAGCCGACCTCGGCCCTTGATCCCCTTGCCGAAGCCGAGCTTTATCGCAACTTTGCCGCGCTTACCGGTGATAAGACAACCATTTTAATTTCTCACCGCCTGGGTATAACCGCCGTTGTTGACCGCATTTTAGTATTCAAAGACGGGCAGATAGTAGAGGACGGTTCGCACGCGGAGCTTATGAATAACAATGGACATTATGCGGAAATGTATCGTGCGCAGGCTAAGTGGTACAAGTAAAAATTTCCATTATTCAAGGACTTGCGTATCCCTTCCGCATGTGGTACAGTACCGCTGTTTAGGCAAAATACAAACGAGGGACGGGATATGATGAGCGGACTACGTAGCGGCGGCGCAATTATGTCACTTATGTATTTTAATCCTTTCGAGCATATTCTTGAGTTGTTAAATGAATTATATATGAAATCAAAGTCCGGCAAATGATATGTTAATCATTTGACCGGACTTTTTTTTAGCAATTTCGTTTTGCCTGGAACCGAAAAAATTATTTTTCATAGGAGGGTCTACAATGAGCAACAAAGGTAATCTATGGCAACGGTACTGGGATGTATCCAGTGTAGCGCAAACCGCGCACAGGGGGGAGAATCCGCTATCTTTGGTTATCAAGGGCCTGCAATCAATGCTGGTAATGTTTGGCGCGACGATTATCGTACCGCTGACATTGGGCATGAGCCCGCAAGTGACGCTGTTTGGTATGGGTGTTGGTACGCTTATATTCCTTATGCTAACCAAGGGCAAGTCGCCTATGACAATGGGCAGTAGCTTTGCGTTTATGATTGGTGTGCTTGGCATAATTGATGCAGCCGGTGGGCCCTTTGCGGGTGATGCTTTTACCCATTATGACCGGCTACAATATGCATTGGGCGGCATTGTGACGGCAGGTGTGGTTTACTTAATTTTTTCCGTAATTGTCAAGTTAATTGGTGCCGAAAGGTTTATGCGGTACTTGCCCCATGCTGTAACCGGCCCAACCGTTGTGCTGATTGGTGTAACTTTAGCGCCTCACGCGATTAATCAATTTTCATCTAACTGGATTTTGGGGCCGCTGACTGCAATAATCATCGTTGTTGTGATGGTGTTTGGGAAGGGCCGGGCCAAGACATTCCCCATTCTTATAGGCCTTGCGATAGCCTATTTTGTGGCAGTTATAATGTCGCTGGCGGGGGCAGAAGTATTGGTAAGAAGCGGCAACTATGTTATGAATCATGTCGGGTTTGACCTCAACATGGGCAGGAGTTACGCAAGGGTATTCGAGTATGTATATCAACCGCTTGTATACTTTGCGCCAATAGCAGAAGCACCGCTATTTGGCCTTCCGCCGTTTATGGCCCCGCGGTTCCATATTGTGCCGATATTAATGATGGCCCCCTTTGCCCTTGCGACAGTGGCCGAGAATATCGCGGACCATGTTATCGTAGGTGCCGAAATGGGAGAAGATTTGTTAAGAGAAAAGCCTGGACTGAGCCGGACACTGTTTGCCGATGGTCTGCAGTCGATGCTTGTTGCGCTGTTTGGTACGCCTATGAATACGACATACTCAGAAAATGTTGGACTGCTTATTATCACAAAAGTGTTTTCCTCGGTAGTTGTGGCCATTGGCGCCTTGTTCGCGATACTGTTGGGGCTATCGCCGGCGGTTGCAGAAGTTATCAGGTCTATACCGGTCTCCATAATCGGCGGCGCGTCAATCATGCTTTACGGCATGATTGCATCCATCGGTATGCGAAATGTTAAGGAGCATGTTGATTTAAACATCGTTAAATTCCTGATCATCATGTCCGTGATGCTGGTGGTAGGTATCGGGATGCGGTTTGGTACGCCTATTGTTGTAAGTATCGCCGGGGAAAGCGTACGGCTAGACAGGATGAATTTGCCTGTGGCAATTATCCTGGGTATGATCTTGAACGCGGTGCTTCCAAACCAAACGGACGCGGGTACTAAGAAAGAGGGTAAATAACTTATCTAGCAAGTCAATTTAGGGTTTGTGCGAGAGCTAACCACCCTGGAGCGTGGGGGTAGTTAGCTTTTGCACTCCGCATGAATTTCCATAACCACCACTTGACACACACGCTTGCCGTGTGTATAATCCTCCCCGTTGGACCAGTAGCTCAGTTGGTTAGAGTGCCGGCCTGTCACGCCGGAGGTCGAGGGTTCGAGCCCCTTCTGGTTCGTTGTGACATAAAAACGCCCCTGTGTAGGGGCGTTTTTATGTTTTTGTCAATTTTGCCGAAGGCGATTTTCATGGTTTTGATGATACCGATAAAAACGGTCAAGCCCAGTCTGCCTCAACAAACTGCCATTCCAATGCGCCAGATTCTTTTATTTTCAACACGCCGTATATAGGCTTAACAGGGCCTGTATAATTGGCTACTCGTCCTATCCTGCCGGGGCAAAATATCCAGCCATGTTTTGACTGCCCCATGCCATGATTATATATAAACGGTTCATGTATATGCCCGTGCAGGGTAATATCTATGTTGTTTTCAAGCATAAAGCTTAATATGCTCTGGTGCATGATCCTCCGCGCATCTGCCACTCCGCTTTGCGCAAATGCGGTCTCGGAGCAAAATGTATGCCCGTGAGTCATCATGAAGCGCTTGCCGCATATCTCGGCGTATTTTATCCACTCTTCATCTTCTTTTTTTGAGTCCATATTCCCCAAAGTCTTTATCATTTGAATATTTGGGTATTTCTTTTCTACTTCCTCAGCGTCCGCTATGCCGTCACCTAGATATATAATCATATCCGGTTGTTCTTTATCGACAGCGCCGCGCATTGTTGCGGAATCGCCATGTGAATCGGCAAATATTAGTATTTTTATTTTTATCACTCCTTGTAGTATGACAGTTGGTATGTTATTAAGGGGTTTGGGGAAACAAGCTTGCTAAACTCGTTAAATTATCACCAAACCCATGGCACATCATATCTTTGGATATTTTCGTCTATTGTCACGATAGTTAATTCCTCTGCTTTTGCTGTAGCGATAATCAAACGGTCAAGCGGGTCTCGATGATGAAGCGGAAGTTCAGCAATAAGAGTTTCAAGTTGTGGCTGGGTTATCGGCAAAATAACAAATCCATTTTGTGAAAGCATATCCCACAAGCGAGTTAGCCCTCCGTCAAAAGTTAATTTTCCCATACTGTATTTTATGGAAAATTCCCACAACGAAGCAATGCTGATATATTTTTGCGCACCATCGTTTTCAATAATATCTGATGCGCACTCACTGAGGTCTTTTGAATCCCAAAAGTACCACAGAAATGTATGAGTATCTAATAAATATTTCATCACATATACTCCTTAAAATCATCCAGTGGTGCATTAAAATCGTCAGCAACCCACATTTTA
>Ga0123355_10018390_pt1 | contig 11080 bp, 12 predicted proteins | sample TergutEmb28metaG_3_FD_89872 | JGI IMG/M metagenome (GOLD analysis project Ga0123355, IMG submission 89872) | Embiratermes neotenicus P1 segment gut microbial communities from Petit-Saut dam, French Guiana - Emb289 P1 | ecosystem: Host-associated > Arthropoda: Insects > Digestive system > Gut ...
CCCACACAAGCTCCCCGGCACGCATCAGCGAAGTTAGCCATTTTACACCAGCTAGACTGGTCATGTGGGGGATTGAGCATACTGTAAGTGTAGAAGCTTATGTAAAGATACTTGTGCCACCAAATGGTAAACAAACCTTTGCACGAACTTGGCTTTTTGAGGTTGTGTAGTAAACAAAAGCTGGATAGCGTAATAATTTTGAAGCGAATTTAAAACAACCCGGCCCATGGTGTAGGTGTAGAACTAGGGCGGGTTGTTTTTATGATCTTGTTTGTTTGGTGTTACACCGAATCCAGTCTACTCACTTTTATACTACTGTGCTGCGGCTTTTATAGCTACCCCCAAGACCTTCTTAAAATCGGCCTTTACATTATTGGCCACAGATATAACGCCCTCATGGTCTAATTTCTCGTCTAGCACACCTGTAGCCATATTTGTTATACATGATATACCCACGACATTCATACCCGCATGACACGCTACCAACGCCTCTGGCACTGTTGACATGCCAACCGCATCGGCTCCGATTGCTCTAAAAAATCGGATTTCTGCGGCAGTTTCATAATTTGGACCTGTGACATTAATATATACACCCTCATGAAGCTTAACGCCTACCTTATCAGAGGCTTCTTTTATTTTGCTCCTAAGGGCTTTTGTATAAATATCAGACACATCTGGAAATCTTGGGCCAAACTCTTCTTGGTTAGGGCCGATTAACGGGTTGCTACCAGAGAATAATATGTGGTCAGAAATAAGCATCAATGCGCCAGTGGAAAAATCTAAATTAATACCTCCGGCTGCGTTAGTAAGGATAAGGGACTCTACGCCTAGCTTTTTCATGATACGGACAGGCAGAGTCACTTGTTGGGATGTATAACCCTCATAAAAATGCAAACGCCCCTGCAAGGCTACTATAGATACCCCTTCGTAGCTACCAAAAACAAAGGCACCTTGATGGCCCACTACAGTTGACTGCGGAAAGTCCGGTATGTCACTAAATGACACCCGTAGCTTATCATCCAAGCTATCGGCAAAATCCCCAAGCCCACTGCCCAGAATTACGCCAATAGTAGGGGTTTTGTCTGTTTTGCTTCTGATGTGCAAAATGGCTTTTTCAATTAAATGCATGTTTTATCCTCCTAGTATAAGAACCCAAAATATCCACAGGTTACAATGTAAAATTATACTAGCATGGTAAATATTGAAAATCAAGCTGTATACATCTTGGCGATTCTTAAGAACTTTAAGCCAAAGCACCTTCAAGCTTATGCAAATCTTTAAGCGGAAACATCCGCAAAAGCTCCTTATATTGAGGCTGTGTAAGGTCATCCGCCTCAACATACATGTCTATTTTACTTGCCGTATCCGCCAAACGGAAACGTAATTTTAACTCTTCAAACCTTTGGACATCCATTTTTTATATCCTTTCGTAATTTCATAAACCGCCATACACAACAAGAACACCGCAAAACCTTTTCTAAGATAGTTTCCGTCAATTTTTACGGCAATAAACGCACCAGCTACAGCACCTGCCAGTCCATACAATGTTAATTTTAACAATCCCTTTTTTTCAACGTTTCCGTTTTTTACATGGGTTTTTAGTGCTATGGCTGCTGTAGGCAAGAAAAACAGCAGATTAATCTTTTGAGCCGCCTGCTGATCCATTCCAATTAAAATAGTAAGTGCAGGGATAAGAATTGCACCACCGCCAATGCCCATGCCACTTACAACCCCCGAAGTTATGCCAATAAGAACATACCACAACCAACTCATGACAATAGCATCCTTATTGCACCAGCAGCCAAAAACAGCCCAAACATCATATTAAGCCACCCAGCAGAAAGCTTGGTCAAAAGTTTGGCACCAATTACACCGCCCACTACTCCACCAGCAGAAACAAAAACGACTGCGGCCCAATCTACATCCACACCCCATATATATATCATTGCGCTAACAACAGAAAGCGGCAAAATGACGGCCAAAGCCGTTGCATGGGCCTTATGAGTTTCTAAGGGCTTAAAGCGCTCTAACGCTGGCACCAACAATGTACCGCCACCTGCCCCAAAGAGACCGTTTGCAAGGCCCACAACCAAGCCCACAGGAATTATCCATTTTTTTGTCATACAAGTTATAATGCACAAGTAACCACAAATTATTCAGCGTTTGAATCTGGTGTAGGGCTTTGATTTTCGGTATCTGAATCTGGTGTAGGGCTTTGGCTTTCATGCACTGTGTTTGGCGGACGATTTGTTTTAAAATAATCAACTATCCCTAGGTATATACCCCAGGCAATTTTTTCTTGATACTCGTCACTTGTTAGCTTGTTGCGTTCGTTGTAATTTGTTAAAAATCCGCATTCTATAAGTACTGCGGGCATTTGTGTTTGTTTTAGCACAAAGTAATTTTTATTGGCTCGCGATTCTAGTTTATTATTGGGGTTTACAAACTCCTTGAGTCTACCTTGGATATGGGTTGCTAGGTCTCTACTATTATCTGATTCGTTGAAATAAAAAACCTGGAAGCCACTCACATTATTATTGCTGTAGGAATTTTGGTGGATACTTACAAAAATGTCGGCTTTGCTGGTATTGGCGATAAGCCGCCTTGTTTGCATATCACCTTTCTTGGTTTTGGCCAAGTCGGAATCATCTAAGCGTGTGATTATAACTGTGGCGTCACCCTGCTCTAGAAAAACTTGTAATTTTTTGGCGATACTTAAGTTAATGTCTTTTTCATCTACCTTACCGTGTACCATACCCGGATCCCAGCCGCCATGGCCGGCATCTATTACCACAATTTTACGCGAAACCGGCATTGCGGCCGCTTTTGCTGTTACCGGATATACGGCCATAAGGCCTGCCAAAATCAATAATAGTAATAAAAAACGCATACGCTATCATCCTATCTTGTTGTCATAATCTTATAATAGGATGTTCGAGAGATATTTTTTTATACAGAACCATGAAACATTGTGTATAATCTGTATAACTCGCAGTGGCTGATTTTGAAGCGGATTTACTATACAATAGAAATCTAACTTACACAGAAAGGTGTGACATAAGTGCAAAAATCACTCACAGACATGGCAAAACATTTAAAAAGCATTGTTTTGCCTAAAACAATTGAAACATATGTGGTTAAACCTATGTTTAATGATATTTCAAATGATGAAAACATCCGAGAAGGAGTTCTCGCGTTTAGGGCCTTTTTGCACCGCTTATGTGACGCCTTAATCGCAGAATGTGATTCGTATAACATCCCTACAAAGACTAATGTCGAACATGGCAGTGCCATTTATTGTGATTTTCCGTTTCTTGACAATATTAAAAAAATTTTATTGCATATAGGTCTTAACGGTGATTTAACAAAGGATGCTCAACTGCTTATTTCTGGAAATAGCATTACGGATATAAAACTATCTAATGTTAAAATCATACAATGCATGAAATTTTTAACTGGTTGTGGCTTATTTTTTGATGGTATAAACCTAGATATAAAAAGGCAAAAGATATCTGAAATTGAAACCATATACATTTCATATCCCGACAACACTGCTATGCTAGTGGGCCTAAAAACAATGGCACTGGCTGAATTAAGACTTGGTACAACTCGCAACCAAAATATTTTTATGCGATGCGACTATAGGATGCTTACAGATAAAGACGCCGATGTACTTACAATATTAAATGAAACGATACAGCCACTCTCTGCCAATGTGCAAGATTTCGTACTACGGCTGCATCAGATTCACCTAGATTATAAGCTTAACTGCACAGTAGAAATAAGAGGATATTGGATAAAGATCAAGTATTCCCGTGGCAAAAAAGAGGTATGGGGAATCAACACATCTCTTAATAATGGTTTTGAAATAACAGCAAAACCACTAAATACTCAAAAATATACCGATACCATAATCCAATTTCCATTGGCCTTGCAAGAATTAATTACAAAAGGGTATGGTTGCGGTAGAAAAAGAGCCGGTATAGGTAAATGTGACTCAGGTTGTGAAGGGATTCGTTTACCGCTAAGCGATGCTATTTTAGATATAAGCGATAGCGTCGAAACATGGTTTGACAAAGAATTATCATGCTTTGCCAAAAAATGATATACGAGACCTTTTTCAAAATTGCCATTAACCTTATACCGTATTCATTAAACCAGCTCAAATTTCTTTTCTCTAACCACAACAACTACTGCAGCTGTAAACCCAACAGTCAGCACCAGCAAAAGTAAAACCCCTTGCATAAATGCGTCCCCGCCCACAACTACCTGAAGAAAATTGTCTAATACCCTGTTAGATAGTACAACCAACACTGTAAAAAGCGGTATTATCTTAAACATCAGCCGTATCATATTAGTACTAAACCGCGCCAAAATAAACGCAAAAGCCGCTGCACCAATAGATATCATATACATGACCACAACCATCAAAAGCACATATTGCCCAAATGTAATACTAAGCCAGTGGAATGTAGCACCCATAAAAGAGTTTATACCATTGTTCCAAAATGCGTACATTCCTGTCATGGCAGCAAAAACAGCAGCAAAAACAATCACGAGAATGGTAGTTACAACCACAGCGGAAATAAGCACTGCCAAAAACTGCTTACCAAATATTTTTCGCCCCTGCCTGGATGAATATTGCAACCAGTTTACCCTATTGGCCCGGTCAGATGTAACTAACGACGAAACCATTATTAACGTCACTAGTACAACAAGCATAGCAAGGCCTCTAGCGTACCGCCAGGCATGAAAAAGCGTGTGCTGGGTCATTATACTTGTAAGTTCGCCGCTGTCTCTAATCTGGGTTAGGCGATTGTATTCAGCTTCACTAAGCGGGTGTCTCGCAATAAATGAATCGATATGAGAAGGCCATTCGTCTTCCATTATTATGTTAATCTGATAAAAGCTTACTAGATTATAAAAGCTGTTTATTTTGTTGTATGCATCTGGCGTCACGTTCTGGCTTGTTAAATCCCCATATTGCTCGGTACGGACAATGTAGCCCAGTTCCAAAGAAACGGCGTAAAATCGGCTTCTTTCTTCGTCTGTAAGGGTCTCATATCGCGGCCCGTAGTACTCACGAAAATTTTGCAAATCATCAAAGCCCGATATCTCCAGTTCCCTAAAAAATGCATTTGCCTCAAAAAACTGATCCAATTCTGCTACTATCACATCCCTATAGGTTAAAAAATCCTCAAAATCTTCCATGTTAAGCGACGGGCCATAGTTTTCGGTCAAATGGTGGGCAAACTCAACGTGGCCAAACCATGCACCACTTGGATACCATCTTATATAGTCCATCATAGAAAGGCTAAAATATATAGCACATAAAGCAATTATTATTGCAAGAATTTTAAAATTCCAAATTTTTCTAAGCTCGTTAATTATTATTCTCATATCAATCTCCATTCTAAGACTTTAGCCTGATTCAGTTTATTTCGAAATTAAATATTTACACGTTTCTATTTTCGAATCTATGCACCTACACATTCCTCTTTACGGATCCGAGTACTTACACGTTCCTTTTTTCGAATACCTTAACAGTCAACACGCAAATAGCAGCTATTGTGACAAAGGAAATCCCTATACCCCATAGTTCAAAATTTCGCCATAGCGTTATAACTCCACCATCTGTAAACCATAAATGACTATTCCACCACAGCCATATCGGGGTGTAAAACGAGATGAAGTAGGCATATAGGCTTCTTGGGATGATTAAAGGAAGTACCAGGCATATGGCATTTACAAGCACTACCATCAAAAAACCGATATATGCATTTTTTGAAAGCGTTGCTATAATCACACCCATTAGTGAAAAGCATACTACCAGTGCCAAAGCTACGCCCAAGCTTGCCCAAAAATATGACACAACAGTAAAACTGTGCCATGTGGTAAACGGCCTGGCACCTATGATATCTACAATGTAATTAAAACCACTTGATACACTACTACCCCATACGTCCCTAAAGTCGAACATAGAAAAATATACGGCCAAAGTAATTGCAGACAACAGCGCAAACACCCCAATGCCTGCTGCCAAACATGCGAATATTTTATACCTTAAAATGCGACGGCCTGTTTTTGTTGTATACACAGCATGTTCTGTATTATTTATCTGCTCGTATCCAACAGCCAGTAGAGCCAATAGTACGGCTAGTAATATCCCCTGCATATACAACCTACCCAAAACCCCTGCCACATTATGAAAAAGATTTAAGTGCATCACTTGGGTGTGCGGACCAAAGTACGGGCAAAAACTTTCGCCAGATAGGGCTTTTTCGTCTACTACTGGCTGTAATGCAGCGTATTTTATTCGCATTCTTTCGGCTACCCGTCCGGTTAGGTTAAGTATTGATATATATGCCTCGGCAATTGTTTCTGTATCGTGGTTTTCAAACACATTTGCTGTAAAATGGGTGCTTGTGTCTAGCTCTACACCCCGTAACCACCCCGGGATTGCCCAAACATTAAATGCTATACACAACAAAATAAATACCCACAATGCTGTTGTAGAAAGTAACTTTTTAAGCTCATACCAAAAAAGCATCACGCTACCTCGTCTCGATATACATACAAGAAAACATCTTCTAAATTAGGATTTACGGCCTTCGCAAACCCAGTACAATCAACTTCGCTTGCAAAGCGGGTTAATGTAGAGTTGCCATCTTGCCTTTGGGTCAAAATTAGATGCGGGGTTATGACGCTTGTGATATTATCTGTCTCAAAAATTTTGCCAACTAAAGTACTACATATCGCACCTGGTGAGTCGTTTACAAATAACTTGTGGTTTTTAAACATAATCACATGGTTTGCGATTGTTTCTATGTCAGAAACAATATGTGTAGAAAGTATTACAATACGATCCTTCGACAAGGATGAAATAAGATTTCTAAACCTGACTCGCTCTTTTGGGTCTAGACCTGCTGTTGGCTCGTCTAGTATTAGTATCTTTGGATTGTTTAGCATGGCTTGGGCAATGCCAACGCGCTGAATCATACCACCTGAGAACTTGCGCATCTTTTTATTTTTAACACTTGTAAGCCCAACAACTTCTATTAGTTCGTTGGTACGTTGTTTTGCGGTGGTTACATCTATGCCTTTCAAGGCCGCAATATAGCTTAAAAAATCTACCGGTGAGTGATTTTTGTAATACCCAAAATCCTGTGGTAAATATCCGATTATGTCACGGTAATTCTCGTCAAGGCGGACGATTTCATCACCATTCCACAAAATCTCGCCCTTTGTTGGGAAGATAAGTGTAGTCAGCATTTTGATTAATGTAGTTTTTCCGGCACCGTTTGGCGCCAAAAGCCCATAAACTCCATTCGAAAACTCCAGGTTTATATCCTCTAAGGCAGTAAAACTGCCAAATTTCTTTGTTACATTATTGAGCATAAGCATAGATATTTTCCTCCATAAGCATCTTATTTAGTTGAACTACAAATACAACCAAGCCAAGTATTGTAAAAGTAATTGTTAACACAACGGGTAGTCCTGATAAAAACAACTCCCAACGTTCTCGCAAGGCAAGGGGTAAGGCTAAATTAATACATATCCATGCCACAGAGAATATGATAATTGCCCATTTACTACGTGACAGGCGCATAAAAGATAGTTTTAGAGCGGCACATACGAACAACCCACCAAGGCATAATGGTACCACTCTAAAAAACTGTGCAATACTTTCCGCTGCAAAGGCTGCCATAAACACTGCAAACACTGCCCCCACAACCGAATAAAATATACAACGCAATACACTAATTTGCTGTGATGTAAAACGGAATGTTTGTTTTAGCTCATATAATTTACAAGACCGCTCGCTTATTTCTGAAAAAAACATAATAGTCAAAAATACAACTGGCGAAAACACAAAGGCCACCGCATACCGATAATCCACTGGTGCATGGCGCAACATAAACGCAACCCCCAGTAAAGTGACTGCCGCAAAAATAAAGCTATAACTCAAATCCCAAAACACAACCGCTAGACCAATGGTATTGTGCATTTTTTTCACATGACCAATAAAGGTAGGAGGCTTTACAAAGCCTTTATCCAAAATCAGCTCAATACTTGCATTTTTTTCTTTATCTGTCACAAAACTCACCCCTTACTTTATTTAATAGACGATAATACTTACTTTTAACGCTGCTTTCGGCCATTTGCATACTCTCAGCAATCTCTAAAAATGTATATGCACCAAAGATGTGCAGCCGAAAAATCTTTTGTGTATCAGGTGGGAAATTATTGATATATTCGCTAACTTTTTTTGCGAAACTTTCATCTTCGATTTGTTTGGTAAAATCTCTTTCGTCTGCAGGCTCTACATCGTCAAGCGAGAGGGTCTCATTTATCCTTGCAGCACGTGAGCGGTAGTAGTCGATAGTTTTGTCTGTCGCTATCTTGTAAAGCCATGTTCTAAACCCTGCCCCCTTTTTGGGATCATATCGGGATATGGTTTTTAACAGGGATATGAATATTTCTTGAGTCAAATCCAGCGCCGTTTCCTTGTCTGATGACTGCCGGCGAATGAAATGGAAAATTTCATCGTAGTAATTGCGCACTAATGTGTCAGCAGCGCTGCGGTCGCCTTTTTGTATTTTGCGTATTAGCTTTTGTTCATCTGTCAACATTTCCGCCTACTTTCTTACTTTCACTTATATATCCGTAACATCCAGAAAAATAGTTTCACTATTATAAAAAATATTTTAATCACATCAATATGCAAGGATTTATTGAAAATCACACAATTTTGCAGCCTAACAATTTTGCAATTTCAATGGTACATTCTTTATGTTAAAATTGTCTCAATTCTAACCCAAAGGAGGTTTTATCTTATGCGGAAAACTACATTATACCCCGGACTAAAAATAAATTGGGATGATGTATTTGAAAAAACTGAATATTGGAGTAATTGCCCATGTAGATGCGGGCAAGACCACCCTTACCGAAAACATCCTGTTTTTGGGTGGCACAATAGAAAGGGTTGGACGGGTTGACAAAGGCAATACACGCACAGACTCTATGACAATAGAACGCCGTAGGGGGATTTCTGTACGGGCGGCGGCAACTTCATTTTGCCGTGATGGTATTAAGTTTAACCTTATAGATACGCCAGGCCACGTTGATTTTGTGGCAGAGGTTGAACGTAGCTTAACGATACTTGACGGTGTTGTGTTGGTGATTTCGGCTAAAGAGGGTTTACAGTCACAAACACGGATTTTAATGGATACAATCATGGCCAGAAAGATACCAGCGGTCATTTTTGTAAATAAAATCGACCGTATGGGTGTGGATATCAACCAGGTTATACAAGATGCAAATAATTATATGGGCAGACGGCTGGTTGTGACCCAAAACGTTTCAAGTGATGGCAGGATTCATGACATGACTGAAAGCGAGTTGATGGAGGCAACCGCAGATACACTTTATAGCCACGATGATAATCTAATGGTAAAGTTTGTTAACAACGAGGTTATCACGTCGTCAGATTTTTTTGACAGCTTCATACACCACACCAATTGTGGCAAATTGTATCCGGTGTTTTTTGGCAGTGCTTTGTATGGCATTGGCGTAGAAAACTTGCTGGATAATCTACCACGCTACTTGCATGCTGCCGACGGAAACAGTGCATCGCCATTATCGGCTGTGGTATTTAAAGTAGACAACAGCGGCAAAGAGCGATTGGCTTATGTTAGACTATTTGAAGGCAACCTTAAAATCCGTGAACTTGTAAATTATCGTGGAAAAGCCGAAAAAATCACAAGGCTGGCGGGTCTTAATGGTGGAAAAATCACCGCTACAAATACAATCGAAGCCGGTGATATTGCGGTACTGTATTTCAAAGATTTAATGGTGGGTGACATACTAGGCAACGCTACTTCAAAAGCAAGAAAAGTGCGCCTTGGCCAGCCAACATTAAACGTTGATGTTGTCCCCATAAACCCCGATGAACGGCGTGTTTTGTATGATGCACTAGTACTTCTGGCAGATGAGGACCCCCTGCTTGGCCTTAGCTCAGACAACTCTCTAACTGTGAGACTGTTTGGCGAAATCCAGATGGAGATTTTAAAGGAGATTCTGGCAGAACGATATGCAATAACCGCCGAATTTTCTGCCGCACAAACTATCAATATGGAAGCACCCACACAACCGGCACAAGCAAAGATCCCCATCGGCAATACATTCTTTCGTGCAGGGGTCGGCTTTAGTATCACACCACTGCCTCGTGGAAGTGGGATAGAATACGTGAGGGCTGTTTCATACGGTGTGCTAGAAAAGAGCTTTCAAAATGCAGTAGAAGAAGCAGTTTATACTGCCTGCCAAAACGGCCTATATGGTTGGGAAATAACAGATATGCAAGTGACATTTGATTATTCAGACTATTGTAGCGTTACAAGTACACCAGCTGCATATCGTGACCTTGTGCCGTTGGTGTTGATGGAAGCACTAGAAGATGCGCAAATGACTCTTCTAGAACCAATTTTAGACTTCGAGTTACGCGTCCCAGAGTCGGCTATTTCTAAAGCTATGTATGACTTGCAAACGATGCGTGCTTATGCCTACAACACAGCCGCAATGCCCGATGGCACAATAGCCATAACAGGGCAAATACCAGCCGATACATGTAGGGGCTATGGTGCAAAAGTCGGGTCATATTCCGAAGGAATCGGCATGTTTTTAACAAAGTTTCATGGATACAACAAAACAGACTTTTCTGATGATAAAGTCAATCATAACAGAATAAACCCGGCAGCTAATCACGGGCTATACATGCTAAAAAAGCTGGGTGCACGTTAAAATCTTGTACAAACACCACAAAATTGCGGGTCAAATGGGAGTGCAATCACTCCCACTTGCCCCTTGGAGGTTATGATGAAAAGACCACAGAAATTTAAATTAAATAGCCAAACAGGCTATTTTCAAAACACTGGTGTAGATGTAATGGCCTTTGACGATATTTACCCCGAAGGGCATCAGTCTGGTGTAAGCATCATCATGCACGGCAACAGAGTGGCCACCAATGGCGATATCCGTCTAGAGCAAACGCCCGGGCAATGGCAACCGCTGCCAAAACAAA
>Ga0123355_10018391_pt1 | contig 11080 bp, 6 predicted proteins | sample TergutEmb28metaG_3_FD_89872 | JGI IMG/M metagenome (GOLD analysis project Ga0123355, IMG submission 89872) | Embiratermes neotenicus P1 segment gut microbial communities from Petit-Saut dam, French Guiana - Emb289 P1 | ecosystem: Host-associated > Arthropoda: Insects > Digestive system > Gut ...
ACACCACCCCAGCCAAACCACAACGTAACACCAACACACATCGAACCAGAGCAATACAACCCATGAAATAACTCAACAAATAAGTCGCAAACTCCTGAGGATGGATGTATTAACATCCGAAACCTGTTGAGCATTAAATAACGAAATAATAAAGCAAGTGACATCAAGTTGGTCTCTCTATATTAAACTATCAAGATGATGCACAGTCCAATAAACATAAGATTCAGATATACTAATTGTGTATCAGAAGAGTAAACTTCTGATACACATATATATATATGTATTGTGATATATATTCTGATATACACAGACTGATGATGGCTACTTTACGTGGCCGAAACATGTAGCTGCTATCAAAATCGCTACAATGAAGTTGTGCATTGACGGCTTATATTTCTTGCAGTATATACGTCGTACATACAGTAAGATGAGGGAAAGCTTGCGGAATTGATTACATCTTGTGAAAGAACTGCGTTTGAAACACTTTATTGAACGCTGTATGTAGGGGAAGGGAAGATGAGGAAGGAGGCATGAGCAGCTAGTCGATATCCTAAAGGAAGAAACAAGATACTGGAACATGAAAGAGGAAGCACTACATCGCAGTCTGTGGAGAACTCCCTCTGGATATATCAATGGACCTGCTGTAAGACAGACTGCGCAGTGATGATGGTGAAAAGTGAAAATATGTAGCCTACTGTGACTAAATTTGATTGACGGGCATGTCGTTTCTAGACATTGTATCAGCATGTGAACTCATAAAGCTAATTCTGTATGACTGTGGATTTTTATACATGGACTATATGGGAGGAAAAATGGGGTAGATAAATAGTAATTTTAACAATGTCCCTTTGAAATTTAGGGGATACTCACCAGCGTTTCTTAAGGTAACAACTCCATAGACAGAATACGTATGGGATACCCTAGAGTAACAACTTTCATGAGATATGGCTGTCCGATGCACATGGTACCTGTGTTTGTGTGTCTGTGTGTGTGTGTGTGGAATAAATTTGAATGTTATCTACCTAATTGTGACTGATAACGCGTGAAAGCTTGCTAACGACATGTTTGGTGAGAATTCATCTACGTTTGTATGGAGACAGGTAATTACGTAATATTAGAAAGCTTCTAAATGAAGTAATGTGTGGTAATCGTTCACATTGATTAGAACCATTTACTGTCTTGATGCAGGGAGGGCCAACGAAGTATGGTCTACTTCCTCGTTATAAATTTCCGTGTGTAATCACACACTGTGCTATGTGCCATCCAATTCCCACCATAATAAAAGACACATATATTGCTGATGTCAGTTGCAATGAAGCACTGATTGTCACGTGGTGACAGCTAAACCAATGAATTTCAGTCGCGGTTTCTTGTCGGTACTGTGCACTTCCTCTCGAGAGTGCTGTGGACTTGGGACCGTTTGTATTGTTAGCGAGGGGATATATAGTATAACAAATATACGCTTATTAAGTAAACATTACTGGTAATGAAATATCTACACATAACTCGTCTTACGGCCGGTAGCGTTATTACTTTAGCACAACTCTGCTTTGCAGCTTAAAATGCAAGCAAGTTCATAACCGTTTAAAGACAAGGATATGCGTCATCCTACATGCTACCTGCTTAAACATTCGTAAAACCTGAATTGTGCCTTCACAGCGCATTTAGTTTCTTACACGGCTCTCCCTTTCGACACGGATTATTTATGTACAGTACATTAACTGATCGCTGTTTGTTGTTGAAATTGAGTTTATTGTGGTTGATGTCGCTACGAATTGACTTTTTGTAATTAAGTTAATTTTGGCAGTTGACTGTCTGAAAGGCTTAGTCTCCGGCCTTTCACCGCATCGGCCCGAGTTCGAGCATAGGTTAGTCCATGTTGGATTTGTGGCAGAGGAATTCGAGCTGCGAGTGTTTTCCTCCGGGTACTTTGGGTCCTCTTCTATTAATTTTCCACCAATTGCCCATCTCATCGTCATTTTCAGTGCTGTTCTTAACATAGGAAAAACGGGCAGAGTATGAGAACCCTCCAATAAAACTGCTGCTGCTTTTTCGGAAATCGGAGATCATTAAAAAGGAATGTACTTTTTTTTCTTGGCACTGGCGCCGACCAAGAGCCATGTGAGGTCACTACTTTTATGACAACTGAAGGTCAGTTAGCAAGAGAGGAAGTGGCCGGTTCGACAGAATATTTAGTGTTTAACACATTAGTGTGCTAGGTGATTATGTTTATTCGTGATCTTACTCAGTTATAAGGCATAAGTTAGGACGTAATCAAGGCCGGGACACGGAACACTTCCATTGACGGAGATCGTTAATCAAGGAGTTCACATCCTCTCTTGGTGCAATCCGCAATCATCCAACCAAAAGTTTCTCCCAAGGGTACCAGTTTGGGAGTTTCTTCCGCAAACTGCAACAGTCCTGAGTATGAACACGTGAAGGACTGCAACAAAGACGCCAAACGATTTACGTAAGCAGAATCTAAGTTAAGTTATAAAGCACACTTTTCACATATTTTCCTGTGTTTTTCGCACTCAGGACTGAGAAAGGGAGTTATGTGTTGGTTGATGGACTAATTTGTTTGTTGATTGGTTGTTTGGTTAATCCTTCAGCCTTACTATTGTAGCATATTTGTGTGTCTCTTGGTCGAGCTGAACTGGATACAAGTAGTGACGTGAAAATTCACGACCACTACCACCACCACTAGCATCATCATCAACATCGCCGTCGTCATTATCATCATCATCATCATGGACTTGCTTGTGTTACGGCTTTTATTCATTGTCGTTTCGAGCATTTTAAGGAGCGGCTTCCGCTTGAGTAGTAAAAGAATGCCAGCAGTATGATGTGGCCTCATTCCGTTCTCTCGAAATGATTTTTTTTTTAAATGCTGTCGTATTTTTCTATCTCTTCAGCGACAATTGTAAGATGGGAGACTGCAGGTTCTGAAGAATGCGACTTTGTAAGACAGTCTGCTTACAGAGTGACGTTTTGTAATCTAGTAGAAATTCACCGACGTTTCAGAAGAACCTGTTCCCATATGTTTAAGAAAAAATATCTCTGAAGTGGAGGTGGAAGCTCCTTCTAAAATATTTATATAATTCTACCGTAGAATACAGTCACATATAAGAATACAGTTTTTTTTGTCTATTCGGGTTTTAATAGTCTTCTGATTTCAAAATTTGTTTTGAAGTCGAATTTAATTAAGTCAATATGGTATGAAAAACGCAATTACGCTAACTCTAGTATCTCGGATTTCTTTGTTTCGAAATCCAAAATTTGCTAGGATAATGAAGTTTTACTATTCTTGCGATATTACGAAATCAAAATTTTATATCACTTTCAATCTGATTTTCAAAAACCTTTTTAATACAAGTCTGGACTCATTTCCGTGTATCATCGTAGCCTTCTGTCAATAGGGCTCTTCAAGTAAAGGAAATTATAATAACATATTACTAATAGAAACAGAACCTTAATTAAATTTCTAATGCCCTTTCTGACTTTATATGCGAGTATAACATTGGGTCGGTATCAAATGAGAATGTGCCAACTGCAAGGAGGAGGCGAGGCAAATGGTAGTCGTTAGTCACTGGATAATGGCCATTTTAAATCCCCCCAGATCACACCCACCCCAACTCACCTTCTTCAGACGATCTAAACAGGGGTGAAAGTGAACACGCTGTACGCTGACTGGGACCAAAGCCATGCACCAGAAATTCATTAGCTATATGTAAGTAAAGGAAATGAGTGGAACGTTGGTGTTCTTAACGTAAGATTTCGTCAGTATTTGGACGTTTAGGTCAAACAGTCTTAGGAATCGAATAAATAAGTAAGCGTAGGGCGACGAAATGTAACAAAACCGGAAGGTCCAATTTCGCTCTGGAGCGGAAAAGAGAAGCATTGACAGAGAAGAGACATGCGTAGTGCGTCACCCGACGGCCCGCACAAGTTCCATTATACGTAAAACTCAATTCCGAACGTCCTGGAACATGACATAAATCGTGTTCAAAGTTACTTCCCCGGCTGTCGTCCAATAGGAAGTCAGTATTATATCGTTCCCTGACAAGTGTTTGTTGCCATCCGCTCCATGTACACCCTGAACAGACTATAATATCAAAGCGTACCTTTACACAAGGTACTTATCTTGTTCCATCTGTTCCTAGTTCTCAAAAGTGTTACCCCTAATATCCATCTTAATGGCATCTTGTACGCTAAGCTGTTATTGATCTTCCAAATGGCTTTCTTTTTGCAACAGAATTTTCCATTAACATTCTGTATATTTTTCGTGTCTTCCTCCACCCTAACCACATGTAAATGCCGTCCAAGTCGCCCGAGCTCCAGGACCGTAAAACTGGCCCTCTTTATTACGCGCATTTACGTTATAAAATATAGAACCCCAAGAATTTCTGATGGAGTAGAGGTCCAACAGAAGTATACGACAGAAGAAGCACGTACATAATTATACTTGAGGAGTGAAGAAGCTCAGCATTCTTTACGCGAAACCCCCAAACTCGCTGATTATAGAACACTACATCAGGAATTTTAAGGAATATGCCTTCTGTGTACCGAGGATGAGAATGTGGTTCATTTATTACTGAAATGGAAGGAGACACAAAGCTGGCGAAAACAATTTTTAGGAAACAGATGGTTGCACATACACGGAAAAAAAACCATACAAAAATAATCGGTTGTAATAAGGACATAAAGTTTTAAAAATTCGTTAAATTTTATTGTAAAATAAACGGAAATTGGAAAAATCAACTGACAAAAACGGGCGCAAGGTCTAGATAAAATGATAGAGGTGCAATTCTAAATAGAAATATGTTACCCTTAGAAACATAAATGAGATTTGAACGAATTCATCCCGTTGTGTACTGATTCTGTATATTCACTTTACTAATATAAATTTCCGTCAACACAACTATATAATAAAGGCATGAGTTTAAGCTAACGCGACATGTTTCGACTTAAAAAGTCATCCTCAGGCTAAGCTAAGAACCGTGAAGTTCTTTACAATGTGGTTGCGCGCATTTGTGATCCCAGATGGTTTACAATTTTTGCTGTGATACGTACCATGCATCTAACTTGATTTATATCTATTATACTATTGTAATTATATTAGTGTCAAGTATGTGATGTGTGCTACTTCTTGGGGTCGTTGTTCGCTGATTGGGCTTCTGGTTGTTATGTCCGTTGTGGTTTTATTAAGTGAGATGAACACTTCGGAGAAAATAGTAATTGCTTCAGATAAACTTTAGCCATTAGTGTTAGAACAAAAGAAACAAGTGCATATACAAATATATAAATTTATGAATCTTATGTTTATTGGACCGTGCATCATTGGGATAGATGAAGAATAAAAGACCAGCTTGATGTCACTTGCTATTTTATTTCACTTCTTATGTGCTGAACATGTTTCAGACATTAATATATCCATGATCAGGAGCTTGCGACTATTCTGTTGAATTACCACATTGGTCGTATTGTTCTTGGTTCGGTGTGTGTTGGAGTTTCAGTGTCGTTGGGTTGGAGTGGTATCCGTGTTGCAGGCTTCAGCCTCCAACACACATCGAACCAAGAACAATACGACGAATGTGGTAATTCAACAAAATAGTCGCAGGCTCCTGTTGATGGATATATTAATTTCCGAAACATGTTGAGCACAAAGGAAGTGAAATAAAATAGCAAGTGACATCAAGTTGGTGTTTTATTCTTCAATTATACAAATTTATTATCGTATAAACAGCGCAGTCTTCTGCATATTTCGGCACCCATTGTGACCAACTTCAGGGAGGTGGAGTTTGAAGGATATTAAACACAACGTCAAAAAAAAATGCAACTAAGAAAATGTTAAGTTTTAAATAAATGATTGAAAATCTATGTTACAGTATAAAATACTGTTAAAATTATGTGTACTGAATTGCGTGTACATATGCTGTATATATGGTGACACCGTCCAAGCAGTTTGGTATATAAACCTGTTAGTTTTCTCATCATGAATCATCAGTGTATGGTAATGAGCCATTTAAACTTTAGCCATTAATACTGTCAATAATGTACGTGCACTGGCAAAAATGTGTTACCGGTTACACTCAAAGGTATAAACGAAATTAAAATTGTGAAATTTCAATGTTAATTTAGAAGTACAAGAGTTAACTTGCACAGGAGATGTACCTTCTCCAACTCTGTGGTGTTAAGTGCAGTGGATGTTGTTACGTATGCATAGCACGTAGTTTCCTGCCACCCAATTGTGGCCATGGTGTCACTTAAATCTGTAGCTTATTTCCTAACCTAACGTATTGTATTCACTTTTTATTCGCCTGTTCATTCTTTCGTTAGGGAGTTGAATTCGGTTTGGGGCAAACAGAACAAATTGCGGAACTAAATCGAGATTTAGGCTTGTCAAATACATGAAAGTCTTATTGTCAGTGTAGTGCACATGCAACATGAGCTAACTGATCTTATTAAGTTTTTGATGTTTTTCTGACCGTGCATCTCAGTATAATCTAAGTAATTAACCAACTTAATGCACAAATTCTCGTTTTATAATAAGTTTATTATATGCCTCTACATGTTTCGAGCACTATGTGCTCATCATCAGGAGGTCAGAATTGTATTATACAGCATCTGGTATCTTCACACCTGTAGGTGGCCGTCCGGTGAACAGGTTGAAAGAGTTCTCTCTCAACCTGTGCACGGGACGGCCAGCTGCAGATGTGATGATGCCAGATGCTGTATAATACAATTTTGACCTCCTGGTGATGAGCACAGAGTGCTGGAAACATGTAGAGGAATATAAGAAACTTATTATAAAACAAGAATTTGTGCATTAAGTTGGTTAATTACTAAGATGATCTTATTAAGGTCGTGACGGTGTCAGCTTTTCGCCTTCTAGAATCATACGTTATAATTTTGTTGGGGATAAAAAAAAGATAGCATTAGTTTTTCCCTTATTGTCATTTGGTTGATTTCTAAGAGACTAAAAAGTGAGCAAAAGTTTGTACTATTAATGCCATCAGGATGTAGGTAATGAATGAATAAATAATCAGCGTACGTGATGTGCTGCGTGCTTATGTGTTGGTTCGTTCCGCGGAAAACATCAGGTAAAGTATTGCTGATACGAGATAGAAACACTTCTCTTTGTAGTGAATTTCAGATGTTTGACTTTACAAGCATCAGTGACATTACGCTTCTGTGTTTATCTCCTTAGACCACCACTTATATAAGCCCTTTGATGGAACATGTTTCAGGCCTTGGAGGAATGTTGCAATATAGAATGTAACTCATCTTTTATGGCTAACAAAATGCGCAGAGTCACTCTTATGTAGCTTGGATTTCTTTTGGGGAAAGACTGCGAAAAATTTAAGCATTGCAAATGGCAGCCTTGGGAATGGAACACAATCCCTGGATAAGAATTTTACTCCTGACTTTGCGCTTGCAGGGTCGAATGCCAGCATGCGTATACATTCGACATTAACAGGTTTGGATGCAATTCTTCAAAAGAAATATCCTAAGCGTGTGTCCTATCTCAGTGTAACTCTGCTTCGATAGTTCTGCTGCTCTCACGCACGGCCACCTCAGCAAAAGTTCTCCCACTTTTAAGGCCTCCCACAATTACTCTGCTATTCTCATCTAGGTCGCCATTTTCAATAATGTTTTCAACGCTTCAGGAAAATAAACTATGTTCCTTCATTCTTCCATGTATTAAATCCTACCCAGATTTATCAGGACAGAACGTTGAATAGAATTCTCACGTACTTGTCCCCTGCAGCAATACCAATCCCAGGCCCACCAAGGGTAAAGAGCGGGTCTCAGCTACTTAACATTACGTATACGGGAATAAATAGAAGGTTTCCAGACTTATGGAGAATCATTTCTACACAGGAGAGCATTTGTAATCAAAGTGACGACTGCTGTAAGGAAAGCAAGGGATATTACTGCCAGACAAAAGAAGAGTGGTTTTGCATGAAAGTGGTTCTGCATGAAAGTGTCTTCGTGGAAACTGCAAAATCTTCTTGAAAAACGGCATCATTGTGGTTGTTACAAACATCCGAAAATTAAAAAAGAAAGTACACAAATTAGAAGACGGTAAAAAAAAATAGTCTTACAGTGACACAGAACACAGATAATTTTATTTGCTTGTAACTCTATTTATTTTACTTCATCCAGTATTCATCAATCGCATTTCCCTAAGATGCCATTATACATACATTAATAACATTTATTAGACAGCACATTTAATTTTCTTTATAGGAACTTATTTTTATAAAAAAAAGTATAATATTTATTACGCACTAATGCATTAATGCATATTTACTGCTGTTATGTAGAGCCAGTCACAGTGGCCGCGCGGTCTAAGACGTCGGTCTGCGGCCCCACGCTTGCTGAGATTGCGGGTTCGAATCCCGCCGACGGCATGGATGTCTTCCTCTTGTGAATGTTGTGTGTTATCAGGAGGAGGTGTCTGCGACGGGCTGATCACGCGTACAGAGGAGTCGTACTGAGTGTGATGTGTCTCAGTGTGATCGTGAAGCTTCGACTGGGGGGCGGGGGCTCTACCCTCTATGTCTGTCGAGCCATGAATATAAAACTTACGTTTTGAATAACAACAATTAGAATTTGATGGCATTTTTACCATATTTACTTGAGGACAGCGAAAGTTCTTGGTAGCAGTATTATTCTGGAGTTGGCGTGTTCAAGTTTTACGCTCTGTTGCCCTAATGTGACTGATATTTTTCGTAATATTCCTCACTCTAACTTTCAATGCTAGAATAGTAACTTGAATCAGGTCGTTGCCGATTCCTCTTCGTCAGTCTCCATTTATTATTCATTATTATCTTGTTACGCCATGATATAGAGCGCCAGATGTTGACAGAACGGTGAAATAAATAAGCAAATGTCAAGTTTATTTTTATTCTTGTACAAGTGGCCTCTTCCGTCTAGGTCACTGATACAGATAAATGAGCTTCGTTAATAACTTACAAATCAGTCTAGTTGGGATGAGAAAAGTTCAAAACCAAATGTGTAATACATGCAAACCAAATTCTATGTAATTCTTGGGGACAACTAATTTGTAATGTTGAAATATCAGTTACATTTGTAATTTGAAAGAGAGATCCAGTTGTAAGTGCTTCGCTGATGTCGTCATAAATCAGCGAACGGGAAACCATTGATGTGAGTTTTATGACAGTCACCACACTGACTCGATTAACAACAGATAACAGCAGCACTGCTTTGTGGCTGTGATGTTAACCCTAGATGCACAGAATTTTAAATTTCCTTTCATAAATAATTCATGCACAAGAGTTTTTTTTGGGGGGGGGGGGGATGGGGGGGGGCTTTGACGACGGGAATTTAATTTTCAAAACGTGTAATGTTGGCCAATATACAATTATAAAATGTGTTTCTCTGATATACGTGGAACTATGAAGGATGGAATTGCCACAACATAGTGTTGTTACATATTACAGAAAATCGATATATATATATATATGTATATACACACGTACATACATACATACATACATACGTACATACATACGTACATACATACACCGAACTGAAAGGGAGTGGTATAGAGAAATGCCAGGAATATAATTTTGCACTGGAGTCCATGGAGCTGTGAATCTTCGCAAAGTGAATGTGCGCGAGAGCGTTTACACATAAGTTTGTGTGTGTTAATAGCTACAGGGGTGAACAGTTTTAGTGCCGCATGTAATGTTCTGATGTGTAGTCTGTAAGTACTTCTTTAATACCTGTTCAAAAGATCCAGATTAAGAGATCGACGCTCTTTTGTGATCCTACTCTGCGCAAAATTCCTACAGAGCTCATATGTGAAATACTAGCGGCGGAAGTCTGAAATCGCGCAGAATTCTACGTTGTTACCGATGAAATGCAGTTTAATTGTAGCCACAATCAAATTTACCTCCTTTTCTTATTTTCTTATATTCCTGTCCCTTTCTTTTTATTTGTACATCCAATCGAAATTTGTTTCCTCCTTGCCCCATCGTTCCCCTTTACGTTAAACGGTTTAGGTAAATATGGCTCACAGCATGCCGATACGCAACAATCTAAGTTATCAGTCGAACACATATGTCACTAATTTATTAATTAGACAAACAAATTCACAATATATTAACAATAAAGTCTGTATCGTACACTAAAGTCAGAATATCAGTAAAGTTACAAAATCAATAAATTTTTTAAGTTAAAATGTTTACATAGGTGGTTTTAACTTTTAAATTATTATCGTTGATTTTGTAACTTTATTGATATTGTAACGTTAGCGTGTATGATAAAAGACTCCCTGAAGATGATGCAAATACATCGCAGCATGTAGTAGTACTTTACGATACGGACTGTTTTGTTTACATATTGTGCATTTGTTGGTCTAAATAATAAGTTATACAAAATACACGGTACCTACATTAACACATCTATGACACTATTTTAACATTTCCCTGTGGGTGCCGCCTTCTGCAAGCACAAGGATACGGAAACACTTGCAGGCTTGCACATACAGTTACTGGCTTTGGTAATTGTAGAAAGCATGAAACTTAAACGTATTATGGAATGATGCGACGAGATGTGCCGACGGTTAATGCCTTCTGGTAGGAGTATGGAATAACTCTGATTACGGGAACATACTTTATATGTTGTGTCACGTAGCCTATGAAATGCCTCAACAAGAGCTGCAAATTTCTCGTAGAAGACAAAGAAAAGCATGAAATTTCAGCATTCTGTTTTGAGTGGCGAAGCACTTTTAGAGCTCTGTCTTTCTTTTTCTGTTATTGTTGTTTTCATTTTATATCAAGGTCTGATTACTTAAACTACAGTGTCTGCATACGTTGCATGAGGGGCGGCTGATAAGTAATGCACACAGTGGAATATCTAGAAAAAGAGACCATGTATTTAAAAAAAAAAGTAGGAAGTAAAGTAAAATATTTTAGCTACAAATTGACATACTTATTTTTCGACATAGTCGCCTTGTCGTTCAATACATTTTTCCCAACGTAAACAAGTTTAGGCATGCCGTCAATGAAGAATTCAGGAGTTCTTTGTTTGATCCACGACGTCACGG
>Ga0123355_10018392_pt1 | contig 11080 bp, 9 predicted proteins | sample TergutEmb28metaG_3_FD_89872 | JGI IMG/M metagenome (GOLD analysis project Ga0123355, IMG submission 89872) | Embiratermes neotenicus P1 segment gut microbial communities from Petit-Saut dam, French Guiana - Emb289 P1 | ecosystem: Host-associated > Arthropoda: Insects > Digestive system > Gut ...
GCCGTGGAAGGTGCCATAAATATCGACGACCATGTACGCATGTACTTGAAGGAGATAGGTAAGGTGCCGCTTCTCACAGCCGAGGAAGAAATAGACTTGGCCAAGCGTATGGAAGCTGGGGAGGAAGATGCCCGGCAACGTCTTGCCGAGGCAAATCTCCGTTTGGTTGTCAGCATTGCCAAGCGGTATGTAGGCCGTGGGATGCTGTTTTTGGACTTAATCCAAGAAGGCAATCTTGGGCTTATTAAGGCCGTAGAAAAATTTGACTATACCAAGGGTTATAAATTCAGCACCTATGCTACATGGTGGATACGGCAAGCCATTACCCGGGCAATTGCCGACCAAGCTCGTACAATCCGTATACCGGTGCATATGGTTGAGACTATAAACAAACTGATTCGTGTTTCACGGCAACTTTTGCAGGAATTGGGGCGTGACCCAACGCCGGACGAGTTGGCCAAGGAAATGCAGATGCCGGTAGACAAGGTACGTGAGATTCTTAAAATCGGGCAGGAGCCGGTCTCTCTTGAGACACCTATAGGCGAGGAAGAGGACAGCCATCTTGGTGATTTTATCCCGGATGACGATATACCTGCACCCGCAGAGGCGGCGGCTTTTACGCTGTTGAAAGAACAATTGATAGATGTGTTGGATACACTCACAGACCGGGAAGAAAAAGTGCTAAGATTACGCTTTGGCTTAGACGACGGGCGCGCGCGCACATTGGAAGAAGTGGGCAAAGAGTTTAATGTTACCCGTGAGAGGATTAGGCAGATAGAGGCCAAAGCCTTGCGTAAATTGCGGCATCCCAGCCGTAGCAAAAAACTTAAGGATTATTTAGATTAATGTTGGCCTTATCGCCTAGGTTGCAGGCTGTGCTGGATTTTTGCCGGTCTTTACATACGTCTTGCAACGTTTTGGCTGATATCGGAACAGATCACGCGCATTTGCCTATTGCGGCAGTACAGCATGAGGTTTGTAAAAAGGCAATTGCTTGTGATTTGCATCCCGGGCCGTTGGGGATAGCAGAAAAAAATATCCGTGATGCAGGGCTTGCCGGAAGGATAGAGATACGTCTGGGTGATGGTCTTATGCCGCTTATACCCGGCGAAAGCGATTGTGTTGTTATTGCCGGGATGGGTGGTATGCGCATCTGGGGTATTATTTTAGAAGGAATGGAGCAGGCCCAAGTAGCAAGACGGCTTATCTTGCAACCGCAACACGATACCCGGTTGCTACGCAAAAATTTGCATAAAGCCGGATATGAAATAGAAGGCGAGCGATTGACACGCGAAGTGGTTAGCGGGAAAACGCATTTTTATATAGTGATTGCGGCCCGATACACCGGGGAATTTCAAGCTTGGAGCGAGCAAGAATATTTCCTGGGAAAATTTTTGATAAATAATGCCGGAGAAGATTTTAAATCCTATCTGGCAGGTGAACAAGAAAAAATTTCTAATTATATTTCATCGATAAAAGATGAAGCTATGCTGCAAGACGCTAGGAAGCGCTTGAAATGGCTTTCGGATCTAATTCCGTAGCAGGCAATTATTTGTTTCACTGCCAAAGGTAACACAGTATTTTAAAACCGAATCTGCTCAAACTAGAATCGCAGGACAAAGTTCGTATTCGTGAAGAATCCGAAATCCTGCGATTTTTTATTTGCTTAGCCGCCGAAGGCGGCACGAATTTCAAGGGGGATATATAAATGAAAAATTGGAGAAAGATTCTTGTAACCGGCATGGTTGCCGGTATGGTTATGGTAACCGGGTGTTCGAGCAACCTGCCCGAAACTAATCAAGGAAACCGGAACGGCCAACGTGTAGTTGATGCCGTTAACCGCAGGACGGATACCTACGGCGTTACCCGTTCTTACAACACAGGCGCACGTACCATTCGCGGATTTAATCGTGGGTTTAGAAGGGCCGCCCGCCATGACAACGCCCGTTATGACGGACGTATCGGAACCAGACATTACAACCACATTGCACATCAGGGTTTACGAGCTGACGGCGGCACCAATTATCGGCATCCAGGTTTAGGTACCGGTACAACACGCAACATTCCTAACCGCAACACCAATACGTTTAACCGCGGTACGGTTGGCCATACCTTTGGATATGGCAGTTATGGATATGACAGTGCTGTAGATGGCGAATATGATGGGGGATACGATTTAGGTCAGCGCGCCGGTACGCGTACAAGTACCGCGCAAAATAATACTTTAAATAACCGCGTGGTTAGAAGCACCTCTGGCACTGCAACACCAAACCGCACTGCCACAGCAGGTATAAGCCACAAAACCGCTACTAACAAGACCGGCGTAACACGTAGTACCGGCAATAGAAGAAACACAACAACGCACAATACTAACACGGTCGCACCGGCACGCACCAAGTCGGTTCAACCAATCCACAAGTCTACACACAACACTCCGCCAACACGCAATACTCAACCAATGCTTCATAACACCACGAATAATACCGGAGTTGTACACAATACAACCCCTACACGGTCAATAACCAATAGGCAAGGCACCCGCAAATTATCCGCAAGAGCTGATAAAGCACGCAGTCTTCACCAAAACACCAGGGCTATGCATTCTCAAAACAACAATGTTGCCCAGGTAGCACCGATAATGAACACCAACCCAATTGTTAACCCAAGCGCCACACGCGGCATTACCCGCGCACGCTCTTATCAAAACAGACAAAACCGCGCTGGCAGACGCGCCGCGTCACGCAGGGTAGCCAATAACGACACAAGGCGTTTCAGCTCAAACCGTCCTTACAACGTAAACATGACTGATTATAGCTTGAACAATCACGGGTTTAACGACGGCATGTATCTTGGTGCCGATTATTATATGAACAATAATGATGCCTATGATATGCATGGAAGGAATTCTTATGCCACAGGCCATTCAGTTCCAGCCAGTGCTGATGACAGTAATGATTTAGCATTCTTTAAGCGTGATAAAACTAACAACGATGAAGTACCTGCAACACCAAACGGCCCACAGGCTCCTATTCCCACTAACCGCGCAAACCCAGAGCCGGTTCCGGTTCCTACACCGGCACCAACGGGTATGAGCGATGATTTCAGCTGGGACTATGACAATAATAATATCCACGATTTAGACGATATGTCTGATAGCGGCTATAACAATAACGATTATAACAACAATGATTATGTAAATCCCGTTCGTGCTTCTGACACGGTAAACAACCCGACTCATAGGGCTGGCCATAGAGTTATGAAGTAACACCGCTCGCCATTGCGAGGAGTCATCGCGCGAAGCGGAAGCGCCGAAGCAATCCAGAGTTTACACAGACTCTGGATTGCTTCGTTTAGCTCGCAATTTCTCACAAGGATAAATTTCCTTTCATAAGTCCTTTGTATATTAATGATGCTTCATTCCTATACCTTAACGCCGGTTTATACTTATTTTCTTTCTCAAAATGACTGCTTAGTATCGCATAAAATTCCATCGTGAGCCAGTAACAACCATATTCATTTATTTTTGGAATTGTCGTCCATTCAATATAATCAACAGATGACTGATTATCCAGCGCTAGAGAATACTTTATGCCATTTAGCCATTCGTACCACAATGTCCCTTTGGCAACCAATGATAGACCTTCATCCACACATTCCGCGGCGCTGTCATTTCTATTGTTTAAACGCAAAAACAATGCCCTATAACACAGACACTCCAGAGACGCTTCACTTTTTTTATCACAGTATTGGTTCACTATGTCAAAATTTTCAAGTGCTTTTTCAAAATTCCCTGTCTCTTGGTATACTATACCCATATCAACGTATACCGCACCAATTTTTATCCTATCGCTTCCATTTTCACTTAAAAGGTATTCAAGACAATCATTAAGTATCCCAAGCGCTTTATCAGTCTTGCCCAATTTGCTATAACAAACTGCCAAAAGTTTCTGAATATTAACCCCGCGCCATATGCTGTATAATCCAATTCCATTTAATTGTATTTTTTCCAGGCATTCAACCGCTAAATTGTAATATCCCATAAACACCAAACAATTGCCAATGTTATAGTAGAGCGTACTATCATTTAAATCCAAACGCCGGCCAATATCTTCGGCTTTCAGATACAAGGCTACCGCCGATTTATACTTCCAGGCTGTATGTTGCATAAATCCAAGATAACGATAATACCAATAGCGCTGTTCTTCAGTAAACTCCGGCTCACGCTTTTGTAAAGACTCGGCTATTGTGTAGCTTTCTTCTTTTTTACCAATCCCGCAATAAAATCTTATGCTAAACAAATCATATAAAATTTGCAAATTCTCGTCATAAGACCATTTAACACAATAGGATATCCTTGGTTGGAGCTCAACAGCCTTTTTTATGTTGCCAACGTTTAGCATGTTATTCCACGGATGCAACATATCTTTCAGATAAGCCGCAATTTCTTCATCCTTCAGCGGCACATCTTCCATGTCAAGTGTTTGTTTAAATGCCTTAAAAACAGCGCTGGAAACAGGGTTTCTATTATTCTCATAATACTCGATTGTCGTATGGCTTTTGCCCATATAAGTAGCTAACTCCAACTGAGTAATACCCAAGGCTATTCTGATAGTCTTCATTTTTTTTGCAAGTGTTAATTTTTCAATTGTTTCCATAATATTAACCCCCATACAGTGGCATCAATTATTGGAGTTTATGTAATTTCTTCCTGCCAATTTCATTATACCTGACAAATAGTCAAAATACAACCCCTCTCGACGCGAAGCGGGGCTATCACGTTAAGCATTTTAATGAATATATAAAATACTTATCGAGATAGAACCCTCTTCTATGCTTCTTGTATATTGAAATTTAGCGGCGGCATCTAAGCCCACCACATCTCTGCAGGCGGTTCGTACATAAGAATTGGCTTTAGGAAATCAATAGCCTTCTTAAGCCCCTCGTCTACAGACATAAGCCCGTCTTCATGCTCGATACTTATTGCCCCGTCGTATCCGGTTGCCCTTAGTGCCGAAATCATATTCCGCCATTCGCTTTCGCCGTGTCCGTAGCCTACAGTCCTAAATACCCAGCTCCGGCCCAAGAAATCGTCGTAAGGGCCTGTATCAAGTGCCCCATTAACGGCCGTGTTAAATTCGTCAACACGGGTATCTTTCGCATGAAAATGATATATCGCGCCTTTTAGGGCCTTGATTGCCTCAACCGGCTTTATCCCCTGCCAAAACAGATGGCTTGGGTCAAAATTTGCGCCAATGGCCGGGCCAACAGCCTCGCGCAATCTTAACAGCGAGCTGGGGTTGTATACGCAAAAACCCGGATGCATTTCCAACGCGATTTTTGTTACGCCATATTCGGCGGCAAGCTTAGCGGTATCTTTCCAATACGGAATCAGCACATCATCCCATTGATACTTAAGCACATCGAGGAAGTCTGGCGGCCAGGCGCATGTCACCCAGTTAGGAAGCTTAGCGCCAGGGTGGTCCCCAGGGCAACCGCTAAAAGTTATAACTGTGTCTACATCCAATTCTTTTGCTATTTTAAGGGTATTAACAAAATCCTGATGATACTTATCCCCCACTGCCTTGTCGGGATGAACAGGGTTGCCGTGTACACTAAGGGCGCTAACGCTTAACCCGTGTTGAACCAAAGACGCCTTGAAACCGGTAATAACCTCCGGGTTGTTGAGCGCGGCAACCGGGTCAAGATGGGCATTGCCCGGGTAACCCCCGGTACCTATTTCCACTGTTTGTACGCCGAGTCCGGCCAGATATTTAAAAGCCTCATCTACAGGTAGGCCGGAAAGAGGTACTGTTAAAACTCTCAGTTTCATGTTGATTCACCATCCAAATAAAATTTTGCACAACGCTTAAAATTCCACAAGCTTCCCGGTTCTGGCAGACTCATAAACCGCTTCAAGGATTTCGGTCACAACGCAGGCTTGCTCCGGTAGTACGATAAGCGGCGTACCTTTGGTTATCGCGTTTATGAATGTCATCTGCTCGAATACTTTCTCGTCCATTTTGCGGCCTTCGTTGAAGGCAACGCTACCGGCTTTAAGCGATGGGTTCTTTTCGTACAGGCGGCCAAAATCATCTCCGTTAATACGTACGCCGCCTCTCATATCGGCGCCGGCTTTGGTACCGCACAGGGTAGACTGCGCTTCAAAGGCATCAATCATGTTAAGAGCCCAGCTGGATTCTAATATAATAGTCGCGCCGTCTTGCATGGTTATCAGTGCAAAGGCACTGTCTTCCACTGTAAATTCGTCAGGGTTCCATGGGCCGAAGGCATTGCCGCATACGCCGTTGCCGTTAAGCTTTTTGTACATATTGCCCATTACAGACTTGGGCTTGTAGTTATCCATAAACCAAAGAGTCAGGTCAAGAGCATGGGTGCCTATGTCTATAAGCGGGCCGCCGCCTTGCTCTTCTTCGTTTAAAAACACACCCCAGGTAGGCACAGCGCGGCGCCTGAGTGCATGGGCCTTGGCAAAATAAATCTTTCCAATATCACTTCTATCTAAATAATGCTTGATGTACTGGCTGGAAGCATCAAACCGGTGTTGATAACCGATAGTAAGCACCTTGCCTGTCCTCTTTGCAGCTTCTACCATGGCACGAGCTTCCTTGGCTGTTTTGGCCATGGGCTTCTCGCACATTACATGGTTCCCGGCTTCAAGGGCATCAATTGTAATGCAAGCATGAGACTTATTAGGGGTTAACACATACACCATGTCCAGTTTGTTTTCCGCTAAAAGCATTTTATAATCGGTATAACACTTTGCGTCTGCCGTGCCATATTCTTTTGCGGCTTTTAGGGCCTTTTCCTCGACTATGTCACAGAACGCAACCATTTCCGCCATTTCTGTTTTGGCCAGATTTGGCATGTGCTTACCATTGGCGATGCCGCCACAACCGATTATACCGGCTCTTAATTTTTCTGCCATTGGGACTCTCCTGTCTTTTATGAATTCTGCGCCTATCGGCACTTAATAATTATACGGGCTATGATGCCACTTAGCAATGTTTACACACACCCAAACTATATGTGATAATGATTAAAATGCATAACCGCGAAAACGGCGCGGAAGAGCCGTTTAAGATTAAAAATTTGTAAAATAAAATACAAGGGAGGCATTACAGTGGACAGAAAGCATGAGAAAGATCATCTTGACGCAATAGTCGGAAACAATATCCAGCATATGAGAACCGAACGCAGGATATCCAGGGATGAGTTATCAAGTATGCTGGGGATAAGCGTTTCACATCTTGGGCTAATCGAGCGAGGAGGCCGTGGAGCAACCGCTGTTAACCTCTCCAAGCTCGCAACTATCTTCGATATGCCAATCAATAATCTTTTCATTCACTCAGTCAGGGAAAATACGACGGTTGCAGAAGGGCCGGACCCGGGCACCCAAGCCAGCATGATGAAAATAAACAGCATCGTCAGCTCCCTATCGGACAGGGATTTGGAAGTTGTTATGTGCCTTGTTGCGAAGTTAGCCAAGATGTCAAATAATTAAGGTCTGGCCTGGCCCAGCATTTGAAGCAAACGCTCCAGCTCATCCGGGGAATAATATTCTATTTCTATCCGTCCCTTTTTCTTGCCGGGGCGGATATTTACTTTAGACCCAAATACCCGTTTTAAATCATCTTCAGCCCGCCTGTATGCGCGCATCACTTCATCTGATATGACTCCGCTTACGGCCGTCTTGTCAGACTTGTTTTCAAGCTTAGACGCTTCTTTTAATGCCGTAGAAATCATCCCTTCGGCACCACGTACGCTAAGCCCCTCCGCCACGATTTTTTCGGCGCAGTCTGCTTGCAAATCCCCGTCCTCAACTTGTAAAAGCACCTTTGCATGGCTGGCGGACAGCTTCCCCTGTCCTGCCAATGACTGCACACGCGGATCCAATTCTAAAAGATGCAACGCGCTATTTACTGCGTGCTTGCTTTTCCCGACTTTACCCGCAATATCATCTGCAGAAAAAAAGAAATCGTCCATCAGCCGCTTATAACAAAGCGCTTCCTCTATAGCCGTCAAATCCTGACGCTGGATATTCTCGATTAAAGCAACCTGCAAAATATCCCCGTCCGAATAATCCTTAACAATAACCGGCACTTCGGCAAGCTTAGCGATACGGGCCGCGCGATAACGGCGCTCGCCGGCTATTATCGTATAAATGTCGCCGTTTTCTTTTACCACCAACGGAGATATAACCCCGTATTCTTTCATGGACGCGGCCAGTTCCTCCAGTGCCGCCTCGTTGAAGTACTGCCTTGGCTGATCTTTGGTTGGTTCTATTTTACGTATATCCACCATCATCGTCCCGCCTAGGGCCGGGGATACGGTATCGTGTTTATCGTCTTGGCGTGACGCATCAAGTAGGGCATTTAGCCCTCTGCCTAAGCCTGCTTTCACTCTTGACACTCCTTTTTTACCTGTTTTTATCAATAATTTCCTGAGCCAGTAACCTGTATGCCTCCGCACCCTTTGATTCGGCAGAGTACAGCGTAATAGGCAATCCATGGCTTGGCGCTTCGCTAAGCCTAACATTCCGCGGTATAATCGTCTTGTAGGTATACGCCCCAAGATGCCTTTGCACTTCGTCAACTACCTGACTGCTTAAATTAGTGCGTGAATCATACATTGTAAACACTACCCCTTCAATGGCCAACCTAGGGTTAAGCTTGCGTTGTACACGGCCTATCGTATTCATAAGCTGTGTTAATCCTTCCAGAGCGTAATATTCGCACTGTATGGGAATAAGCACCGAATCTGCCGCGCACAGGGCGTTAAGCGTTAGCAAGTTAAGAGACGGCGGGCAGTCGATGAATATGTAGTCGAAAAGATAACGGGAACGGCTAAAAATTTCTCTAAGCCGGTATTCACGTGCATCCATTGTTATTAACTCTATTTCGGCACCGCTTAAGTTTATATTTGACGGAAGCAATCTCACACCGTCTGCGCATACAGGTAAGATTACCTCTTCAAGGGTAGCTTCGCCTATAAGCAAATCGTATACGGTTTTTTGCAGGCCATACTTGTCCACTCCAAAACCGCTGGTGCTGTTTCCCTGCGGGTCCATGTCTATTACCAGAACGCGCTTACCCGCTTGGGCAAGACAGGTGGATAGGTTTACATTGGTAGTGGTCTTCCCTACCCCACCCTTTTGATTGGCTACTGCGATGATTCGGCTCATGATGTTCCTTCCTTTGCTTGCTTTAGATAGGCGTTCACTGCAACTAAGTAATGCACAGGGAAGCCGTTTTTATTAGGTACTATTAAATCCGGATTAAAATCCCGGTACGGTATGGACTTACGCCCACCGGTTTGCGCAAGATTATGATACTTGGCCAAGACTTCACTGGGCAAGAGAAACATCTCCCCTTTGGCCAGAAAATGTACCAGCAGAAAACTTACTCCTTGTTGTTTGCGAAAGCCCTCCATAAAATCTATCTGGTGGGCATGGATATTGCGCATAGGCAGGTTTAACAAGTTAGTCTCTTTGGCATCGAAGCAAATAGCCAAGCCTTGCGCCACACCTATGAAGTCGACCGTGCTTTTTTTTTCAAAATAAGCAGAAGTGATAATCCTGGCCTTGTTATCTACTTCCACAGGGGTTATGGGCGTTGGAATCTTTTGGATAATAGCCAGCCCTCGTTGTAGATATAACTGGTTTGTCAGGCCTATCATCTCTTCGAGTGTACTGCCGCGCAGGCCTTGTGTTTTCCAGTAAGCCATTATTTAAGTCTTAGATACAGCGCCAAGTCTGCCGTTTCCATGGGTTTTGAGAAATATTGTCCTTGGAAAATTTCCAGTCCAATCTCCGCAAGCAGGTCGCGCTGAGCTTTGGATTCTATATTCTCGGCGATTATGGTCATTGGTTTTGCGTGTTCTACTATATCTTTTATCACATTGGCACTAAGCTCATTTAACTGCGCGTCATGGGTTAGCGCACTACTTAATTTGATAGCCTTAATGCCCATCCGCCGCAAATTATCAAAGTTTGTTAATTGCAAACTATAGTTATCAATTATTACCCTTAGCCCGATAGCGTTAAGAGCACTCATGAGCGACCAGGGGTCAAAGCCCGGGGCAAATACTTCATGACTGGACAGTACAATCCTTACAAACGCCGGGGCGATATTGTACTTCGTAAGCGCGTCCGCGATCTTGCTAATGGTCTTTTGATTACCCAGTTGCTTGGGCGAGAGTTTTATGGTCATTAACAAATCCGTAAAGCCGTATTCCCTTAAGGTTTGAAGGCTGGCTAGGGCTTCCTCCACTACATAGATATTTATATTGCCGTTAAGCCGCCCTTCATCCGCAAGGTCATATACCAACTGGGTTGGAAGCAACCCCAAGGATGAATGCCTATAGCGTGCGGTTGCTTCAAGGCTAATCATGCGGTTATGGCTGTCAATCATGGTCTGATACTCTAAGTAAAAACCACGGCTACGTCTGAGGTCATATTCCATTTCTTCAAACAGTGAGCGCGCAAATACTCCAACATCATCCCTACGGGCCAGATAGGGCGCGGCATCTCGCGACATAAGTTCTTCTATGGCAAAATCACTGCGTTCTTCACACGTGTTATTAGCCATCCACACAAATGGAATGTAAATCAGGGTGCTGATTGCTACGGTCAGTACTTGTATAATGCCTACCATGGCCGAGCCGGTGGCCATCCACCCGCCTATACCCGGCGGCATCGTAGAGGCAACACCCGCAATTACAGCTACATTCATCCCGGCAGACACCGCAATACGCGCAATCATACCCGATAACACAGGCGCAAAAATAAAAGGAATCATAAGGATAGGGTTAAACAGAACCGGAAGGCCGTAAAGCACCGGCGTACCAATGTTGGCAATACCCATCGGTAAAGAAAGAAGCGCCGGACGCACAGCGTTCTTCCAGCGCACAATAAGCACGGCAAAAATAAGAGAAAGGGCCCCGCCACCGCCTGCCAGCACAAAAAACTGGAAAAAATACGGGCAAAGCACATAAGACACACCAACATGTCCTGCTACATTAGAAACGATGTCACCGCCATGCAGGCCAAAAAACCACAGCA
>Ga0123355_10018393_pt1 | contig 11079 bp, 6 predicted proteins | sample TergutEmb28metaG_3_FD_89872 | JGI IMG/M metagenome (GOLD analysis project Ga0123355, IMG submission 89872) | Embiratermes neotenicus P1 segment gut microbial communities from Petit-Saut dam, French Guiana - Emb289 P1 | ecosystem: Host-associated > Arthropoda: Insects > Digestive system > Gut ...
CACCCCCAAGCGCCGGCCCATCCCCCCCACCCCAAAGTAATCCTGGTACTTATTCCTGTTAACGGCTCGGTCGACTTCCGGGCCATAGTGCAGTCGCAAAGATGAAGTCAATGAAAAATTCCAGAGACCCCACCGGGTGTCCGGCATGTAGCGCAGTGCCTCAACCAAATGCGCCACCAAGAGCCCCCCGTTATGACAGGTGGTACACGTAACTGTAACTGGTGTTTGAAGGGTTTCGTTTCACATATATTATTACCATCGCTACCGCTCAAGACGTAAGTGCAACAGTTCCACATCAAAGTGGTCTGTCTCTTCTGTCCTAACTTTTTGTCTTTTAAACTTCACAAATCTTGAAGACAAGTAACTCACTTCTGAAGTGTGATGCTGTACAGAATGGTAGAAACTTAGCAAGGTTTCGTTGGAACTTACCTCAATCTTCTGGGAAGAAAATTTAACATAGTGTTCGGCGTCTGGTAATTTGTGCAACTGATGATTCGAAGAGAACACGTTTCAGAAGCAGATCTGTTTATAAAAACGACTCACTGTGCGTTCGGTGGCTGCCTGAATTATAGACAGGGCTACTAAATAAAGCAATGCCAGTGCATGACAGAATCCGTTATCTCTCTATAACGATGTTTTCTTACAGAAACCAGTCTAGAAAGTGGTCCAATCTTACATAACGTACCGCTGATGCCACAAAATCTTAAGCACGACTACAGATTATGAATTACGTTTCAGTTAGTATTCACTTCAGGTAAGAGGCATCGAGAAGGCATAACGAGACACGAAAGTATACGATCACGTTAGGCTCAAACAATTCGGTGTGTCTACTGGTGTCATTCACTGTAGCTAAAATAAAGTTACTGGCGAAAGGTGGAAAAACTACGACGGAAGTTTCATCAGCAGGCTAAACGACTATGGGGTTTGCCCGCATATTATTATATAAAAAAACCTGCATGTAATCACCCCTTGTGTGCAATTCTGCCTAGATGGGTGCCATACCCAGTACACGTACATATGTGAGATCGAAGTATGACTTCCTACATTCAGCCGAATGTTAAAACAGTCTGAAAGGGAGCACAAGAAGAGTGACTATTCAGGTCGTTCTTAGAAGCTTTCGAAAAACTGCGAAAATCGATTATTAGCTTAGTCATGACTGTGTGTCCGTCCACATGGAACAACTCGGTTCTCACTGGACAGATTTTCATGGAATTGGATATTTCAGTAATTTTTCAAAATCTGTCGAAACATTTCTAGTCTTATTAAAACGTGCAAAGAATAAAGGGTGCTTTACATGAAAACAAATATACATTTTGATCATATATCGCTCAGTTCTTTTTAGAACGAGAAATGTTTCAGACAAAAGTTGTAAAAAAAGTCAAAACACACATTTCACGTCCAGTAAGTTGTTTTTAAGAAAATCGTGACGTTTATGAGATAATGTGGAAAATACTGTACAGCCGGACAGATCATACAGCGCATGCTCACTGCATGCTGATACTGAAGACTACAAACACACTCAGAATGTGTAATCCGTACTGCTTGTCCGCTGCGACAGCGGTTGCACGAATGCGCCCCAATGTACACTGACTGTCTTTTCAAACATAACATTAGCATCCGTGTGGGAGACCCGACGGCGTAGTACGGGGTTCGACTTACGGCAGAGAAAAATTTCTCTACTCTTCTTCAAAATATCCACAACGGTTCTACAGCCCACCCAACCTCCTATGTTATGGGTACCTGGGCCTCTGTCCCTGGTGGTAAAGCGGCCGTAAGCGTAAACCTGTCCACTCACCACCATCCGGAGCAGAGGTTAATAATGGATGAAGCTATACATAACTTCCCCCTGTAAGCCTTAACGAAGGGCATAGTCATAATTTTATCAAGTTCCCAGTTAAGTTCCTTAGATAATGAAAAACGCATTAAACTGCCCGTAAGTGGTCAGTAACCACGGATATCATTCATACCGGTAACGCTGTAACCCTGGATGAAGTAAATAAGAAACCCTACGCGCTGGGCTATGTGCCGCAGTCCACGACCAGGTAACTTGCCACAAATACGCTTTAAAGAACGCTAAGAACACGCATTGTGGCATTTACCATTTACAGACTAAGAGAATGAGAAAAGAAACGAAACCGGAAGGGGGGGGGGGGAGAGAATGAGAGGCACTACAGCAAATTTCGGGACTGCCGTTTGGGGTTCGTGTATTTGAATGTCGATCTGTTGGCTAGAAGTCAGTACGAATCCGTAAGGTCCTGTAACCAACCAACTGGATCTCGGTTTTTCGCGTTTTTATTCGCTCCTACAGCAAATGCTCCCTCCGTTGATACTCAAAATCCAAGATGCACTGCGTGCTTCTCACGCAGACCTTCCAGAATTAACTTCAAAATTTTCGCTAACGCGTAGCCCTCCCGACGTGACCAAAATTTTCGCCAAAATGCTGCCCTCCAAACATAAAGTGCAGACCTAATGTGCAACTTCTTTCCTCTGCTACATACTCTCAGCAGTCCACTTCCCATCACTGTACCTTCCTCACTTCCCAGCGGATTATCTCGTCTCCAAACTACCCTTACGACAAGGACGAGCGGGCGTGGCCTGGGAACCTTCAGAGTAGGACACTGTTGTGTTTCCCCATCGTAATAATAAAATTATAGTCTAAGATTACCCCGAACTGTGTTTAAATATTCAGTTCGTACTGCGCATTAACACACACTCAGCCTCAGTTACATAAACCTCTGAGCTAACGGTACACAGAGGAACAACTACTGGCTGTTCTGACAGCCACAAAAAACACAAGCATGCAAAATGAGTCTGCTACTATGTCCGGTAGCACACAGGTAAGAAGTTTCAAAGCCACCATACAAGACGTGACATTGCCAGCAGAAGAGACTGATAAGGAAGAAATACGTTATCACTTATAAAAATCATGGACGCCAACGAGAAAAACGATTTTCAGTAGAAGGTACAGTCACAGGAGTAACTTGCGGGGTGCAAGGGAGGCAAATGTCCCTCCAATATCTTCTCTTTCTTTCTAACTTCACTACTTCGCAAATTACGTTCCTACTGCTCATAGACGAATGTCCCCCCCCCCCACACACACACACACAAATTAAATATCATTGGCCAAATTACGCCTACGGTTACAGTATGTTACGTGAGACCGTCTTTCAAATTCTGTTTTTCTTTGCTTTTCTTCCATTTTTCTTTCTTTGGCCTATAATTAATATCTTGCCCACTCTTCATCAGAACAATGTTTATAAAACTTCAAGAGAGATGTTCTGACGTTTGTGTTAAAGATTATATCCTAAAGATGCGCATCTCATTTTATCACCTTCGTCAGCACGTGGGCTCTGAATGTAGGGTGTTCACTTCCCAAGTTAGTTCGAGCAACTGCGTTCTTTAACAATAACAAGGGTATGAAAATCACATCACACATGGAAAATTCTGGGCGGTACTTCAACGTGCTTAGATAATACTACAATATGTAACGTAGTCTCATAATGCTGACGAAAACTGTAAAATTTATGTCAGATAATAACATTTAAGGCTCTTATTTCCTTCAGCTCGAAAGCACTTGTAGTCTACCATACGAGATGCCGAAACAGTTACATACGGATTATCCTATTACATAAGTGCCTGGGGGCAGTAACTGCTTTAGAATTTATAATCGTCACAGAAAATTGCTTTCAGGTTGGAAACCACGATGAAATCTGCAAAACCCTCGATAATACCTTGCGGAATTCCATGCAACAGTTTGGGTACGTGGTCTACACCAAAACGCTATGCCACTGGAAGCGAATTCCTTCTTCAAACCGTGCACAAGTGTTCACAAGACCCAAAGTGCCTTACAACTACAACTTTAAGACATCACAAGACATATTACTTACTCCCTTTTGTACCTAAACAGCCGTCTGTTGTTTATCTTTTAAGAACACTTCAAGTTCCAGGTTAACACATCAACATCATACAAGAAACATGGCGCTAGGCTAGTAATACTGTCGGATGTTTCCTCATACGAACCTCTTCAAAATCCCCTTTGTGTCGTCACCGATGCCACAGTCGGAGATTACAAACCTAACTGTCGTATTTCCCTTCCAGCTTTCAGTATCTACTCCCGGCCTCTAAAAGCAACTATTACAATAATAAGCACTTGAACTTTTTTCATACTGAGTTAATTACGATTAAACATTCTACCTGCAAAGGCGTCATATCAGTCAATATCAGTCGCATCTTTTAATTTCTTAGCTTTGTCGAATTCTTCTTAGATACGATGAACGTAATAGATAAAGCGCATGCAACTGTGAACTACTCGAAACTATTACAAACACTCACGCATATGCATCTGGTCACATACAGCTAAAATTGGACAAGTTGAAATGGGCAAGCCCTGACACACGTATGGGGGAGTACGCAGAAGAGCATGGGACAAAACGGGAGACTTGAGCTCCAGTTCTGGCAATAACGGAGTTCTTCGCCACAGCTATCAGGCTGGCCCTGGATTTCTGTCATCCCATCCAACAGACATCGGGAATTCTACAATCGGGAATACAGGCGCCAAGGTGTAAATGTGACGACACCGTTCCGACTAGAGTCCAGGTTAAGAATGCGCGAAGCTGTATCTCCATTACCACGTGCGTCTTCAGGGTACGGCGCTTAATCGCACAAAGGGACTTCACTTTTTAGTTCACGTGGGAAAATGAGTGTGTTCGCAAACCCCGAAAGCAAGAGACTATTTCGAAGACCTAGGAGCAGACGAAAGACATAAGATGTTAATATACTGACCGAAATATACTGGCTAAGAATCTTACCCAGTGCCCAGCTACTGTCAATACGATAACATTCCAGTTTTATAAATATGAATTCTCTTAACCTTAGATTAACTAACAGCTTGTCAAGTAAGAACTTGGGCGATGGAGTTACAAACATTTCGTTAAGCCTTCATCAAATCGAAAAACACTGGGCATAAAGTCAATGACTCTCACAGGCCTATATCACTGTCATTATCATTGTCACTTGCCACGCGTCCAGCATATGACGTGGTACCCTGATAATCACGCTCTACTGCACAGGCTCTTCATCAGTCACTTCTTTATTCCCAGATCAAGCTACGCGTTGATTTTGTCTGCCAGAGTGCAGCCATTTGGTTCTGTTATGTTGTATTATATACTCCATAAGCAACTGCTTCTTTAACCTGAACCGATACGACACGGAACACACAACTACAAGTCAAGCAAGGTACTTTAACGTAACACTGAGGCGAGTTCTTGCAACCACTGTTGCTTTGGAAAATCAATAAGCATTACGTATTATGAGTGTGTGTTTGCAGCCTTAAGTATCCAGCATGTAATGCGCATTCGCCATATTGTCATCCGTGGCCTGTACGGATCTACAGTATTTTTCCATATCATATAAACGGCATGACTTTCGGGGGTGGGGGAGTTACTGAATATAAAATGTGTGTTTTGATTTTCTCCACAACTTTTATTTGAAGCATTTCTCATTCTAAGAACAACTGAGCGAGATATGATAAAAATGTATATCGGTCTTCATGTAAAGTACCCGTTATTCTTGTCAGATATTAAAGAAGCTTGCATTTTCTCAACAGATTTTCAAAAAATACTCAAGTATCAAATATCACGAATATCCGTAAAGTGGGAGGCGAGTTGCTCCATGCGGATGGACGGGCGTACAGACAGATATGACAAATTTTTATCGTTGCACCGTGCATTTTGAAATCTACGTAGTTCACACATTATTTATTAATTTGGTTAAAAGTTTTAAATTTACATTAAAATACACAATAACATCGCTCCTACATGTTTCGGTCTTTAATGACCATCATCAGGGAGCTTCATCTGTACCTACCTAAAGTTATATTTACGTTAAAACACACGGTAAAATTACGTCGTTATATGCATTAGGTGATGTGGCGTAATTTTACCGAGTGTTTTAACATAAATATAACTTTAGTTAGGTACAGATAAAGCTCCCTGATGATGGTCATTAAAGACCGAAACATGTAGGAGCGATATTATTGTGTATTTTAAAGTAAATTTAAAACTTTTAACCAAGTTAATAAATAGTGCATTTGTTGGTGAGTGAACTACGTAGATATAACGAAGTTAATAGTCACTTTTCGCGATTCTGCGAAGGCGCATGAAAACTGTTTCTTTGGCCTTGGTGCGTACCTAACGGACAGTACAGTCCGTCTAATCCTCTATCGCAAACATAGCATTCGGGGTATGACTCAGTCATACAATGGCATTACATAGGATTATTACTTTATGTGACAATTATAGGTTGCCACTTCCGTGCGCCTCGTTTATCGTATTTTGGCCCACACAACCGACTGCCCACATAATACGCGGCGGATCTGCGCCGGGAGTGATTGCCAATAATTGTCACATAAACTAAAGACCCTATACTCGTAAATTATCCTTATCATCATTTTCATTTCATCTTTTTTTCAGGGTATAGCGTATGGCCTGTTTAGTCGCAGAAAAGTCTTCCCAAATTCTCCTTGGTCTTTCAACGTCCTCGTATCCAACTGGCTTATAATCCATGCCATATTGAGTAATTTTTCCTGGATCCGCACAAAAAATATGTTCAGACCAGTTCAACCTCATTGTAGGCCTACATGTAAGACTATAATACGAATTACATAATTTTAAAACCTATAAAGACACCTGAGAATACAGAACGCTTATGCACGTTCCAGAACAGCACTCCTCGCCCGTAGTGGATAGAGTATCAATTACTTCATATTCACGCTCATCCATTCTATTTCCACACAAGTAAACAACCGAGATTCTTTATTTCGGTGCGCAGAGAAAATTGCTAACTTCCAACCTTCACGCGCACAATTCCTTTGCCGTTATTTTTTAACTGGAACGTAGATAACAAGAACAGAGTTGGCGTTTTTCATTAACGCACAAAAAAAAAACCAAGGTGTGTTCAACTAAAGACCGGAACGGGTACAGCGTGCTGTCAGTTGTAGTTCGACAACAATAAAACGTTTCTTACCGACAAAAATAGGGTTTCGTTGTCATTCCACGGAGTCCACAATTCATAAAGCAGTATCACACAAAACCTGCGTCACTTCAATCTAAAAGCATAGTGTTACACTACACTGCACCTGCTTAAACGTTAGAAGACCCCACATTTTTCTCACGGACTGTATTCATTGGGTTCTACGAGTCTCGGAATACACAATCATTATATTTCCACACGACATTAGTTGACTGGTATTTGTACTCCGAAGACGCTGTGAACTTTCTGTAACGTAAAGTTACATAATTTCGATGAACCTCAAGACTTCAAAGGTTCAAGAGTCACAAGAAACCAACCGACCACAACTTCCGACCGGTGTCACAGTTCATGGATTAACCTGCAGCTCAGGCAACTGTTAATGTCGATAATTTTCTCTTACACAGCTCAATACATTTTGACCTAACAGAAGTAACCTTCTTGGACGGCTTGATGCCTGAATATGAAAGACCTCAGCTAAACGGGAGTTGGAGAACACCGCATTCATTAAAAACTGTCCGGGTAAAGGATACTAACTTTTGGGCTGTGGCTACGTGGTCTTGTTTAAATTCAGCATTGTATCCGAAGAATCAGCCGCTTCCAACTTAGTAATTCCCCAATCATGAAGAACGAGAATTGATTCCTCTGAAATTATGATAAAACTGGAAGAAAACTATAACAAAATATAGCAGTCTTAAATAATGCGATGCAAGTATGCGAACAGCATTCATCTCGCTCAAGATATGGTTCAACGACGGGTCCCTTCTGAACACGATGCTTATACTTAGGGTTCAACTAACTAAACTAACTAAACTCCGTGGCTTTAGTCCGCGAGCGAACCATACCGACAGGGTTCAACACAGGCAGGAAATCTGAAGAACTACTACTTTCTCAAGGGCTCTTCTTTCTGGACTCAAGTGGTCAATGATCAACATTAATAACACAGGCAACGTAAGTACACCGTAACAATGAGACGCATTCGGGTAAACACTGCTGCCGTGGAAAAGGAGTAAGTATTGTGTTTGTAGCTGTAGTCATCCAGCATGCAAAGAGCATGGGCCGTATTATATTGTCATTTGTGGTCAGTATGGCTCTTTCACAATTTTGCACATTAACTCAATCGTAAAAAGTTATTGAACAAAAAAATATGTTTTGATCTTCTCTACAACTTTTATCCGAAACATTTCCAATTTTAAGAAGAAATGAGCGAGATATCATAAATGTACACGTCTTCTTGTGAAGTACCCATTATTCTTGTCAGAGTGTAATGGAACTTGAATTTTCTCAACAGATTTTCGAAAAATTCTCAAGTATAAAATTTCATGAAAATCTGTCAAGTGGCAGCCGAGTTGTTCCAAACGGACTAACAGGTATGACGAAGCTAACAGTCGCGTTCCGCAATTTTGTAAACGAGATAAGAAAAGTGCCAAGAATAAAATGAATCTTAGTCGCGACTGCAGATGTGGGTTAGTTGTGACAAAACCCCACACGTCAACAAGCGTAATTTCAATCAGACACAATCCTTTATTATTATTTTAAACACTATACATTTCGATCAGTAACTGATCATCTTCAAGTGTTTAAAGCAAAAGTCTTAAAAACAATGCACAAAAATGTAAGCAACTTTTGCGAGACCTCACAAATTATGTAAATAACTATTACAATCATTTTGCAATTCTCGATGGGGTATCGAGTAAATACAGTGTGGTGTTTTTGTTTACGAACCTGAAGATCAGTTTCTGATCGCAGCATGTAGTGTTTAAAAAATAACAAAGGGTTTTGTCTGATGGAAATCATACTTGTTGACATGATTATATACATACAGCGGGATGGCTAACATAAAAGTGAAAGTCCTATAGGTCGAAACCAGTCAAACAGCAGCAGCAGCATCAACACTCACGCCGAGAAATTCATCTGAGGAATACCACTCGTGCAGTCTTCGTGTTCTGAATGACAAAACCAATACGGAACACGTTTCAACAATTTTGTTCAACATAATGTACGAGAGAAGATATACACAAACTGATCACAATTTTCCTTTTTTTTTTTTTAACTGTCATTTCAAAAACGGAGTTATTTTCGTTTACTGGTTTAGCTGAAGGGTTAACAGTGCCAAACATCTTAAAAGCCAGTGCTCTGCGGAATCAGTTACAAAGTTGATTCACCTGACACAAATATTTACTGGCATACAGTACAAGCATGGATCAGTTGAGTTCTGGGGTACGTATCTATAACGAACTACTAACTCAGCCAGAGCGATTATCTGCCACTAATATTTTAACGCAGTGTCCTTCCTTTGAATCGCATAAGAATAACAGTGCAAAAATTACAAACAATATTTTCGCACTGAACTTGTTTTGACAATTCAAGACATAACGAGAAATATACAGAGTTAAAACAGTGAACTACGAAATTATTACGCAAATTAAGAACTTCGGCCTATGCAAATGACGATCCTCGGATGGCAATGACAGACAATTCTAACAGTACAATTGGATTTAAAACCACGCCCTTCAACTAACACAAGAATCATAATACAACAAATACACTGTGGCTTGGAAATAAAATGCAGAAAGCTGCGATTCCCACTACTGCCGTAGTGACGTAAACTTAATGTTCTCCTTGTGCATGCCACGTATACCCACCAGGGAGTGGAGGTCTAGCTCCATACATTCTTAACCTCAGCACTAGTGTTAACCTTTACACACAGGTCGCTCTACCCCCTGCAAAGAGCCCAAAATACCAAATGAACAGAATGCTGGTTGGGCCCAGATCCCTTCTGGAAGATTTTGGAAAGATAAAAATATTTACCTCCGGCTGGAAATCGAATTAATATTCAAACGTTGAAATGAAATTCCCGTCATAAGAATGGCGGTGGTTCGCCGACATCAACAACGAGCAAGTCAGCTCGGTCGCGAAAGACTGCACGTGTATTCGAGAGATCGCTGTATAGAGTTTGGGGTCCGACATGTTGACTGATATCACGTGATCTGAGGCACAACTGAGACCACAGCCCGACAGGTTCCATTACATCCCCAACCAGTCCAATTCCATGAAGAAAAGCCCCTGAAGACGTAGTACTCAATTATATAGTTCATAAATTCAATATATTTTATCAATCCCGAATTATCATTACCGAACGCACAAAAGCCCACAGCTGACCTCTATTCTTAATCAGATGAATACAATCCAAAACCTCCCCAAACAAATTTCTTTGAGACAGATATATATCTACTTTTTAAAATTATCATCTCATCCAAGTATACGGTTCCGAGTGTTTCAACTGTAAGTTTTCTGAAAAAGAACTGTATGCATATATGCCTGAATACTGTGGCAGAGTGGTTACACAACTGCTGACACGCAACATGAGGGTATCAAAGGGTAACCCCGGCTATCTTATTTTTCTGTGGTTTACCTTGGTACAGCAATCGAACATCAGGATCGCATCTTAATTTTCACCTCCTCTAGTACCTCCAACATTATTCCCAAATTTAAATATAATATTAAGCACTTCGGCAGGCAAATAATAACGTAACTGTCCCTCAGACAGGGCAAAACTAAGGCGGGAGGGATGATTAAGAATAATGCCTACGAAATTTGAAGTTTCAGCAACGGTTTTGTCGGGAATTGAAGGTCTCCGGGGATGTGACGTGCCGCTGCCTTGAGGGGGCCGAGACTCCCTGAACCCTTGAAGAGAAAGGCAATACGTTCCTAACGTCGGGAAACACACGTCACGGCGTCACATCCCAGAAGACCTAAGTCCTCATTAATAACTATCCCCTGTTTCTGTTGAACACCCAGTTTAAGATTTCGTTACACGAATTAAAGCGCTACAAGCCCGAAGGTCGCATGTTCCATTCCAGATGGGATCAATGAGATTTGTCATTGACTTAATTCTTCCGGTCCTGGGTTCGACTCAGTCTGTAACAGAAATGAGTACCAGGAATATCTCCTGGGGGGGGGGGGGGGAGGTTAAAGGCCCCGGGGGCGGGGGGAAAAACCTTACCAACTTTCTTGCCCCGCTTTTAAAAAACCCGGGGGGCCCCACCCCCC
>Ga0123355_10018394_pt1 | contig 11079 bp, 6 predicted proteins | sample TergutEmb28metaG_3_FD_89872 | JGI IMG/M metagenome (GOLD analysis project Ga0123355, IMG submission 89872) | Embiratermes neotenicus P1 segment gut microbial communities from Petit-Saut dam, French Guiana - Emb289 P1 | ecosystem: Host-associated > Arthropoda: Insects > Digestive system > Gut ...
TCTTATGCCCGCGCTAAAGATGAGTGTAAGTACATTTTTTCTTCCCCCGGTGGCTTTATTGGCTTTACAGAAAAAAATTTTTTTTTTTGCTCTCTTTTTGGAAAATCCCCCCCCCCCCCCCCGAAAATGAAAACTTATCTAAGTGTATTTATTTTTTATCCGCTGTACGTCACATAGGGCCAGTTGCGATAGTTTTTTCCCACATGAAACAAACATTTCCCAAGTGCAATGTTAAGACAGAAGTCGTACACGTGTTTTGGGATCTTGTCGAAATATATACGCCGGTTGTCTTGCCGTGAATTTGTTTGGCAGCACTATTTTATGTTTAAGGTAAATTAGTCCTATTTATAAACGTTTGACTCTCATGCAACATTACTTTAAATTTTCGTGCCGATCGCATGGCAACAGACTACCCCATTCAGAAGGAAACGGACGCAGACAGCATCCCTTTCTTTAATAGGGGTATTAAATCCGTCGAGACAGCGTAATTCGAAAGCGGCGCGGGATAGGAATCACTACGGAGACGTTCTCAGTTGCTAAGAGTGAATAACGTCGGTGATAGATGAATGAAATACGAGGATGGAGCATTCGTAAGGCCGAAGTACTCAAAAGAAAACTGTTTCGCTGCCACTTCATCCGCCACATGTCCCACGTGGACTGGCCTAGGAGTGGATACGGTCCTCCACGCTGAGAGGCCAGCGCCTAACCACCTGAGCCATGTTGAGGCCTCGAGGGGCAAGAGAAATTACTCGAAAATTACCGCTGAGGGTGACAAGTGAAGAGTGTGGGCAGGCCTGTTAATGTTTCTGTACTACTGCTCTGGTCATGTCTATAATGTTCCCTGAACTGTGGGGTCCTGTAGCCTTTGTTGGAGCAGGCTGGCGTAGGGAAGAATCCTCGCTTTGTATTCGCCTTGTACTTATTTCTGTTCTCGGCCATATTGTCGTGTATTTTGACTCAGTTACGTCGTGATTTTAGCGGGTCTGGCTCAATTTTGCATATTACCCTTAAAATAAACGCCGCCTTCATACGGAATCTTTTCTGTGTCGTAACCTCTGTAGGCTATTTGAAAGAGCGCCTCCATTTACCCTAATTATCATCCAGTCAGCAAATGTTCGATTACCCTCAACATCCAAGCGGTTACTCTTCATACCACCAGTATTAACACAAATAATTCTGAATTTTATCCATGTGTTCCGTATGACTTTTACGGTTGAGATGGATGATTTACCTGTCTCAGCATTAAATGTCTGTTCTTTCTAATGAAAACAGACTTAAATTTATACACAGGGTACACACAAAAGCTCTCTATAGCGTGACCCTCTGAGATATTCTACAGGCTAACTTATGTCCTGAGACACATTATTATTACTATTATTATTATCATCATCATCTCCTTTATGCAGTGTAATTGTACTTATATTCCTGAGACAAACTATGTCCCTAGGGAATACAGTGTTGCAGCTCTTCTGTTGTTACTATTCATGGTGCTTATATCGTTAGTTACAGTGTCGAATCTATTGTATTTTTAAATTAGTACTTTCCTAAGTATGTGTGCAGTGCCCAATATGGCTGATTTCTGTAGTTCTTGACTTCGTGTTTTCCTGGTTTATTATATTATTATTATTATTATTATTATTATTATTATTATTATTATTCGAGACACACGACATCTGTACCTTCAGTATTATCGTCACTTAATATTGAAAAGGCTGAAAGATGCAGTTGCTGCTCTTCATCTGCACCTCCAACATACATGACCGTGTCCCACCAGATGTGTGGCTCTCAAAGAATTCACTTACTGAACTCTGTAGTTGCCATATTCCTTGCAGGCCTTTCATGTGAGACACGACAACTCTTCGGTTATGACTTCCAAGTCGTTGTCTCTCGGAACTAATTGAGGGTAGAGACGTGAGACCGGAGGTCATTCACCGGATTCTGTATTATGCTATTAATGAGTCCAGTTCTGGGTAGCGACGCTTGCTTCGGTGAGGTCATGTGATACTCAGTAATTAGGTGAGACCGGAGGTCATTGACGGAATTCTGTATTAAGCTATTAATGAGTCCAATTCTGGGTAGCGACGTTTGCTTCGGTGAGGTCATGTGATACTCAGTAATTAGGTGTGCCTGTGTCATAATATACACGTAAACTGAATGATGGTACTTTTGTCATCTCTTTGAACCAGATGGTATCACAATGCCTGTACTTCTTTGACTGAAGTTTTTAATGTGAGAATTTGAAGATGGCGTTGATGTCATTCTATTCAGTTCGCCACTCAAGATAGAACTCTATTACTGTCGGAATACGCAAATAGATACGATTCTTTCCTTTCCATTTCACACAAAAATGTTGTATCTTGCCTATTTGTTTGCGAAAAGACCAAAGGGCATCGATCCGTTGTTATGACAACCTGGAGTCTTCATCTTAGTAAACGACCAACTTAATGCACAAATTCTTGTTTTATAATAAGTTTATTATATTCCTGTACATGTTTCGAACACTATTGTGCTTATCATCAGGAGGTCAAAATTGCATTATACAGCATCTGGTATTTTAACATAAATATAACTTTAGTTAGGTACAGACAAAGCTCCGTGATGATGGTCATTAAAGACCGAAACATGTAGGGGCGATATTATTGTGTATTTTAATGTAAATTTAACACTTTTAACCAAGTTAATAAATAATGCATTTGTTGGTGTGTGAACTGCATAGATGACTTTCACTTATTTATTATGATTTAGCCCCTATAATTTGCAACATATCTTTAAAAGATTACATTTGTTTATCATAATTTAGGCCCTATAATTTGCAACGCGTATCTAAACCGAAACATGTTGGAGCAATTTTAAATATTTTGTAATAATTATAATTGTGTCTACGAATTATATATTTGTGCATCTGTTGGATAATAGTGTTTTAATCGTCATTGATGCACGGTGCGAACAAGATACAATTTAAAGAAAATTCGTGAAATAAACTTAAGACGTTATAAACATTTTTATTAATATTTATTGTAAAATAATGCAATTTTGACCTCCTGGTGATGAACACAGTAGTGTTCGAAACATATAGAGGAATATAATAAACTTATTATAAAACAAGAATTTGTGCATTAAGTTGGTCAGTTCCTAAGACTATACTGAGACGCACGGTCAGCAAAACATAAAAGAAGAAAGCTCGAGTCTTCAGTTTTTAGACGCGTTCGAGAGTTGCGGGAAGTGGTATTTAGGTTCGCATTGTTTGTCTGTTCGCATTTAACATCCCGGTCCGCCACTGAAAGGATTTTCATGAAATGTCTTGTTGGGGATTCTTAATACAGTGTGTCGAAAAATTTACGTTTGTTAAAATCGGACAAAACGGAGTGGCGCTTGACGTGAAGGCGTGCATCAGTTTATGATATGTCGCGGATTGGTTCGTGGGTTGAGAGAAACTTGTAGAGAAGGTGACGGTATGTTTCATGTCCATTACTTCTTCCGAAAATCGTGCCATTTTTGAGATAACTACAAGAAATATGACAGAGCCAGACAGGCTGTAGATGATATAATTTAGCGCAGTAAGGCTACAATTTGTATGTCAAGTAATTATGACCAAAAAATAGCTTTGTCTTGCAGTCTAGATATCTTGTTTATCAGATTTTTTTAACGTATTTATTAACTTCTGTATAATTTTTTAAACTATCAGTCCCGTTCCTTTTCACCACATACTGTGTTTCTAGTGTTACGAGTGAAATTTGAAGTTTGTCTAATTTATTTACGTTATTCTGTAATTCGGTAAATTCACCCATCCTACTTCTTTCTGAATTTACTCTTTTCCTGTTGCTTGTATAAGACCACAAGAACACACTACCGCTCCGTGTAACTTACAGATACACTTTTATTGATTGATTGATTGATTGATTGATTGATTCATTCATTCATTCATTCACGCGTTTTCTCGATTTACGTCTAAAATTCATCGGATCTGTTAAAATAAGTTTTGCAGTAACAACGAAAACAGAGAAACAACGCAGTGACTCGTCTGTCGTTACGATACGTCCAGCCTCGTTTTTCATATAAATAAGGCCATTAGAAAAAAAAAGTCCGTCATTTTAGTGGACAGTTTAGACGTGCATGTGTGGGGAGATTGTGAATTAGTGCGGACGTAATTTATTTTCGGAACTTGTACGAATAAATTGCTTAATTATGTTCCCTGGTAATGGAAACTGTAAGTGACCAGAGACATTTGAGTATACCGTATTTGTATAAGACTATGAGATCGCCTTGTGTGAATGTATGTTATTGCATTAGTCACATCGATGTTAGTAGACAGCGAACTGGGAATTATTCCGTTTGTCTGGTTTGCGTGAATTTAATAATCATTCTGTATCTGATGTTTATTGGACCGTGCATCATTGTGAAAACTGAAGAATAAAAAAAAAAAACTAGATGCCACCTATTATTTTATTGTACTTCTTGTAAGCTCAACATGTTTCGGGCACTACTATGCCCATCATCAGAAGCTCGTGACTATGATTTTGATTACCACACTGGTCGTTTCGGTCTTGGTTTGCTGTATGTTGGAGTTTAGGTGTGGTTAGGCTGGAGTAGTGTCCTGGCTGCAGGCTGAAGCACAACTGTTGTGCTTTAGCCTGCCGCCCGGACATTACTCCAGCCTAACCGCACCTAACCTCCAACATACAGCAAACAAAGACCGAAACGACCAATGTGGTAATGAACATCATAGTCACGAGCTCCTGATGATGGGCATAGTAATGCCCGTAACATGTTGAGCCTATAAGAGGTATAACAAAGTAATCAGTGGCATCTAGTTGGCTTTTTATTCTTCAATCGTACTGTAGTTTAAGGAGCTAGATTGGTTGTGAGTTACTTACAGTTTTGTTTTTTATTTATTCTTTTTTGTGTGTAAACCCGTATCACAATACGCACTACTACAACCTTAAGTGTTAACTGATATATTGATGTTAATCACACATTATTACGCTGTTTACGGAATTATTTGCCATCCTTCACAGGAAACTGGAAATGACGTAGGGGTTGATTTCCAAACGTCAGTAGGTATGGTATATGGCAATTGTATCTTCTCCGTAGACAGTTCACAAATCGCTTTATCCAGGAATTTTGAACGTAGCAACGTTTTCTTAGTGTTTACTTTGGCAGTAGTATGTGCACCAGGAAAATGTTGTGAGCCATGATGTCACTGCTGCTAATATTACACGCCATGTTGTGCCAGTAACGAGGAATGAGGGCTAGGAACGCATAAAGTAAACACTTAATAATTGGAACTGTTTTTCTTGGTAATGTGTTAAAATATTTTGTGCTGTGTCATATGCCACTGACACTGTTATGTGCTGTCAAGGCGACAGCTTGAACGGCGTATGTCAAACACTCGCATTCCATGAACTATGTGTATTTGTTACTCTCTTTCGTGTAGTGTATGCTTAGGTAATGCTGGACCCGTTGATAGCCTGATGTCCTAGATTACGAACTGCGTATAATTAACCCAATGTTCTGCTTCTGAAGTTGTGTTGATGTTTAATCTTAACAGTATATGATACAAATAAATGTGCCCTGTCGACTTAATGAAATTGTGTCCTGTAGTTTATCATAATTTTGGGACTGCATGACAGTTGAAAGAAAAACCACTTTTGAAAAAAAATAAATAAATAATCGTTGGAAGCATGCATTTGTTGCGTTTGTACTCGCGTGTTGTATCCAGGTGCTCACCCAGACTTTTTCAAAATTAGCTTTGTTGAACTTGCTGTTGATTGTATCAAATATACACCCTGAAGATGACCCTTTGAGAGTAGAAACATGTTGTAGTTACGGATGCTCGTAACAAAGTGGTGACTCAGTAATGTATGGCTGCATTTGTCGGTATTGTGGGTACACCTTCGACGGCTGTACGAAGTTCGTCCGTTCGTTCGGCTGACGTTGGCTGCATTTGTAGCTGTGAAAAGCCACAGATGGAGGACGAAAAAGTGTATTTATTGGCAGACGCACTTGTTGTGATAATACAGAAATTGCGATTTTCTGCACGGGTTTTAAATATTCGAAATTAGCTTGAAACAGGTTGTTAATTCCCAAGACAACAGATATTTGCAGGAAACAGCTAAACTCGCCGTTTAGAAACTGCGTCTGCTGTCACGTCAACACGGTTGCGGTGTTTGGCCTGATTTGCAGACCGCTGAGGTACGTTACAAACGGCGGGCCAACAGGCGTTTGTAGTGTTTTCGTCGGTCAGAGGTAATAGGTTTGTTTTTAGACCTAACTGAAGATATGGATAATTCGTAACTTAATCCGCATTACAAGAACGCGTGCGAAACTCTTGCAGTATATGACGCTGTTAGAGCAGTTTTATGTGCCCCAGAGCACTGAATGTTGCACGGCGAAAGAACGTGATAAAATCTTCTGGCATGGAGACGGAAATGCTGTTCGAAACGCTGGAGGTTTGTTCAAAATGTGGCTCCTGATCGTCCAGGAAGATACTTTATTTGCAAAAAAGGAATATTATCAACCGATTCCGTTCCGTTTTGGTTATGACACATTGTAGATTATATGGTGAGGTAAATTCAGTCAAAAACACAACTATACATATATGGCTATATGATGGTGTTTATTAGCAATGGAAAAACTACATGCTTCAGCCTATAGCGCCCATCTTAAGGTTTTGACAACTTTCTTGCTAAAAGAGTTTTATATAATATTGTTATATAAAACTCTTTTAGCAAGAAAGTTGTCAAAACCTGAAGATGGCCGCTATAGGCCGAAACATGCAGTTTTTCCATTGCTAATAAACACCATCATATAGCCATATATTTATAGTTGTGTTTTTGACTGAATTTACCTCACCATATAGTTTAAAAACACAACGGGGATGGCACACCTCAGAATTACACATTGTAGATACTTATGTGGGTACCAGGGTTGCCTTCATCTTTAGCGTACTCGTAACGTTCATACTTGCGTACAAATCAACACGGTGTCAAAACTCAGGAGACTCGAATCTTTATCAGCCCCTCTTTGAGAAACGTAATTGTAACAAAAATAGTATTGTTAAAGTAAAATTTATAATGTTCATTGAGGCGAGATTTTTAGTGCTTCTTGCTACCATTGTACAGACGAAACGTTATGCCATTAACAGAAACACAAACTTTTATTCGTACATAAAGGCCATTACAATTTAAACCCGTGAGACTTAATGTTAAACGTATGTCTGGTCATCAGAGTACTGAGTCTGTACCTGTTTTTATATATTTCTATCTCGTCAACAGAATCACAACGTGAAGACGGGTAGTAAATGCCTAGAAAATGTTGCTAACGCCAGATATTTGTGAACGACATTAAGAAATCAATATTGTATAGAAGTAAAAATTAAGACCAGGTTAAATTCGAGGAACGCCCACTATTGTTCGGTCCAGAATGTTTTGTCTCGCCCTTCTTCTATTCAAGAACTTGAAAACTCATATATACAGGACTGCAGTTTTTATTGTTGCTTAATATACATATTGAATTTGGCCTCCCACATGTATCAATTAAAATAGGTTGAGTGAATTCGAGGATAGGATGTGAGGATGATATTGGGCCCTAAAGAGTAGGAAGTAACGGAAATGTGGAGAAAATTGCTTTGTGAGGAGATTCGTGATTTGCATTGACTACATATTATTCGGGTGATCGTATCACGGAAGATGAGGTGGTCGTGCGTGTAGCACGCACGTGAAGTAAAAGAAATAATTGCAGGGTTTAGACTTTAAACCTGAAGGAAATAGGTTACTTGGCAAATCTAGACGTAGATTGGAAGATAATACTGAAGAGGATCTGGAAGAAATGGGCGTGGCTAAGGACAGAGACAAGTACTGGCTGTTGTTAACACGGTGATGAAATTTCAGAAGTCGTAAAATACAGGGAATTTCTTGACTACAGTAGGAACTGTTGGCTGTTGAGGAGAGGCAGTACTGCGGGAGTTAGCTTTTATTCGACGGATAACGTATATTATGGATTTGATTTCTTGTTGCTCTGAACCTAGCTGGACAAAATTCCGAGCTGGCTGCTGGTACGGACCACCAAGTTGTCGGTCTACATGTGACCGAGACAGATGGAGCATGCTGACATCTAGTGTCTCATCTCAGCTGTTCGCTTCGCTTATTGCCTGTTCCTGCGTACAAGAAAACATGAGTGTGATGTGAAAGTAAGCCAGTAATGACTTCGTGAAAGGGAGAGAGAGAGACAGACATGTGGAGGAGATTGATATGTCTAAATGTAATTTACAGGAGCATTCTCGAATGTGTGTTCTGACAAATCTGAAGATTTGCCATTTCATTCCATACATTTAGTAAACTTAGCTACAAAGGGACGAGGAGGAACGTCATCTCGTTAGGAGAACGTCGCACTGTGCCACTGAGGAGGAAACAGGCCGGAGAATTAAGCACTCATCAGTTAATCAATCTGCCATTCTCTGGGGTCATATTTGATTTTAACGTTCAGGCAGGGATGAACTCTTGAGTTCGCCTCTTGTGTGTGACTCAGGACAAGGCGAAGGCAGTGTTAAAGAGGCTTGTTTACTGTACCCAGTCCGCAGATAAAGCTTTGTACCGTGAAAATGCGTAAATAAATCGGCCGTGTCCGTGTCCATATACCGAATATTTTTATCTGTGAGGTTATACTAGTTCTGATCTTGCTAACTGAAACCAAATTAGCCACGGTGGCATAGTTTGTTAATATGTAGAGCCATTAGTAATTCCAGTTTTTAAGCAAATCTATCTGTGAAGAAGGGTGATTTGAGATTAAATTAGAAACATCATTAGAACATATTATTATCATCATCATCATCTCCTTTATGCAAGGTATTTATACTTATATTCCTGAGACAAACTATTCCCTAGGGAATACAGTGTTGCAGCTATTCTGTTGTTACTATTCATGGTGCTTATATAATTAGTTTTAGTGTTGAATCTACTATATTTTTACATTAGTACTCTCCGAAGTATGTGTGCAGTGCCCAATATGGCTCTTTATTCCAATTTTTAAGCAAATCTATCTGTGAAGAAGGCTGGTTTGAGATTAAATTAGAAGCACAGCACTAGAAAAATTATTATTATTATTATTATTCAGTCCGAAATCATATATCATCGCCTATAATGTTTCAGAATACTTAAAGACGAAGATGTAAACCCAGTAAAATCGTAATTTTTTAAAACGTACTTTTCTTTTACTATGACAGAGGCAACGTAAGTTATCCGAGTATGAAACTGAGGTCTTAGACAAATGTTTGTAGCCTGCCTGATAGCGATATAGAAGTGAACGATCCATTCGAAACACAACGCAATGACGAACTTCCTGTTTGAGCAGGGAACTTATCAAGGGTAAGCCTGATGTTACTGTAGTGAAATATAGTAGGTTTCGATAGGCTGGGAATGTGGCTAGAGTGGGTAGATTGGTAGTGCTGCAGAATACTGGACCGAGAAGAAGGTGCGAAGTGTTTGTCAATAGGTTAAAATCTTATCCTGTGGCAGCCTTCTCACTGACCTTGCTGAACCTCCAGTTATTCTAGAACATAATAGTAGTATCGAAATTTTTCAGAAGAACAGCGGGCGACACTTTTTGACCACAAGAGGAGTGAAGAAATTTTTAGAAGACTTGAATTAGAACCACTAGACTAGATCACTTTAATTATCAACCAACAAATGCACTTATATGATTTCACATAAAAACATTTAAAATTGCTCCGACATGTTTCGATCCTCAGATCATCCTCAGGGAGCAACTTTTTTTCCTTGCTTAAGTTATATTAAAACATTCACAATTTAATTCGTTTCTTTAAACAGGGTGCTGTGGCAGCATGTCATGTTGTGCAAGAGTACGGTGTTGAGAGTGCAGTTGGCTAGGGTGTGCGTCGCACACCCTAGCCAACTGCACTCTCAACACCGTACTCTTGCACAACATGACATGCTGCCACAGCACCCTGTTTAAAGAAACGAATTAAATTGTGAATGTTTTAATATAACTTTAGCAAGGAAAAAAAGTTGCTCCCTGAGGATGATCTGAGGATCGAAACATGTCGGAGCAATTTTAAATGTTTTTGTGTGAAATCATATAAGTGCATTTGTTGGTTGATAAAGTGATTTTACGAAATACACGGTGCAACAATAAGGTTTACACTAGACTTTAAATTAAGGAGATGATCAAATTTGCTACAACATGTAATGAGAATTGTACAACAATAAGATATCAAAACAATGCTGAAATATAGACCAAATGGACGAAGATGACTGGGAAGACCTTTATACAGAGACACTATAGAAGAGGCCAAAACAGGTCTATTAAAGCCTAACTCGTAGCGGAATATGATAACAGTGATACGGGTTTTTGTTTTGGTTATTGAAGACTGAAGATATCTGACCCCGAAATGATCTAATGAGAGGAGGTATAGAGTTTGAACTTGAGTCGTGGCGTGTGCACAGAGTACGATTTGACGAGTGAAAACCATGCATAATTTATACGAAGACGGGAAAATTATTGATAACGTGTGTTGTGGATTAGATTTGATTCTAATTAGAATCAATACGGAGCAGATTTATACTACATTTATTACTTCCTAATTTTCAGTGCATAGAAATTGAGCCCTAAATGAATGTCCAGTAGAATGGAAGAATTAATAGAGAGTTGTTTGCCGTCACGAATACCGTGAGTGTCTGTAACTGTGAAATGGACCAAACACAGCCGTCACGAATACTGTGAGTGTATGTAACTGTGAAATGGACCAAACACAGCCGTCACGAATACTGTGAGTGTATGTAACTGTGAAATGGACCAAACACAGCTGTCACGATTACTATGAGTGTATGTAACTGTGAAATGGACCAAACACAGCCGTCACGAATACTGTGAGAGTATGTAACTGTGAAATGGACCAAACACAGCCGTCACGAATACTATGAGTGTATGTAACTGTGAAATGGACCAAACACAGCCGTCACGAATACTGCGAGAGTATGTAACTGTGAAATGGACCAAACACAGCTGTCACGAATACTATGAGTGTATGTAACTGTGAAATGGACCAAACACAGCTGTCACGAA
>Ga0123355_10018395_pt1 | contig 11079 bp, 8 predicted proteins | sample TergutEmb28metaG_3_FD_89872 | JGI IMG/M metagenome (GOLD analysis project Ga0123355, IMG submission 89872) | Embiratermes neotenicus P1 segment gut microbial communities from Petit-Saut dam, French Guiana - Emb289 P1 | ecosystem: Host-associated > Arthropoda: Insects > Digestive system > Gut ...
CATTAGTATTCAGCCTTGAAGGCCGGGCTTGGCAGGAACCAGAGCCCAGTCATGTGATCGGTATGGCTCTGGCACACTGCATCCTGGGCAAGTTCTTGGGGGTAGTTTGCCATTGCTTTCCCCTGCCTTTAGACGTTCCCACTTTAGCCGCCAGGTGCCTCCATCTGCAACGACGCGAGAGATCCTAGCAGCGAAAGGTGGAACTGTGGGCGAGAAAGATGTCCGGTAGTAATTTTGCCTAAATTCCGACCTCCACGTAAATTCGTGTGAATAAAAGCGACACATGGACCAGTTAACATAACAAAATCAGCACTCTTGAGACCCTGCCTACAGTGGCAGCCCGGTGACCATCATCTTCTCCAAAGCAGTTTTTCAGGACAGAAAAATTAAGAACTATCAATTATGGAACCATTTTTTATCTAGTGAGTTGAGACTGATTTTGAAGTTCAAGATAGTGGCAAGCCCAAGTCCTTGTATAGTTAAATTTCATAAGATTCCAACAGACAGTTGGGAGAAAAGGAATGAAAACAAGAAGAAATAAACAGAGAAACATTGCCCTGAGAAGCAAAAGTACAGAGTGAAGCTTGTTCTGCTTTAGTGTTTCCATGTCACAATATCTGCCTTAGCAAACAGCGAGGTTTGATAAATGGGTTCCCACTAATTCTCTCGTACTCATCATTTGTTATTATCTTTTAAAATCTGATTTCAATATACTGTAAAACATCCATGATTCAGAAACTCAACATTAAAAATTTTGCAATACCGATAAATCCTGTAAGAAATAAATAATGATACCTTCCCATATCTGACATGTTTCAAAAGTAGCTGAACTGTCATCTCTGGTTCAAACACTATTAGAAGTGCTTAGCAAAATCTTTACATTTTAAATTATTTGAACAGTCTACCTAAGTTCCCAGTCAGCTGTCATTTGACATTGCCTTGCTGTGTTATCTCTTCACAATCTGTCTGCATTAACCTCCCAATAATAACAAATGCTGTAAATACTAGTATGACTGTCCAGCAACCACTCTGTGTGTGGAAAGTGACTAAATGACTCATTGGTGTCTCACAGCCTATACCCATCACGAAACCCAGACTGGGTTTCTGAGCTTCAGGTTCATCTTTAGTGGCCCACAATGCAAGTGATGTTCAACACACGGCTGACGTCTGTGATGATGGCAACTATCAAACCTGAGTAATATCTCATTTCTGTTACGGGAAAACACCACTGGATGCCACAATAAATGCAAGGCTGGCTTGTGACTGGCCAGTTCATGTGAGGTTATGTACAAGTATGTGAGCTGACAGATCATCACAATTTCTTCACTGCAAAATTCCAGTGCTGGGATGGAGAACTGGAATCACACCGCTCAGCTGTCAGCCCTCGAGTCTTGTAGTCTTTGGAGTCAATACACAAACTTAGTCGACTGTGCTTCACCAAGCCAGCCTTCTCAACTTGGTGCCATTTCTGCAAGCAGATACAGTCAAAACAAAAATTACCAAACACTCAACTGTCTCACTAGTAACAGAAACACCACTAATACTTGCAACTAAACATAACTCCAGTTCAAATCCTCAACACCTGTAATCCTAAGCTTAAATACCCACCACAATGTGAAGATTAACATGGGAAAAGTTTATAGATCGAAGCAGTTTCTATTTCTCTAAGATCTAATTTAATGTTATTCTCACATAACCTGCTGTCTTAAGAATGACCACTTCCCAAAAACTTTCTCCACCAAAACTCTTCTTGCTCACCTAACCTACATGTCCAGTTCATTGAAACCTCAGTGCTATTACTTTGCTAATAATATGTGACAAGCGGTGCAACTACAACTAACACAATTTATGTACTACACTTCCATGGCTTGAGAAATAACAACAGGCAGGAAACTGATATTGAAATCAGACACAAGAAAAAGTATACAAGTGTAATGCAACACTAATGTAGCTTAACCTTTTGGCGCCTAACGACGACTATAGTGGTCGTACCGCACCGCTAACCTCTAAACGTTGCATTTTATATATTTATTCAACAAATACAGGTACTGAGTATTTTAAACATGGTGTATACTCCTCGTTTTTTCCTCTTCAAAATGCAGTTTGTTTCATAATTCTAACATATTTGGTTCCTGTTTTATTCACATTTTATATACAGGGTGTGTTAAAATTTGAAAAAAATAATTCCGGCACCAAAAGGTTAATATGAAGTGATGTGAGGGTGCAAAACAAATGTGACAATGATATGGTACTGTGATAACTGCTCGTGGTTTAAAATAAATAAAAATGACATGTATCATAGTAACAAAAGAATTTATACTTACAACTAAACATTTCCGAATTTTAAGAACTCACTTAGGCGGTGAGGTAACATCTTATAAAACTTGGTGTTTGAGTTTATGACGTTCAGGTGAACGTGCATCATGATAAATTATTATAATAAAAACCAACTAGATGCACTAATTTCTCAAATTTATTTTTGGAATAAAACTCTACGTGTTTCGGACAGTTCCTCTGTCCATCATCAGGAATTTTTCACTGTACACACAGTAATGGTATATGTCATACAGGTTTGCTGACAGCTTGCGAGCAGGATCAGGATGGACCTGAGTTCTGAAACGTGTACAGTTTTATTCCAAAAATAAATTTGAGAAATTAGTGCATCTAGTTGGTTTTTATTATAAGAATTGGTGTTTGAGATCCAGCATGTTCAATCAGTTTAGTATGCCAGATATTTTAAAACTAAACCACCTGTATCAACTGAAGAGCATATGTAGAAAAAATACAGTTTTTTTTTTTTTATTTTCATGTAAATGTCATGCAGAAAGATACTGATTAATGAAGCAGTAAATACCTGGTTTTCAGAACTATCACAGAATCTCATCAACAGTGGTGCTCCAATCTGTTGCTCTGATAATGAGAGGCACACATCATGGTGTTTGATGCGGTTGTCATTTGTAAACCACCATTCCTGAAACATATGAATGAGACTATAATTTGCACACATCTTACTGAAATTCTTTTCATCCAGCAATATTACATTTGATTCAAAGTCAAAAGTATCCTGTTAAGTATATGCCAAGTTCTCTTTATCTGGAAGTATTTTTGTGGAGTTCTTCATCCCCAACAAGCAAATTCCAAAACAGTACCTTAAACCAAGCCCTGAACGCCTTTCTCACTATTCATGCATCCCAATGATCCTACCATAACTAACTTAGTCTCAGTAAATTATATAGTGTTGTAAAATACCCATCTAAGTACACTACACAACACCTTTTCATGACAATAACTTGAGACTGTAACATGTCCATGCTAGAAGTAAAATACTCACCTGGTTTCCACCACTGTTGTGGCATAGAAAAATGCCCAGTGTATTGTCGACCAGATGTCCCAATGTATCAAGACACATGTTTCCCTGCTGCATCATGCTTGTTGTCACATCTGAGGCAGGCATCTTGAGTTGCTTCAGTTGTGGATATACATTGTCTAGGTACCACCTGAATGATTTGCAGTGCAGACGTTCCTTCAGTGCAAGTCGGTCATCAATACTGCAAGCACACATCACTTGAAAGCATGAAGAAAAGTGACATACTGCAACCTCTGCTCTATAACCATTTTCTAACCACACAACCAAAACTTAAAACAGAAAGTCAATGCAAATCTACACTCAATGGTTAAGTAAGTAAATAAATTAAACATTTTAAAACACATTTCTTTCAGCTCACTGGTTTGGACATAGACATGGCTCACAACTAAAATGGTATCTCACAAAACAGCAATGTGTGGCTTCAGACATCTGTGTCTCTCACATGAACACTTTATAGATGGGTAATGTAAGAACATAAAAATTTGGATGTCTCAACAGAATAGGACCAATGTATTATTTCAATGTCAACATAAACAATTAAACTTACAAATTTAGAAGCCTGTAAACTACAATAAGATGGAGCAGAAATCACTCACTGTTGACACACTGTATTTTCACCATTTAATTCCTTAGTCTTCAGATACATAGACACCCAAAGTGAATACAAAGAAAACTAGCCTTAAAGTCAAAATATCAATATTCAGTGGTATATAAGAATAAAAAAAAAATCATTAATAAAAAATAGTACTTTGTAGAGTGGAATCACGATGGCATAGCCAGTAGAGTGATTAGGCCAAGGGTTAAACATCTGATGGACTGTTTAATTCCTGGGAGAGGCAAGTGATTTCTCTCTTCTCCCAAGTATCAAGAGCAGCTCTGTGGTATACCTTCCCTGCCATTCAATGGGTACAGGAGTCTGTTTCCCCAGGGATAAAACAGTGGGTGCATGGAAATGACCACTCACCCCATCTACTGCCAAGGGTAAGAATGAGTAGAACTCTAAGTCCACTCCCCCCCTCCCCCTCTCCTTCATGACATGGACACAGATAACTTTACCCTGCAACAATAGCTCACCCAAACATTCTCACCTCTCTCAGAACATTCATTATAATATGAAACATATGACAGAATATATTGTTTTAAATTTTCAAATGTTAAACGTAGAAGTAAATAAACTTTGCAAACATTACACATTGCTCTTGGTTACAGGTGCGTAAACAATCATTCACTGTTACAACAATTTATTTCTGTGCTATTTTCCAATATGGCAAGGAGGTAGAAGTACCTAGAGATCTGAGGTCTGTAGTACAATTTTGTATTAATAATGCTGAATGTTTGGATTATAGAATGAGGTAACAGATGATAGGAAAAATAAGTGCTTACAAATTCTGTCATTCTTATTATTAGCATACCTGATCTAGCCAAACCAAGCTTATTTCATACATGCTACTGAAAAAAAATGTGAACATCTATTGTGTTGTATAATTTATGCCTTTAGAAACCAGATTTGACAAACCACAAATTTTGTATTAAAGGTAATGCATTTATATTATAAATAGCTTTAATAAACAAAAGCAAGCATTTAAAGGAGTTGCTGTAACTGTAGAGAATAAAAAATTACACAAAAATACAATTTCACTAAATGAAGCAAGCCAAATGACCCTGCTACGTGTACATGTGGAATTCTATTCTAATTTCAGCCACTGCAGCAACATTTCATTCACTCATGAACCTTTGAAAGAGAGTGGTTTTGTGTATTATCATCATTACTAATATCATCCTTACTGTCACGACTGGCCTCACTAAAGTGTTAACATTCACCTTTACCTTTAAAAGTGATGGGCTGATTTTGCCTACTATCGAAATGACTGATCACTGCTGACAATTGCCACTCTTGGAATTTAATTTGAACATACACAAAAGTAAACAGGACAAGCAGTAGCAAGGCCATTCACTTGCTGCAGAAACTACCAGTTCTGACCACTCACTTGCCAAATGGGATGTGTTTTGCTAGGGGCACAGCTGCATAGTAAAATTCCTTGTACTCATCCATCCAAACCTCAGCAGCCCGGCGTGTATTGCGGGCAAAGACATTGCCACTTCCTCCAGGGAATGTGTATGGATGTCGTTTTCTGAACACGTGCCCCACACGACTACAGGGGATGATCTCCAGACTGCCGCCACATTGCCACACCCGGAACGAGATCTCTAAAGTAAGCAGTTCAAAATATTGCCATTTCATTCAGTGCACTCAACTTAAATGCCGTTCACATGCCTTCTTTCACCCAGGTTTCTGTGGGTAGCATAATTTATTTCATGTTCATATAATTTGTCCCTATTAATAAGCTGTGGGGCTATATTCAAGTGGCAACATTTTCAAGGACTCAAATTATAGAACTTCAGCCTTAAATGCACATAAGTTGCATGATAAGAATTAAAAAAAGATAAAATAATAATTATACATTCCTCACTTGAAAGAATAAGCAGTAACTTCTTTCACATGCATATACATGAACAGCAATACAGACAGTTTAAAAAAATATTCATACACCATTCCATAATAAAGAGGAAATGCAAAATCTGCACATTCAAGTCTGTAAAATAATTATTAGAAGTGGTGAATACACTAGCTTTAAGTTTTCCAGAAATCTAATATATGAAATCAAATATCAAAGCTAGCAGTTCATTGGAACTACTGTTGCAATATTCTGTTAGTTCCATAAATTTTGAATGAGTATTGTTGTGTGAATGATGATGATGATCATCATCATCATGGTGATGGTGGTGACTGTGATGGCAGTGATGCCCTTTGGCCACTATATTAGCACACTAATAATGAGGAACTGAAGTAAACCATGACAAAAACAAGAAAAACAACAAAATCGATTATAACAAAAACACAAGTAACAAAAGAAAATGCCAATGACAATGACAACCACAACCACAACATCCACCACATGATGACGATGATGATGATGATGATGATGATGATGATGATGATGATGATAATAATAATGTTATAAAAGTGTCATAGTTACTCATGCTTATCTTCTAATTTTTATTTATTATTTCATTTCAAGCCCAGGGAAAAGAAGGAATAAAATCAGTCAATCAGCCAATCCATATGTTTGTCCATAACATATTTATTCTTGAAAACATTTTGTCTGTCACTGGGAATTGAAAGATATGTAAGAAACAGCATGTCACATCCTTCCCAATTCACCATTCACAATCCACCTACCATTCAACAAAATGTAACCTATGCAGCTGGAAAAGCACAATTACAAATTAAGAACCATATATCAGTACTTCATGTAATGAAACTCACCAAGATTTTCACCTCCCCACACATCCATCATCATGTCATATTTCCCGAGCTTCTCAAAGTACAATTTGTCGATCACAAACAGACCCCCTGCTATCATTGGTGTCCTGATAACAAAAGATAACCAGATCAGGAAACTGTAGGGTGACAGATTGGTTAATGGGTTTTTAATCATCTGAACTCCACTGGTTATTTGCAACTGTTAACAGACTAAAAAAATCAGAAGTTAAAATTTCATCCTTAAATAGGAAACATCTCTGATCCAGTACATGCCTGGACACCATATATGGGCATTATTTTTTTTTGCAGAAATTGATTGTAAAAACACGAATTACCTTCAGATCATGTCACATGGCATGGTTTACATGGAATCTTATCAAGGAGTGAGTATTTAATTGAAAATAAATGGCTGTTGTCACTAGAGTCAAAATGTTGACTTGAGCAGTGTAACTTTCCAATGGAACTGTACCTGATGGCTGCTGTTGGATCTTTCTTACGTTGTGCTCTCTCCTCTCCACTCAGATACTCCCATTTAAACACGAGGTTCCAATCAAAACCACCTCTCAAGTCTGCTGATGCTCCAATGTACTCAAATGTATCCATGCTTATCACATCAATGACTGGAGAGACAACGCGTGTCTTATCCTGGACAGGCACACAGAATGTAAGACAATGGAGGCACTGATGTTTGTGCAACACAGTCTTGCCATTTTAAATTTGTTCATAAAATTTTCTCCACGTAAATGTTTCCAACTGATATTTTCTGTTTGATTCAGAAGACTACCAACTTTGTTACTTGACTCACAGAGCCAGGAAATGTAACAGTATTTGGTAAGCAAAATTAATATGGGAATATTAATTTATGTTAACTACTTAGAAACTGCAATTTGTAGAGTACTAAAAGAGATGAAGAATTATATAGTTTGACTGTAAATGATTTTATCTGATTGATACTGGAGAGGAAAATTCCATAGACATATTAGAATAATGAACTCTGACACAATTGCTCCAAAATTTACAAAATATCAACCCAAAGATACATGCTACTGAAGACTAAAAAAGGGTAAGATCTGGTACTGAAATACAGTAATGAGCCAGCTAAGTCCTGTAACAAAGACATCAGTCAATACTCATTGTTCCTGTACCTCTGCTACACGTTCCAGCAGTGGCTCCAGCCAACCAACGTTACACTCACAGTGGCTGTCCAGGAAAGTAAGTACAGGGGCTGTTGCTGCATCTGCCCCTCTCACCCTGGACCGCATAAGGCCTGCACCCAACATAAATCAAGAAGAAACAGTGACAGTTCATAAGTGAATACCTCTTTGACATGTTGCGTGGGTCATAATATCCGACCGAAACGTATTGGTGAGGACAATGCAAATAAAATACATCATCAACATTGAAGTGTATATTATTGGTTATTTATATATTATGAATCTGATTAATGCAAGGAAGTTGGAACATACTGAAATAAAAAAAAACTGCAAGGGGTTTAGTTCCTGATTAATGAAGTTCCATTAAGTTCTATATATTACTTAGCATTCGTGTGTGTGTTTGTGTGTGCACATATGTAAGTGCATGTGTGTATGTGTGCTCACAGATTATTCAAGTGAGACCAAAATGGAGATGCATGGGCACTCCTGGAAGGTCCATTAGACCGAGGGAGAATAATCCTATTATTATAGAATTCTTTAGTGGATTTTTATCCTATACAGGTCACCTTCTTAATTAAGGTCACCATAACTGAACATTTATGTTTATTATCATTTACATATACAATGTTAGGGTAAAGAAATACTCAGTTCCATCTAAACCAGTAAAAACAACTGAACTGGTAACAGCTTAGCTGGTCATGAAGTTTGGTGTCATTTATGAAGTTTCAAGTTCTATTACTGTGTTCACAAGAGTATGCTATTCTGAGCCACTTCAATCTAGTTCATACATTCACATCCCATTTCCATTACGGCCAGTTAAATATTACATTTGCATCTACACCTACACCTCTAAAGTAGTCTCTTCTTTCAGGTTTTATGACTAAAATTATGCATGCATTTCTCAGCCCCTCCATGTGTGCTACATGTTCTTCCAAATTCATCATCCTTGCTTTGAACATTCTATTGACATTTGATGATAAATAATACAAATACTGAAGCTTTTCATTGCTAAATTTTTCAAACTCTCATGGTATTTCCTTCATATTATATCAAAACACTCTCTTTCCAGTATTCTGCTCTGAACTCCATCAATTTATCTTCTTCCCTTAAGGTGACAGAACATGTTGCACACTCATAGAACATAACAGGTTTAATTGCAGTTTTGTACATGTTAATTTTAAGTTCTTGATAGGAAATGTTGGCCAAGCATTACAGTAATTAAATTCACTTTTGACTCCTGTATGAATGTACTTCCCCCCCCCCCCAGTTATTCCCCATTACTGAACTCTGACACAGTTTTGAACAGTTTATTGTCCATGTTTATCCTAACTGTGTCTTACATTCTGGTGACAACATATACTTGGTTGTGTCTGCATTTACATTTAGACAGACTTCCTTAGCAGCATTTAATAGTCTCTGCAACATTATCATTGTTACTGTTACTGATATGCTGTAGGGTGCTTTTGGGTAGACACCGCATTTTCAGGAGACTGATTGATGTTACACAACTGTGCTTTGTCACTGCTCTCTGCTCTGTTTGTAACACTATGACTTGCAACATATCACAGACATACTGTTAGCACATAGGGGAAAGTTTCAAAATGTTATGTTAAATAACAACACAAAGTAGTCTGTCCCAAGCTTTTCCATTCTGTTCCAACTCTAATTGTATTCTTTGGCAGGTGCAAGTTTTGTTGCACTTAGACAAATTAAGCATTATTTATCATACTTAGGTTCATATGCAGTCAGTAGTAACATCATCCACATTATTGGAAGAATTTCATTTAATGTCAGTACAGTATACCTACAGCAAAGTTCATCTCATCATTGAAACTTTGATTTTGCTTAGTTAATTTTAAGGTTGACTTTACTTAATGGCCCAACTGAGTTACAACATATCTTTTTATTGTTCTGTGAGAGACTCTGATTCATCTTGGAATAAAATACTTCTGTTTCGTGCTTATTCACGTCTTTTACAATTAAACATTAAACACACAGCCACTCACCTTCTCTCTTGCTGTTCCGTATGACCCTCACCTTCTGTATCTTAGCCAACTCCTGACCATCCGATGCTACAAAACGCAAAACGAAATGTTATTGATAACAGCATATGACTCTTGCATTAAGAAATACTTTCAAATTCAGTTTCTCCCAAACTAGAGATTAGTTCATGCAAGAATGCATTAATTAATTCAGTAAAACGAGAATTTTAGTGCATTTTAACAAGCGCTACAAAGCAAACCAGGAGAACTTCAAACCATTTTGATCTCAGAGTACAGAATTCTAAGTGACAACAATGCTTGGGGTTCATGCACACTTACGATGCTCACTGAAGTCATCCACAAGAATGATCTCCTTGATTAGGTGTTCAGGGCTGCGGTTCAGCACGCTGAAAGGAATAAGAAAAGTTTGCACGCTGTATCCGACTGTGTTCGTTTCTTTATTCAGCTTCCAACTGAGGAGAACTAAGACAATCTCGGTCAGGAGAGTCGATTCCGCGACCGAGATTCGAACTGGGTATCTCCCAGATGCAAGTCAGCCTCGTAACGAATCTGCCTAGCAAAGAAGAACCAAACAACGGCGTCTAAATACTAGGCCTCTTATGTGTACATAGCGTCATTATATTAACACATAAATTTACAAGCACCATAATCCAAAAACAGGCAATTTATGGCAAAATATTTTATTGATAAGCACGAGTAGTTGATAGGTAACGGCTGAAAGACATCACACATTACGTACTACTCTGAGTTTTCGAACGCCTATTATATTAATAGCGTCTTTTAGGACCAGCTAAAACTGTCTACTCATACAAAAGGGAATAGCTAGGTTGTCTGAAGCCCGTGGCGAGTTATCACAACGGCTACCCCCAAGAGACATTATGAACTTTAAAAAATTCACAATTATTTACTGAATTTTCTTACATTCTGTTCAGTAATTAAAAATTTATTGAGCGCACAAAGATCAAAACTTAATTTACAATACATTTTGTCGCCCAGTTTACTGCCCCTTCGGCTCTGCTGCTAGGGGCAGACGCACCACTCGCCCCTCACCCCAGCTACGCCCCTGCTAATGTATCACATATATGACCACAATCAACCTACGTAGATAAAGAGGGTAAGGAAAGTGATAATTGAGTTGAATTAAAGGGAGTAAAGTATGCTGGAAATCATCGAAAAGTGTAGAAAAGCGAAGTTTAGTGAAGTGAAAACTTATCTAATGTGGAAGTGTAG
>Ga0123355_10018396_pt1 | contig 11079 bp, 11 predicted proteins | sample TergutEmb28metaG_3_FD_89872 | JGI IMG/M metagenome (GOLD analysis project Ga0123355, IMG submission 89872) | Embiratermes neotenicus P1 segment gut microbial communities from Petit-Saut dam, French Guiana - Emb289 P1 | ecosystem: Host-associated > Arthropoda: Insects > Digestive system > Gut ...
AGAGAGTGAAGTTGGCTAGGTGTGCGTCGTATGCTACGTAGCATACGACGCACACCTAACCAACTACACTATCCACAACAGATTCCTACACAACACGATACCTTGTTTACAAAAACGAACTAAATCGTGAATATGTAATAACTTTAGCAAGGAGCGACGAAACTCCCTGATGATGATCTGAAAAGATCGAAACATGTCAGAGTGGTTTTAAGTGTTTTAAAGTGTTTTAAGTGAAAGTTATATAGGTGCATTTGTTGGTTAATAGTTGAAGGGATTTTAGGAAATGCATGATGCAACGATGAGATTTATACGATCAGTTGTTGATGACGTGTACCTTGTTCGCGAGTTGTTAGCAGATCCGTAGTGTTTTGATAACATCATGGAGGATGAGATGGGCGGGAAATGTGGCATGTATGGAAGAGAAAAGAAAAACGTATAGGATTTTGGTGGAGAAACCAGTTGGAAAGAGAGAACTTGGAAGACTTCGATGCATATGGTAAGATAGTGTTCAAATGAATCTTCAAGAAATTGGGTAGGGGAGGGGGTGGACTAAATTGATCTGGCTCAGGATAGGGACAGGCGGGGAGGGCCCTTCTGAACACCGTAATGATCCATCGGGACCCATAAAATGCGGCGAGTTTATTCAGTAGTCGATGAAGTGGTAACTTTTGAAGGCCTCTGTTTTGTGGAGTGAGTGACAGATACTTAGCTTGGTTGGTTGGTTGGTTGGTTGGTTGGTTGGTTGTTGTAGCTTTCTGAGTGAGAATCTTGGTTTGCGAGGAATACGTTCACTGCAGCCTTGCTTTAAAAAGTTCGCAAAAATGAATGCGTCTTGTGAACTTTAACGTGAGTGTAAAATATGGAAATATTTAAAAGACTGCGTTCCTGTGAACACGAGTTTTATAAGATTTACAGATTGCATTGCGGTTTGAGTCCCTTTTTATTTCGTTCGTCAAGTAGCATGTCTTACAGCTCTCTTCAGACAACACAGGTCTGTATGATAGCTGAGTAGACGCATGTCGGTGTACTGGCGGGCTGTCTCATGGTGCCCCATATTCATCTTAAAATATTTGAGCCGAGTGGGGTTTATGTCGAATTGATCAGGGCAGTATTCGTGTTTGAAGAATCATGCGTCTATTTTTGTTTCCTGTGTCAGAATATGTGTCTTTCCTGGAGTGGCAGAATAAGCTATCGCATGCTACTGTATTTATTCAGTGTTAAGAATCGTACATCTGACATCGGGCTATTTGTGGTCACCGCATGCAGAGAAAGAGAAATGACGAGGTTAATGTAATAAAGGCCGTTTTTTATTAGGGCTATTATTCTATCTGAACACCATGTGCCTTACAATTACCAATCAGCTACTATGTAATCGAAATTAATAAATTATATGAAGCTGTCGCAGGTTACAATCCCTAAGACCTTCTTTCCTCGACACAAGATTTATGGTCACCGGTGCACCAAGCACTGATGTCGGTGTGAGAGTAATTATCTTCTGTCATTTTCCAAAATCATGTGTACCGTATTGCAAGACTGTAATGCACTGAACACATTAAGGCAAGAGCATGGGGTGGTGATGTAATTTATTGAAAATCTCACCGTCTTTGTGCACATGTTACTGACCCTCATACAGGATATTCCTTTAGTGCACACGTTCCTGACCCTCATACAAGGTGTTCCTCTAATACACACGTTACTGACCCTCATACAGGGTGTTTTTCTAGTGTATATGTTACTGACCCTCATACAGGGTGTTCCTCTATTGCACATATTACAGACCGTCATACATGTGTTTCTCTTGTCGACGGGTCGACCACGGACTGCATCCACCGGGACGTCCCGTGACACCTGTGGTGCCCAGGAGAGCGTTAAAAGAAACTTACTGCAGTTTACAGCATAATGACCGACGTGCATCGATCGTACAAGCATGTTGTGATCTGAAAAGTTGAAGACATGAAATAGGCAATTTGAAAGAAGCAGGTGCAGGAGGGGGGATATTAAATTTGGGCTTCGTGAAATGGAGAGACAAGATATGGACTGGATTGACAGGAGGTAGTGGCGGGCTGTAGTGTGTACGGTGACGAACGTTTGGGCCTCACAGAAGCGCGAAATTGCCGGGTCATCTGGGTCAAACATGGCATTTTGGGGAAGATCCCGTCGTGCGGTCATTTCAAGAAAACTTCTTGATATTGTTACAGAACTGAACGGGGCAGATGAAAAAAAGGTGTTTTGTATTTTGTGGATATGAGCGATTGAACTAACACTGGTTGGTGGCCCAGTGTCGGTAACGTAGTCATCTGCTCTTAAATCGTAGGTTGCTAATGCCTTCATTGGTGTCTGTGTGTCCGATAGTAGCACCACCCAAACTTTTTTTTATTGCAAATTACAATCTACTCAACATAGACAGAGTAATTAGTAAAGCTGAGGTAAGAAGAGGTCGTGAGGCAGGCACCATCCATCGATGGTTCACTGGAGCTTTGCTATTGGGCTAAGTCTTCCGGCAATAACTGTTTGAGTCGTCTGTCGACTGAGGGGTTGAAGGGGGTTCTAATCAGTTGATTACTGTGCACAGTGTTGCGATTTTTGTATTTGTTGGTGTTGATTCTAACCACTTCCGTTACGTATGGGATGTCGAAGTCATTGTGCAAGGTTTGGCTGGAGACGTACCAGGGGGCACTACTGGTCGTTCTGAGCATTTTTGACTGGAATGTTTGGAGAATCTTGGTGTTGGATGGCTTGCTGCATCCCTATAGCTCTATCCCGTATGTCAAGATGGGTCGCAGTATTGTCTTATATGCTGTTAGTTTGCTGTCTAGGGATAGCTGTGAACGTGTGTTTATTAGCTAGCTTATGTTTTTGAGTTTAGGTTCCAGTTGGCATCGTTTGGCTTTTATGTGCGTCATCCACGTTAGGTCCACCCAAACTGCGGGACCAGTTGCGTTGATAAAACTCACTGTGTTAAAACTGTATTAAATTTCGTTGAATCAACTTGAATTTGTTTTGGTACGGTCAGTTTCGAGGGGCAGGCTTCCACTGCTTTCTGCCCGAAATTAATATCCACATTTTGAGTCCAACAGCTTTTTATTGAAGCTTGTTTGCGTCTGTTATTGTAGCCCGCAGTACTGCCAGTGTGACCGTGTGTAGATCTAAGATTTTTTTCACTTTGATGTTTGTGATGAGGCTTCCCGTTCTGATGTGCCGGTAAACAAATGTCGGTCTACAAATGGACCGCCCATCACAAATCTATTTTCAGACAGTATTTTGTTTATTGTTGAAAACGTGCTGCGTGTTTCGGCCTGGGTTTAGATCCATTAGGCACAGACATACGAATATAAAGAGAAAACGAGCTTTTATATACAGCATGTCACTAATAACAAGGTGACATGTGGATTTTATATAGGTTTCTTTTCGTAGGCGCTTTGATGTGCTGTATGTGTTTTTTCTTTTTCAGCACCTCGTACCAACAAGTGCACACATTTGTCACACGGTTCACGGTAATATGTTTATTTTTAAAAGATTAAACTCGTACGTGTTTCTGATTTTACTGGTCCATCGTCAAGGAGTAGGCCTACTTGAATTTTTGTTGTATAAAACCGTTACAAAACATGCAGGAGTTTAATCATTTTACAGCTGTGTGCATTTGCTTGTTAAAGTTTCAAGAATCGGATTATAGAGCGCGGAATTGAAAATAAAAAAATGGTTTATTTTGTAAGAATTATATCTTTAATATACAAACTAAGTACACACACAGTTGAATATATATATATATATATATATATATATATATGATTTATCAAATCTCTCCATGTCTCGGCGCATACTGCACCGTCGTCGGGGAGGACTGTTGTCACTTGCTCAAAACTGTCTGTTTTTGTAATGATGTTACATCGGCTACAGAGCATAAGATATGGATGGTGCAGTATGCGCCCAAACATGTGGGAGAGATTTGATAAATAATATATATATACATATATATTCAATTTGTGTGCATTATATATTATATGTGTATATTGAATATATATGTGTGTGTGTGTTCAACTCTGTGTGTGCATTTAGTTGCTGTATTAAAGATAATAGTTGCTGTACAAAAAATGCATGGAATGGGAAGCTTCACGGTTGTTTGTTTTGTGTTAGGTTTTGATACGTGTGCCTGATGATTGGCCGAAACACGTAGCACGTTTTGGACAATAAGCCTATTGTCTGAAATTACAGTTGTGATTGGCCATTTGTTTGTTTGTTTGTGGCTTCAGTTCGTGTGTAAGGCGCAGGCCGGTACAGGCTACATATAATACTAGCACACATATAAACGTACGGTCGACAAAAGTTGAAGGTAGGCATAAATACACAGTCTTGTTCAGACGGCCCCTAGATGAGTCTGAAGGAATGTGAGGAATGTTTGTTCTGACCGGCTAGTGACGCCGATTCACAAAGCTCAGTAAGCAGTTTTCAGTTGATTTTAAATATGATTGGTATGCCGTCCTATGGTGAGTTGTGATTAGGTATACTTGACCATTCCTAAGACATTTCTGAAGCATAAAGTGTGGTTAGAAATGAAGAGAGGTAAGTACTGGGGATTTCATTGGGAATATCTTTAAGGTACCGGCTAGGGACATAGTAGTCAGTAAAGGAAGGTCTGGTAATAACGGCAGGTTTTAGAACTAAGTTGTGTACCAGACTCATAACAAGGCAACACGTTACGTCTATGGGCTACTACTGTCATATTATTACCAAACCTGTTGTGCAACAAATTTTATCTAACATTTTTATGCCATAATAGTTCTAGTATGTAACTTTCGAAGGAATATTTTCGTACTTAATTGTCTGAAAAACCAGTATAACTTCAGAATCTCTGAATGTTTGCAGCATTATATTGGTATATTTATTGGTGCCATTAAATAAGCGGTTCGTATAATGGAGATGCATCCCCCCCTCTCTCTCTCTCTCTCTCTCTGTGATGCTGGGAGTAAATTTTAAATTAGAAATTTCGGCTCTCAAAGGCTTAGTTCGCGCAAAACATTTTGCCTGTAGACCTTTCTCTGTGAAGTAACGGGGGAATGGAGGAGATTGCATAACGAGGAGCTAAATGATTTGTACTCCTCGCCCAATATTGTGCGGGTGATGAAATCGAGAAGAATGAGATGGGCTAGGCATGTGGCGCGTATGGGATGAGGAGAGGGGTGTGTGTAGGGTCTTGGTGGGGAAACCGGAGGGAAGGAGACCACTGGGGAGACCTAGGAGTAGATGGGTGGATAATATTAGGATTGATCTCCATGAGGTGGGATGTGGGTATATGGACTGGATTGGGCTGGCCCAGGATAGAGACAGGTGGCGGACGCTTGTGAGTGCGGTAATAAACGTTCGGGTTCCGTGAAATGCGGGGAATTTCTTGACTAGCTGCAAACCAGTTAGCTTCTCAAGAAGGACTCTGCACCATGGAGTAAGTAAGTAAGTAAGTAAGTAAGTAACAGGGAGGTACCTGTCCGTCAGTCATGCTCTGTATCTCGCGAACGGCGTGTGCAAGAAAGGAATTGTGGAAGATTTTGTTTTCTAGAGCAGTTCACACAAATTAGTTAAAAAAAAAAGTAGCTGGTGACACAGGGGCGTAGCATTTCTTCGCAACAGTAGGCCTACATACCAAAAAAAGGAGGGGGGGGGGTGGTGGCAATTCAAGTACGCTTACACTTCTGCCAGATGCTGTATATGACACATTAATTTCAAAAGATTTATTCTCAGTCTCCATACATCTCTTTGCGTATTCACTACGACAGTCACGAGGCACCGCTACATGTTTCGGCAGTTTTCATCAAACATTAAGCGTATTTTACACAAATGACGAATTGATACTTATCGTCTATAACAAAAGTACGCATGCGACAGAAGAACGCTGCCCAAACGCGTAACAAAGTAGCCTATTCTAAAGAATACACACTAAGAGAACTGCACTACGACTTACAGAATAAACTGCGACATAAATATACATAAATGTATTAAGAATTAACGCCGTACAGCTTGTTAGCGTCTCATTTACGTAACGGCACACGCGTTCCGATGCCACTGTATCATCGTCGGTATCACCTACGCACATTTAAAAGTTACTCGTTATAGACTCTACGCTGCTCAATTCCACCCCGAAGAAAGAAGTAAACTTTTTTCCAAAAGATAATCATTGCGTATAATGCTGACGTGGTGCAATACTCAAAACATTGTACAATGAACATGAACACTCGGACATCAAATACATATGTATACTTTTGATGTTTGTGTGACTGTGCATCTTTGATACAATAATATATATAAACAGCCAACTAGATGCAACAATAACAAATTTTATTGATAATTACAATCAGCTCAACATGTTTCGGCCGATAATTTCGCCCATCCTCAGGAGTACTAGACTGTGTTTACAGGTTGTGTTATAATAGGCAGCATCGTCTGTGCATTATACCACAACCTGTAAACACAGTCTAGTGCTCCTGAGGATGAGAGAAATTATCGACCGAAACATGTTGAGCTGATTGTAATTATCAATAAAATTTGTTATTGTTGCATTTAGTTGGCTGTTTATATTATTACATACATATATCTCTCGTTGCGAATGATGCAGGAAACGTTAAATGGCCACCGGCACAAGCAACTATAATAATACATGTGTACGCGAGGGGGTAGTTTTGAATTCGGTGGGCTACCGTGTAAAATTGGTACTATTTCATAATGAAAAATACAATTAGAGACAATAAATATGCCTTCGTTGATGAAAACAGTCTAAAAAGTAGAGTTGATTCAATCGATGTCGGTAATAATCGGGAAATTTTGGTCTAGGTACAGAGACCGCGAGGTACAGTTTTCTGGAATACTTTTCTCCTAGAAGTCGGCTCTTTTTTTTTTTGCTGCCCCCCACCCCCCAAACTCGTTTGGTGGGGGGGGGGGGTAAGATCTGTCTGCTGCAACAGAACCCAACAGTTCATTGCCTAACCGTCGCAGAGACGTATGAATAGAAAACATCAGCACAAGGGTGCTTGCTAGGAGACGAACCACAGAATTCGGAGACAGACCTGTGCCACAGCCTGGAAGGGAACCTGAATGGGTGGAAGATAGCCGGCGACTAACCGCCCGGACTAGGGTACGGGCGACTAACCGCCCGGACCAGGGTACGGCCTCCGCAAAGTCTTAACTTTCGTCGGCAGTAACTGGCTCTTACATTCTGCGGTCCTTCAATCTAATTCAATGGCCGACTGTCCTGAAATATTCGCTGCACATGTATTTGCTTCGGACTGCAGTTCACTATACGTTACCATCCTACATCAGTACCATTTCCTTGTAAGCCCAGTTCAGCCAAGCAATACAACCACAGAACTATGATCGTACCACTATGCATTCGGCAACGCTTTGAACTGCATCGCAATTGCTCTATTTTTCAGACGGTTCTCAGCCTCCACAAATACACGAACTTAGTATGGGAAGCGACAATTCTAGCGAAGTTTCACATAGGCATATTGCTTTATCTGGCAACTGTTGCCAGCCACTTCCCGTCGGCCCGATTAACTTATAAAACGTGCAATGAACAACGTGGTGTTAGATACGACGCGTCTGCGATACGAAGGAAAGCATTTACAGCACGTTCTTCAAATACGGCGAATAAGAACCCCAACATTAAACGCCAACACATTAAACCACAATGCACGGATTCTGCAACTCACAGCAAAATGGAATAGCGGCGAGCACTGCGCTGCCTGCCGTCACGCCGAACGATGTGAATGAAGATTGATGTGATTTGTCATATAAAATAATGTCCGCATATTTCATAATATTACTCCTACATCATTATTATGGTGTGTACCAATATGTACGTCCTCATTATATTTGCCGAGTAAATACGCTGTCAAAATAGTAAGGAGGCACTAAACCATTCTATCTGGACAGAGATAACGTCATTTTCTGGACTCTGTCGTTGAGGATTTCGTCCTACACACTCTCTATATACGCAAGACTATGAGGGGAGACTAGTCCCACGTGCTGCCGTTGAAGAGCTTTCCCCTGGAGTACACTACACATAAAACTGGAGCGCACCCACGTGTCTACCAATACCACTTCAGAACTCCAGTTATACCTGCCCATGTTTTCTACTGTTAAGCATGATAACTCTTCCGAAGGTTACCCGCTAACTGTTAAACTGCTGACATAAAAATGCACTACTGGAGAAGAAAGGCAACACAGAATTACAGCTGACACTTTAAAACTTGACGGAAGAGCAATTAGAATCTAGGATACAATGTCTGAAACTCAGTCACTTGTAAGAAGCTGTTAGCTGCACTCAAACTGTTATTCCGAACCTGCAATTCTGTTTAAGAAGACTTTTGCCTCGTGAACTCAACTAGTGAAGAAAATAAATGTCAGAAGAGATAATAAAAAAAAAGACAAGAAACTGGAGGATAAAAACTTGTCGACCTTTTTTAGAGTTGTAAGCAGGATTTGTTTTCACCAGTCACGCAAAATGTAGAAAGGCAAAGCGGTGGGATATCTGCGAAATAAGATTGTGACATCACATCTCAGATGTGTATTATCCAACACATGAAACGGCATGTTCAGGCATTTTTAATTATTTCCAACGCAAAGTGTTGAACAAAAGGTAAAACTCCCATCTTACAATACTTACATCTTCATGAGTGCAGCAAAATTACCTTCTCACTGACAGACAAGCACTACGAAGATACGGCTTGGCATTAATACAAAATTGCAGTGAAGAGACACCACTTCCTCTCCTTCTATAATCACGTCACCATACATAAAAAAAAGGCTTAGCACTGATGCTTTGAACCAAACGTGTCATTTGAATACTATGTACTACTACAGACTTTGGGTTTGATTCTCCACCTTGACGCAGGTAAAACGTGGAGTTTATCCACACAAAATATTACTTTTAAGGAGGCTATGAAAGCTACCTTAAACTTCTGGCGCCGGAATTATTTTTTTAAATTTTAACACACCCTGTATATAAAGTGTGAATAAAACAGGAACCAAATACGTTAGAATTATGAATCAAACTGCATTTTGAAGAGAAAAAAACGGAGAGTTTATACCATGTTTAAAATATTCAGTACCTATATTAGTTGAATAAATATATAAAATGCAACATTTAGAGGTTAGCGGTGCGGTACGATCATCATAGTCGTCGTTAGGCGCCAAAAGGATCATCCTTTCAAGTCTGCCAATCATAATCACCCACTCATTCGGCGCTGTAAAACGTATACAGCTAGCAAAGCGTGAAGTCTGTAAACCAATAAACTGAAGTAATTTACGTACACCAACACATGAACATAAAATTACTAGTTGTACATAAACTTGAAGCTTCTATTTGTTTCATCGATAAATCGCCATTACCAGGGAGGCGTAAATACACGGGAATACATAAAATTAACACATCAATCTCACATGTACAACGTCAGAGTATATAACACAGCAGCTACAAATACAGCGGTCTCGATACCATAACTTGTACAATGTTAAAATGTTCTTGGCCAAATTTCGCTGATAAGTCACAGTCTATAATGGAACTGTGGGTATTCCAAACATCTAATCTTGACGTTTTCGATCCAGCTGGATCAAGTTCTGCGAATGTAAAAAAACATTAACAGTTACAACAGAATATAATTACGCTGAAATATCACTTAGATATCTAACTCCATTTCTGCAACAAAATTTTTATTCTGTCCTAGTTTCAAATTTTAACTTCATAAACAGGACTTGATCCATCTAGATCAAAAGCGACAAGGTTAGATGCCTGCAACAAAACAACTACATTATAAACTACGGTATATCAATGACGTTTGATCAAGAATATTTTAACGTCGGGCTGGCAACAGTATCGAGATGGAAGTATTTAAAGTCCCTACTTTATATACTCTATATATTTTAAAATTGAGATGGGCTGGGCATGTAGCGCGTATGGGTGAGGAGAAGGGGGTGTATAGGGTCTTGCTGGGGAAACTGGAGGGAAAGAGACCACTGGTGAGACCTAGGCGTAGCTGGGTGGATAATATTAGGACGGATCTCCAGGAGGTGGGATGTGGGTATATGGACTGGATTGGGCTGGCCCAGGATTGAGACAGGTGGCGGACGCTTTGAGAGCGGTAATGAACCTTCGGGTTTCGTGAAATGCGGGGAGTTTCTTGGCTAGCTGCAAACCAGTTAGCTTCTCAAGAAGGACTCTGCACCATGGAGTGAGTAAGTAAGTAATATATTTTATCATTGTACAGTACATGTAAGATCGATATGTTAGTATTATGCAGTCTTTTGTATTTGCGTCTCCCTAATGACGGCGATTTATGCCCGACACATATAGGAGGGTCCAAGTTCACGTATAAATATTAATTTTGTTACGTGCATATGTTCGTATCTGTAAATAACTACAAACACAAAGCACAGAACGGACAATATTAAAATTAAAAAAGTGCAACTGTGTGTTCAGCTAAGAGCAGCCGACAACTTTCGCTAAACTCCATCCGATATCACGGTTTCGTCCGCTTCCTGCAGATAATACTCATATGCTGCACTCCGTATATCACATTTCAAAACGGATCAACATTCAAACACAACGTGTATGAACTGCAATATATATGACAAAATACAGAAACTGGTGTAAGATGCGGTTTACAAGAACCGCACACACAGCACGTATCAGACCGAAGACGTGGCGCTGAATATGACGGGCGGGTAAATTAAATTACACCCGTCTTCCACGTGCTTCCAATGTGATGACCGCAAGATAACACAGCGAATTCAGGGAAAGCTAAACGATTTAGTGCCAGTGTTCCCTCAAGATGTGACGACGGTTTCGCCCATACGAACACACCATTTGACAGACTTCGTGTGAGTGACGTGTGTGAACAACAAACGATAAGGGGCTTCGATTTAAAAAAAACAACAACAAAACATCTGAACTTGACGTGATTATGAAAATGGGGGGGGGGGGGGGTTGGGGGAAAGGTCGTGGCCTGAAGAAACTTCGAAAAAAAAAAAAAAAAAACATTTTTCCCTTTTTCCGCAGGAAGGGGGGGTCGGAAGGACGAGGCAGTCACAAGG
>Ga0123355_10018397_pt1 | contig 11078 bp, 11 predicted proteins | sample TergutEmb28metaG_3_FD_89872 | JGI IMG/M metagenome (GOLD analysis project Ga0123355, IMG submission 89872) | Embiratermes neotenicus P1 segment gut microbial communities from Petit-Saut dam, French Guiana - Emb289 P1 | ecosystem: Host-associated > Arthropoda: Insects > Digestive system > Gut ...
CATGTCGAGACTGTAGTCAATAATCAACATCTGGAATTGACAATAAATCATCTATATTGTTGCATCTTGTTGGTATTCTTTCTTCACGCTTTGCTCACGATGCACGGTCACAGGAACATAAAACTACCAAAATGTTATAATTGTACAAATTATGCACTATTATACAAAATACCCCAACCTCATTCATAAAAAAAAAAAGAGGTGACAAGAATAAGTTGTGAGATTTGAGGTTCGCATGGCATTGACTGCATTTTAGTGCCTTTTGGAATATAACACCATGTCAGGATAAACCCTGAAGATGGAGGTCGCATATTCATCTAAAACACACACCACAATGAAGAAGATGGTAATCTTCCCAATAAACGTAAGAAACAGCTATCATATTTGAGGTTCCCATGGCAGTGAAGATTCATACTGTGATCTTCAGGATTATGACTACTTCAGTATTATGGAAAATTTGCAGTTGATTATTGCTGATACAAAACAGACAATCCAGTGCTGCAGTCAAATACTGCCATACTAAGCTGTTACTAACACTCACTTCATCACTGAAGCTACCTCTTGTAGCAATCTAGTCCATTTGACACATTTTCAAAAACTGTCACCACACATCAACATACACTTTTAAACATTTAAAAATACTTCCATTATAAAAGACATAAAAGAAATAAAACAATATTGCAGTCAAATACTGCCATACAAAAGTAGTTTAACATTTACTTCAATATTTCATGTACTTCTTGCAGCAATCTAATTCATTTGACACATTCTCAAAAACTCTTAGTATAAATCAGCATACAATTTTAAACATTTGAAAATACTTGCATTACGAAAGACATACAAAATGCAAAACAATGAACCAGTTTCCACAGGTATAATAAAACTTTCTTCTCCATGCATACATTATCCCTTCCTCAAGATGGACATTACCAACAAGAAAACTGTAAACTAACAAACGTGTGCAGACCAGGTAATGACAGAACTCTTTGTATGTCATGGAAGAGTTTGACACTTGTAACTAGCATTCCAGCCTGAGCTTACATAAAGTTAAACTGGTACTCCCTTCACTTCTTCTAGTTCACTTACCTGTATGCAAAAAGATGTAATACCAAGTCAATTCTAAAGGGTTCTGATGATGGTATACTACACTCATGATTACCAGGTTTCTGAACTTTGTCCACCATCCACTGTTCAACTAGGGTGCTGACAAAAAGACTTATTCTCAATCATTGTTCCTGTGACTCAGAAATAGCTTTTTCTAACAAACACAACTGAGTAGGTCCCTTCTCACCCTTACACCTGAGGAGAGTAACAGATCCAGTTTCCAAAACACCAAGTACTTTTTGGAATATTACACAATGTACAAAATCAGAAGCCTAATAAACATTAATACAACATCAAGGCAGTCACAGAACCGTATTCACTTCTGAAGACAGTAAAGCAATTGCAGCACCTTGTATGAGTATTCACATGTTCCTGCTGTAATTTTTGGGCCTCCTCACAGTCACCATTAGAGTGTTGTGGATGTGACTGGGCTAACACCGTGCACCAGAATAGTTGGTGGCAAGTCAGCTGTCAACTCAGTCAGCAGCTGCATATAGTTGGGAAATACTGTAGCTTCATCTCCATCAGGAGGTACTGGCAGATAGAGAAAGCTGGCCGCAGTCTGTTCCGAGTACTGCCGCAGGAGTTGGTTCACACTGCATTGGGACCCATTTAAGACAACACATTTAATAAATTATCTTATATTAAATGTTAGAACAATTCTGTATCACTTTTCTCATTATTAATACATAATTTGTCCTTTTAATACTTTTTGCACTTAAATGCAATTCCCATCTAAAAAGCCGAGAAGTGCACAATTCGATAACCTTTACACCCATTTGATGTTTTTCACATCACAATCTGTATACACAAAATCACTTTTAAAGTTTGGTTTGCAAGTTTCCATGTCTTCAGTTTGTTTCAAACATAGGGTGGCAAAATGATCCTCTCAGTTCCTGCAGGTTCATCTCCACAATCGTCTCCACAAATATAGAACATCTCACAAGTCATGACATACACAGTTAACTTGTAATGCAAGTACTCTGTTTTGCCAGTGAGTGTACAGTGTTTTAGGTCAGTCCTTGTTTTAAGGCTCATAACAAGAAAATTGTGATAATACAAGCCTCTGTGAACCATTAGTGCTATAAACTAGTAATAGAGTTCAGGTCCAAAATCCACACCTCATTAATGAACTATAACAATATTTAAAATCTGGAGGATGCCACCTCATGGCACTTGGGGAACATGCAAGGTGAAGAAATGTAGGTTTAATGTACTGCTAATGGGTAACCATTTTACTTTAATCCCAGTGATGCAAAGCACTGTCTATACAGAATTTATACAATTTTGTGTTCACTGCAAACGCTGTGTGTGTGTGTGTGTGTGAGGGGGCACATGTGCATCAGCATGGCAACTACAAGGAAAACCAGCATAAAACAGCCACAGCAGAAATTGGTGGTGGTGGTGGTGGTGATGGTGGCAGCAGCAGCAGTGTTCAAGTAACATGATGTGACTTGTGGTCAAACCTCCAGATGAAACCAAACATCAGCATCACTTCCCATGATGCACTTCCTCCATGTAAACAGCACAACATAGACAAACTTCTTTGCAAGTTCATCGATTCAATGCAGAAGAATATGGAGATGACCCTAATGTTGATAACTACAGACCATTCCCAATGCAGCACAAGGTCATGGGGTGGCTGTAGTACTACAGGCACACAAGGCTTGAAGATTTTTTTTACCTGGCAACCTGTCTGCCCTTGCAGCTACAATTAAATGACAGCAACCCCCTGTAAGTTACAGTACTATCACAAATGGATTGAGTGTAACTTGGCTGGGATGTGTCTCATGCCATCGTTTGGTATTAGCAATGCTCAATGCCATAAAACTCTGATTTTACATTCCCATATTCTGCATTTTCTGCGATTTTATGCAATTTTTATATGACACTAGCCAGATCCCTCATAAGAATGATATTTCTAAAATTTTACACTTTAACAGATATTGTGACACTTTTATGTGGTCCCCACAAACATGAAAAATTGGAGTTTTGCTGTATTTGGGTCCTGCTACCGCAATTAGATATTTATCACAGCATTTACCAGCAAGATTATTAAAGACATGACAGAATAATCTCACCTGAGGATGTATACCCTGACAGCATTATCCAGCTGACCACTTCTGATGTTGTCCGTTCTTGGTCTTCTCTGGTATGGGGACATCTGTTGCAAGACTGAACCCTCCTGCAAAGCTGCTGCCTGCTGACCCCATCCAGGAACCTAACAATTATAAATTAGATAATCTACAAAAATTAAATCCTAGGATGCAAGGTTGCTAATGTGAACTTGTGGCTGGATGGTCTCTATGTTATCTACTGACACTAAATCAAATACAGAAGTTCCTTATAATTTAATACATGCTTATAAACTACAACATGAAAAAAAAAAAAAAATTATGACAATTCTACAAATTCCACAAGGAACAGAATTTACAGAAAAACAAGCAACTGGAAGAAATGTGGCTACTGAACAAGCTACAAATGGATTCCACTCATTCTCTCTGCCTCCCCCTTCTCTCTCTCTCTCTCTCTCTCTCTTGTGTACACACACACACACACACACACACACACACTCACAGCAATTTCACCTCATTTCACATCCAAGCTACCTGACACATCTCAGCTAAACTGCTTGGTGGCTGCACTTGACCCTAGTTTCTGCTTAGTGTAATAATTGAACTAACAGTTTCTGGTGTCAAACACAAACCTCTTGAATGGTGGCAGCTATACGTAGCATCTGCAGCTGCTGCCGAAGGCGATGTGCATTTGAATGGGAAGGCACATCTGATGTATCGTTACTGCCTGTATCATCCTGCTGGCGATTCTTCTCACAAAGAAATACCCTCAAATGGAGATTCTTCCAGCCAGAAACCTTGTGGGGAGGAAAAAAAAAACCTCATTTCATACAAGAAACTGCACTCACGCAAGAGAATAAGTGTACTGCATGACCAACCATTCAAAACACAGTGATTACTAAAGGCTCTGCCTTTTTTATAACATTCAGAACTCCACTTTTCCCACTCACTGTGTTTGTGAATTTTGCACGATTCTCACAATGAACAGTGATTATTTCTGTCAAGAGCACTAACAGAAGTAGAATTTCTGATGGAAAACCAGTCTAATTTTTGAGATGGGGGATTGAATTTTTAAACCCTAAAAAAAATTTCAGGTTTCATGGGGTAGCAGCTTCACAGCAGTTTAACAGCTTTAAGGAGAAGGCCTCTGTACCCAGAATATGAAACAAGATATACTGCATAACAATTGTTTACACTGCCATGCCATGTCATTATGTATAAAGAATTACATACATTAAAAACTGTGGGCCAGGATAGCGTAGTCGGTATAGCAATTCGCTACAGGCTGGATGGTCTAGGGATCGAATACTGGTGGGGTGCGAGATTTTCCGCACCTGTCCAGACCAGCCCAGCCTCCTATACAATGAGTACCAGGTCTTTCCTGGGGCTAAAGCGGCTGAGGCATGGCACTGACCACCCACCCCATCTAGGGCTGAGGTTAGAGAAAGAATAGAGCTATACACTTACTCTCCATCTGGGCCTTCATGGCTTCTTCTACTGTGAACTTTACTTTATACATTAAAAACTAGACTCTCTATCACATGAGAAAATACCAAATCCAGCAGAACCTGCCTCATTGGCTCAGTATGTGTACTGGCAAGGAAAGGGCTTAAATGACACTACACAAAACCCACCATGTTGATAATGCAAGCTAACTGCAACATGAAGAGACTAGTTGTGTCAAAAGGGTCATCATCGTGTGGCTGGAAGAAATTGACAGGCCACACATCAATGAACTTCATGCTAGATGACCTGAAATTGAGAGAGAGAATTTATATATATGAACGGAAGAGTTAACCTTTATGATCCAAAAATAAGGAATTTAAATCTCCTGGTACTGCAGGGTTAGAGGACATACTTTAAACCAGGGATTACGACATTGGTATCAAAAATGCAATGCTAGGCCACAGTTTTAAGACACACCTCTACCACTGCAGCCTTTCTCTGTGGGCATATGAAATTAAAGCCTCTTTATGACCACATTCTGAATGTTCCAGAACATGGTTTTTCAAACTGTCATACACACACTACTACTTGTATTACAACCACAGCTTACTGGTAAGCAAGCATAACAAAAAATTGGGAATATATATACCAAAAAAAAAAAAAACCCCACATACAAGGCGCGTTTTTAAAGTAAGGTCCGGTTTGAAATTGCCGCCAATCGGCTGTACGGTGCGGGAGCACACATACGCAGGATCATACATGTGTTCATTAGCTAATGTCTGCCATTTTGTCGCAGGTCGATCCTTGTTCTATGTCAAGAAAGACTGACTCACAATGTGCGCTGCAATAAATAATCCCGCCAGCTGCGAAGTTCGTGCTGTGATTCGGTTTTTGTTAGCAAGAAACAATAATGCTGTCGAAATTCACAGGCAACTCTGTGAGGTTTATGGGTCGAATGTTATGAGCGAGAGTAAGGTTAGGCAATGGTGTCGTTTGTTTAAAGAAGGGCGTACGAATGACCATGACGAAGTTCAAGCAAGCATCTTCAGTCAGAAAAATCACGGCCACCGTTTTCTGGGACAGAAAGAGGATCTTGCTTATTGATTTTCTAGAACGTGGATTGACAATTAACGCCGATGCTAATTGTGAAACTGTGAGGAAACTTAGACGGGCCATTCAAAACAAAAGACATGGAATGCTGTCTAGTGGGATTGTGCTTTTGCATGACAATGTGCGACCTCATACCGCAGCTCGAACTGCTCAACTGTTGCAACAATTTTGCTGGGAAGTTTTTGACCACCTGCCCTACAGCCCCGATCTCGCGCCAAGCGACTACCACCTATTCATGTATCTAAAGAAATGGCTTGCATCCCAAAGCTTTGAAGACGACGATAGACTGAAGACAGGCAATACCACATGGTTCAAGTCGCTGGCGGCGGACTCCTTTGACATTGGAATAAGGAAGCTGGTGCCACGATACCAAAAATGTGTGGAGGTCAGAGGAGACTATGTGGAAAAATAAGGTAAATATGTAGATCTCTTTTGCCTGTGATAAATAAATTTTATCTCTTGTGTGTTATTTTTAATGGCTGACCGGACCTTACTTTAAAAACGTGCCTCGTATATTTGCTAATACACAGCACTGCTGGCAACATAGCATATCTCACCCCTGCTGTCAGCCAGTCTGCCCAATTTTAAGCTTTTTTATTTACACAAAAATAATATATTGGTGGTGCAGTGAACTAGTTAAATTTCATTTAGTGGCATGCCAGTGAAAAAGTTTGAGAACTCCTCTTCTAAAGCTTTGATCATAAATTTTCTAAAACCTACTCTTGTAGTATGCATTTAAGAACAACAGATGGCCGTAACTTTAATTTTTTTGAACAGCTTGTAGGCCCATATTCAAGTTACTCAATTGTAACTGCTTGCAGTCAGTTTGAAAACAAGAAAAGGAATTTGAAGAGCACACAAGTGGAATGGCTAACAGTCCTTTAATACCACAACAGAACAGCAAGTAAAACATGAATGGACATAACACTGACCTAACAAATACAGAAACTGTTTCTACATTTAAAACTCACTTGGCAATCATTTTCTTGTCCAAGTTATGGAAGTGGCGACACAAGCATATGTTCTTCCTCATCTTCAAAGTATCTGCTACCATACCAACATACTCAACAGCATCCAGAGACTTCTCACTGGTAGATGAACGGATTGTGAACACATTTTGGCCACTCTGTGTGTACGCATTTCTAAACACATCTGTACTATACAATGAACCACCACTGCAACATAAAAAAAGATATATATGTGACAGATGCCATGAAGTGGGTCCCTGTCACCACGGCATGGTGCGTCCTCGGGTCGCGGATAGAGGAACGGCCTCCGATAAGGAGGGTAGCTGTGAATAAATTGAATAAGCAGTCGCGGACAGACGACTAGGGGTGGTCCTCCAGCTTGGGGGTTGGGCGAGGTGCTAACAACCCCTCCCTGTGAAAAACTTTGTTAAGAAACACTCACATGTGGAAATGGGCTTGGCATGTGGCGCGTATGTGTGAGGAGAGGGGGATGTATAGGGTCTTGCTGGGGAAACCGGAGGGAAGGAGACCACTGGGGAGACCTAGGCGTAGATGGGTGGATAATATTAGGATGGATCTCCAGGAGATGGGATGTGGGTATATGGACTGGACTGGGCTGGCCCAGGATAGAGACAGTTGGCGGACGCTTGTGAGTGCGGTAATGAACCTTCGGGTTCTGTGAAATGCGGGGAATTTCTTGACTAGCTGCAAAACAGTTAGCTTCTCAAGAAGGACTCTGCACCATGGAGTAGGTACATATGTGCAAGCATTTTAGAGAACACTGTTATCTCCATCTTTATGGTCAATGAATGTGTTTGTTCTAATGCTTCCAGGTATTGCTGCTGTTTACCTTTTTGGGCCAGAACTCATTTCTGAGGTGGAGACACCCAAACAGCAGACTCTGTCACTCACAAAGATAGGGTAATCATTAGGACGATGATCAGGGCAGAGGACCTGCAGCTTAACATGAGCTATGTCAGACCTTGTATGTTTTGCATTCCTGAAGTATGTCCTTTGGTATGTGTGAAAGTTTTGGTCTGTGGGCAGAAAAATCTGCACACTGATCTGACTAGGATCAGACTTGAAACACTCAGAAATGCAGCCCATGACTCTGCCTCAAGACCAATAAGTGCCCAGAGAGTAAGTTATATTTTGTAAACCAATTGTCAACAGATAATGTAAGTACAAAAATAAATGTTTCAAAAGGAACCTGCTGACTTCATTTCCAGTGTAGGCTGCAACCCTAAAACTGAGGGTGGAAGGTTCCATTGAAACACAGGTAGCCATCTACCACAGTAAAGTGTCAAAACTCACAAGAGTTCACTCAGAACATAGTGAGAAGAAGCATAACCAAAGCTGTATATAATAACAGAAGAAGTCTTCACACTTACTCCTCAAAGAAGTCATGGGGTCGCTCCTCATCAAAAAAGCCAAGTACGATAGTGTTGGGCTTCATGGCACCAAGTCCCGACATGCGGATCATGTGCTGTAAACCTTCACGCACAGAATGGGCAACCGTCAACTCAATGAAAGCTTTCACCTGCCAACAAATAACAAAGGTGCAGTATTGCCAATATATACACAGTAGACAAAACACAAACCCAACAATATTTCCAGTCACCTTCAAGTAATCCACCAGAGTGAGCCAGTGTGTGTACTCATCAAGTGTTGGATCCACTTGAATGTCTGACAGCTGTCCCACCTTGACATGCCCCAAAACATACAAGCCTCCCTTCTTCAGATCATTCACAAAGTGAATAAGTGGACAAGATGACCGTGGGTTACCAACTAAAAGCAGCATCTGGGGCCTCCAGAATTTCACGTGATCCTTCCGGGAATCGAGCAGCAGCAAATACTTCCGCACCTGAAGGGAAAAGTGAGCAATGTTACCTAAACACGCAGTACAAATGCACAGACTATATAAGGTGTTTTGCAGTCAGTACCACCAAATTCAACTACTGATATTCTCATTACAGCAGGCTGTCCTACATGAACCTTCTCTGCACTTTTCCTCCTGTAGTTGTGTTCACTGTTCTCCTGCTATTTTTAAGCATGTTTGCATCTGTGTGGCGCACCTATTAATACCATTCTATCCATCAGACTAGCTTCATACATTCAGGATTAACACAAATGATACACAAATCTTCATGAAATTTGAGATTAGGGTATATACAAGAAACTACCATGCAATTTAAATTCTGGTTAAAACTGGCCACATAATGGACATTCTATATGAAGGCAATATGTTCATTTTTGTGCACATCTCCCAAGTAAATACAAAAAACAGAAGAAACTGTTACATAACCCTACCCAGCATGTCACATGAAAAACAAACAGAAACCCTGGCTGCATTTTGACTGCAGTGAAAGGAGGTTTCTGTTTGCATTAATTCTCATTCAGTTGGTCACTCCATCTTATTCTTGGTCTCCCTATCTCTGGCCAGCTTTTTTCAAAACCCTCAAAGAAATTCTGTCATCATCTAACATATGTTTATGCCATGACACCTGTAACATGCCTCACTTTTCCTGCTGTGTTCTGATATTCAGAATTTTGCTCCCACCTCACATGGGAATACCACAGTATGATATAGGGAGATGATAAAGTGAATCACTTCTGTAAGTAAGCCAATGGGAGATAAAAGGACCAAGATTGGGTAGGGCCAAAACAACTGAGAAAACTATCTTGAGGAGGAAAAAGAGGTAAGAAAACTAATGGCATATGACCTCAGAAAGAGCGTTTGTCCCAGTCAGCACCATGAGAACCTCTATATAAACTCTTGGGATAGCTGGTCTGCAGTGTGATATTTGAAGTGCCAGTCATTCAACTGCAACATCTGGTAATCTTTCCAGACAGACACAACACCACCACCCCCTCTCTCCTGCCAGATTTCTCCTCACATGCAATCAAGCAGCCACAACTAAACATCAAAGACACATGGCTCTGCAAAAGCCAGCCTATACTCTACTGCATGACAAAGATACTCACTTGATGGAAGATGAGGGCCTGTGAGATGGAACCCCAGTGGGCCTCACGTGAGGGGGAGAACAGGTGAAGGATGATAACCAGAACAAGGCACAGCACAATAGAGGTGGATGCATAGATGCTATTAATGAGGAACATCATCACCAAAGTTCCAACAAGGCCAATAAACGCAGTGTGCCACGAGAAATACTTGAATGATGGCCTGCAACATACAGATGGCAAAGAATGAGGTGATGAGGGAGAAAAAATAAGAAACAGATGACAATCAGGGTATGCGTGAGAGACAGGACAAAGGACAAAGATACGAAACAAGAGAAACAGAAAGAGAAAAGGAAGAAAAAAATTAAAAGGAAAACTAAAAATGAAAGAGATATGGATCATGTTGATGAGGTACAAGAAAACAGCTCACAAACCTGAAGTTTGGGGCAGATGCCAGCTCCAAGCCAAGGCATGCCAAATTGGTGGCGAGGTATGAGAGCAGGAACAGAACTGAGTTTATCTGGGCAATGGTATTAAGTGAGCCTACCAACATGATTAGTTCCACCAGCACCCATGATGTCACCACTGCAGCAATTGGGTTTCCTTGCCATGTCCCACCCACTACAAACTGAAGCATGGGACCTGCAAGGACACAAAGTACTTTTATAAATAATGTCTCTAGTTATGGGCTATTCCTGGCTTCTACTTACCTTGGCACTGAAGGAGTTCTTTCTAAAGTGGGAGAACCTATAAAGAGTGCTCTGCTACACTAGCACAGAGTCATGAAGCTCAAGGACACCTCTGGACAAAAACGTACCACGTTTTACCTCTGTCAGATATCACCACTGTCAAATGCCTACACGGGTCATGGTCACTCCCAAACTCAAGTGTTTTGGCATAGAACTCCAAGCCACAGACCATCAGGTCCTAATTAATCACTCAAACATTTAATATTTGATGTTAATAAAAATCCAACTAGATGCAACAGTATGCAGATAATCATTTACTGCAAAGCTACTCTACATGTTTCGGGTGTCACAGCACCCATAATCAGGAGTACTAAAAACTGTCACCGCAGCCTCCGCAGCCCGATAGGGCCACATTGGAGTGAAGTAGCTGTACCAGTATTATGACCTGTACCGGAGGCTGCGGTTACAGTTTTTAGTACTCCTGATGATGGGTGCTGTGACACCCGAAACATGTAGAGTAGCTTTGCAGTAAATGAATATCAGCATACTGTTGCATCTAGTTGGATTTTTATTAACATTGAATTACGATGCACGGAACCATGAGCTTAACCCTTTCCCCGTTCCATTCAAATCGCTAGTGCCTGGGCAGAAGAGCCGAGTTTTTTCACGGGACATTTAAATTTACGTACTATACCAGAAACGCTTTAGAGCGTTTAGAGGGGGAG